>Ga0129306_1003358_pt1 | contig 12106 bp, 10 predicted proteins | sample P827metagenome_FD_94438 | JGI IMG/M metagenome (GOLD analysis project Ga0129306, IMG submission 94438) | Capybara group fecal microbial communities from Wisconsin, USA - P827 metagenome | ecosystem: Host-associated > Mammals > Digestive system > Large intestine > Fecal | place: USA: Wisconsin...
GGAAACGTTGTTGAAGATCGGGCTGATATTCTCCACCAGGTTGTTGATGCTGTCTTTCAGCCAGTTGTTGAGATTGGTCTGGAGCATCTCGAACAGGTTGGATTCAAAAATCCCGTCGAGGAAGGGGTATTTCACCGTCATGGTGTCGATCCACGTGGAGCCGCTGTCGATGTAATCGCGGAGACGGTCCACAAGGCTGCGGAAGCTGTCCGACACCTGCGGAATGACCGTCGAGAAGAACAGCACGAGGAGAAGCAGGAAGATGATATAGGTGCAGAGCAGCGACAGGATGCGGACCAGACGGCGGCGCAGCTTTTTTTCGTTCAGCTTCGCGAAGACCTTGTTCTCAAAGAACCGCAGCATCGGCCAGAGGATGTAGGCGATGATGACGGCATAGAGAAGCGGCTTCACGGCTCCCACAAAGGCTTTGACGACGCTGCCGATCGGCTCGCGCCAGATATACAGCAGAACGCCGGCCACCAGCACGCCGACGATCACGAGGATCTTCGACGGCAGGGTTTCCCGGTCGTGATTTTTCCAGTCGAGTTTCAAGGATGCGCCTCCCCTCTGCCCGGGCATCCCGGACGGTACAGGACAACTTTTGTCTTATTATAACGCTCCCGCACGGATTTTGCAAGAGGATCGGCTCATTTCTCAGAGAATTTTAATGCTGTCCCGGATGCGTTTTTTAATCTTTTGAAACATTTCCCGAGCATGCCTTGACAAGGAAGAGCGGCGAGACTATAATGTTTTTGAACAATCCGGAAGAAAAAGGAGTGACATTTCAATATGGACGAAAACGAAAAGACCCCCGTGCGGGGAGGAATCTCGATCGAGCTCGAGCATATCTTCCCCATCATCAAGAAATGGCTGTATTCCGACAAGGAAATCTTCCTGCGCGAGATCGTCTCCAATGCATGCGACGCCATCACGAAGCTGCGCCGCCTGAACTCCCTCGGGGAGGCCGACGTCGAGCTCTCCGGCGAGAAGATCTGGGTGGAGCTCGATAAGGACGCCTCCACGATCACCGTCATCGACAACGGCATCGGCATGACGAAGGAGGAGGTCGAGAAATACATCTGCCAGATCGCCCTCTCCGGCGCGCTCGACTTCATCCAGAAGTACGAGGGCAGCGAAGCGGACGCCGCGCAGAACGGCATCATCGGCCACTTCGGCCTCGGCTTCTATTCCGCCTTCATGGTCTCCGACAGGGTCGAGGTCATCACGCGCTCGTATCAGGGCGGCCCGGCGGTCAAGTGGACCTGCGGCGACGACGGCAACTACGAGATCACCGAGGACTACGACGATCCCGACAACTACGTCCCCGGCTTCGGCACCGCGGTCGTCATGCACATCAGCGACGAGGGCAAGGAATTCCTCTCCGGCTGGAAGCTGCGCGAGATCCTCGACAAGTACTGCGCGTTCATGCCCGAGGAGATCTATTTCGACGACGGCGAAGAGAAAGAAACCAAGGAAGGCGAGGAGCCGAAGGAAGAAAAGCCCGTCAACGACACGCATCCCCTCTGGCAGAAGAATCCCTCCGACTGCACCGACGAGGAATACAAGGCGTTTTACCAGAAGGTCTTCCATGACTGGAAGGAACCGCTGTTCCACATTCACCTGAAGGCCGATTATCCGCTCAATTTCAAGGGAATCCTCTACTTCCCGCGGATCGCAAGCGAGTTCGACAGCCTCGAAGGACAGATCAAGCTGTACTACAACCAGGTTTTCGTCGCGGACAACATCAAGGAGGTCATTCCGGAGTATCTGCTGATGCTCAAGGGCGTTCTCGACTGCCCGGAGCTCCCCCTGAACGTCTCCCGCAGCTATCTGCAGAATTCCGGCTATGTCACCAAGATCAGCCAGCACATCACGAAGAAGGTCGCGGACAAGCTGAACAGCATGTTCACGAACGAGCGCGAGGAATATGAGAAGATCTGGCGCGATCTCAAGACCTTCGTGGAATACGGCTCCCTGCGCGACCGCAAATTCTTCGACCGCGTGAAGGACTCCGTCCTCTTCGAGACGACCGACGGCACATACCGCACGCTCGACGAATACCTCGAGGGGGCGAAGGAAAAGCACGAGAACAAGATCTACTACGCCTCCGACGTGACCGCGCAGTCCAAGTACGTGAAGATGTTCCGGGACGAGGGCATCGAGATCGTCGTGCTCGACCGGATCATCGACACGCAGTTCATCAGCGTGATCGAAGAGACCCGCGAGGGCGTGAAGTTCGCCCGCATCGACGCGGAGCTCGCCGACGCCTTCAAAGCCGACGGGGACAAGACCGAGATGCCCGCGGTGGCCGAATGCTTCAAGAAGGCTGCCGGAGAGCATACGAAGGTCGAGTTCGAGCGTCTGCGCGACGAAAAGACGCCCGCGATCCTCAATATCCCCGAGGAAAGCCGCCGCATGAACGACATGATGAAGCTCTACCGGATGGGCGGGGATCTGCCCTTAGAACAGACGCTGCTCGTCAACACCGCCTCCCCGCTGACCGCCAAGCTCGCCGCCCTCCTCGACGAGGGAAAGGAAGAGGACGCCGCCTCGCTCGCGAAACAGATCTACCTCCTCGCCTCCCTCGCGCAGCGTCAGCTCTCCGCGGACGAGCTCGTCGAGTTCCTCGCGGGCAGCTATGATCTCTTGAACCGTCTCGGCTGATGGACAGGGACAATCTCCGCTTCCTCGCGGAAAAGGAGGAGGCGATCCGGTCGCTTCGCGCGGGGCTCTTCGAGGACATCGTGAACCGGAGCGTGCCGGCACTCTCCTCCCCGCCCTCCCCCGAGGAGATCGCGCGGCTCTGGGAAAGCCTCGGCGGAGACTCGGCGGGATTCGCGGGCTTCTGCCGGGCGTTTTCCGAAAGCTGGGGGAACCGCGCCGCCTCGGTCTTCTCCGACGGAGACGAGGAGCCGGACGACACCGCGCGGGTCGCCTATCTCCGGAGCGCTTATTCCGACCGCGCGTACCGCCGCTTTTCGACCCTCTTCGGGCATGTGACGGCATCCTACTTTCCGGGCTTCCGCGAGGTCGCCGAAGAGGTCTACGCCGGACGCGCCACCCACGCGATCCTACCCGTCTGGAATTCGTCCGACGGCGCGCTCCTCTCCTTCCGCCGCCTGCTCTCGCGGTACGATCTCAAAATCGTCGCAGCCTCCGACATCTCATCCGGAGACGAGAGCGTCGTGCGGTTCGCGCTGGTCCGGCGCGGTCTGGCGAAGCGCAAGACGCCCCCCGCCTATCTCGAGCTCTCGGTCGTGCCGGGAGACGGGATGACGCCGGGCATGTTCCTCTCCGCCTGCGAATCCCTCGGCGCGTCAGCCGTCAGCGTCACGGCGCATCCGACGGAATCCGGCGAAGGGCGCGAGGCGCTCGACTTCCGCTTCGACATGACCCATGCCGATACCGCGGCGCTCTACCTTTACCTCGAAGGCTCCCACGCCCGCTACGAGACGATAGGGAGCTACGACATGATTTGATCCCGTCAACAAAACTTGCTGATACAGAAAGGATTACCCATGGAAGCATACAGACAGAGATACGAAGCATGGCTCGCCTCCCCCGCCGTGGACGAGGCCTCGAAAGCGGAACTGCGCGCGATCCGGGACGACGAGGACGAACTCAAAATGCGGTTCGGCTCGACGATGGAATTCGGCACGGGCGGCCTCCGCTCGAAGATGGGCGCGGGCACCAACCGCATGAATTTCTTCACCGTCGCGCAGGCCACCGAGGGCGTCGCCCGCCTGATCGAATCCATCGGCGAAGAAGCGAAGGCCCGCGGCGTCATGCTCGGATGCGACAGCCGCAACAACTCCGCCGCCTTTGACCGCCGCTGCGCCGAGGTCCTGACCGCGCACGGCATCAAGTGCTATCTCTTCGACGAGCTCCGTCCGACCCCGATGCTCTCCGCCGGCGTCCGGTACTTCGGCTGCATCGCGGGCATCAACATCACGGCATCCCACAACCCTTCGGCATACAACGGCTATAAGCTCTACTGGGAAGACGGCGCACAGCCCACGGGCGACATCGCCACGAAAGTCGCGGATTTCATCGCCTCCTCGGACATCTTCGCGGACGTCCCCGGTCCGGAGAAGGTCAACGAAGACCTGATCGTCTCCGTCGGCGCGGATTTCGACGAGATCTTCATGAACCTCTGCATGGCCGAACAGGTCTATCCCGACGCCGTCTGCCGCGACGCGGATGAACTGCGCGTGGTCTATACGCCCCTCTGCGGCGCGGGTTACCGGATCGTGCCGGAGGTGCTCCGCCGCATCGGCGTGAAGAATCTCTACACGGTTCCCTCCCAGATCGTCCCGAACGGCGACTTCCCGGGCCTTGACAAGCCGAATCCGGAGTATCCCGCCGCGTTCAGCGAAGGCATCCAAATCGCGGAAGAGGTCGACTCCGATCTCATCATCGCGAATGACCCGGACTGCGACCGTGTCGGCGTCATGGCGCGCGATGCGGAGGGCAAGTTCCGCTGCATCACCGGCAACCAGATGGGCTCCCTTCTCCTCGACTATATCTTCTCCGCGCTCGAAGAGCAGAACAAGATGCCCGCCGATCCCTATGCCGTCAAGACCATCGTCACGAGCGAAATGGCCACCGCGATCTGCAAGGCGCACGGCGTTGAGCTCTATAACGTTCTGACCGGCTTCAAGTTCATCGCCGAGGTCATCGCGAAGCACGAAGCGGAAGGCGTCGGTACGTTCCTGCTCGGCTATGAGGAGAGCTACGGCTATATGAAAGGCCCGTACGCCCGCGACAAGGACGGCGTCGTCGCCTCCATGCTCATCACCGAGATGGCGGCGTGGTACGAGCTCAAAGGGATGACCCTCATCGACGCAATCGAATCGCTGTACAAAAAATACGGCTGCTACACCGAAAACGCCGCTGAGATCTATATGGAAGGCCTCGACGGCAAGGAAAAGATCAGCGGCCTGATGGAAAAGCTCCGCGCCGACGAGCCGGAGACGATCGCGGGCTCCCGCGTGGTGAACATCCGCGACTACCTCGCCGAGACCTCGAAGAACACCCTGACGGGCGAGGTGAGCGGCACGGGTCTGCCGAAGTCCAACGTTCTCTACTGGGCAACGGAGAACGGCAACGTCGTCGTGGCGCGTCCGTCCGGCACCGAACCGAAGATCAAGTTCTATATCCTCGCCAACGGTGCGGACGAGGAGAGCGCCGCCGCCAACGCCAAGGCCTGCACGCATTCCCTCGAAGACATGCTCGGCATGCCGCACGACAGCCTGAAGAAATAAGCCCGGAAAAGCCCATCTTCCGAAAGGAGCGCTATATCATGCTCGACACTCTTCTGAAAGAACGGAACCTCCCCGCCCTCATGACCATGCGGGACGGCACGCCCGTCACGGCGGAGAACTGGTGCGCGCGCCGCCGGGAACTGCTCGACACGCTGGCAAACTGGGAATACGGCGTCATGCCCGCGGTCTGCGGCGAAACCACTTACAAGGAGATCCACCGCGACCGGATCGCGGCGGGCGTCTCCGTGGAACACGTGGTGGAGGTGACCTTCCCCACCCCGGACGGTGCATCCTTCACCTTCCCCGCGGCGATCCGCATCCCGGACACCGCGTCGGCAGAGCATCCCCTTCCGGCGTTCGTCTTCATCTCCTTCGGCTATCCGAAATACGATCCCATCGAGGAGCTCATGAATGAAGACGTCATCATCGCGGAATTCGTGATGAACGCCGTGGCGCACGACGGCGACGACGCTTACGGCACGCTTCTCTCCCCGCATCTTTTCCCGGACGGAAAACGCCCGCCGAACGGTGTTCGGCCACCGGATGGTACGGGCAAGATCGGCATGTGGGCGTTTGCCGCGTCGCGTCTTCTCGACGTGCTCCTCACGTTCGACTGCGTGGACAAGACCCGCATCGGCGTCGTGGGACATTCCCGCCTCGGCAAGACCGCGCTCTGGGCAGGCGCGAACGACACCCGCTTCACGCACGTCTTCTCGAACGACTCCGGATGCTCCGGCGCGGCGATCACGCGGAAAAAGGTCGGCGAAACCTTCCCGCGCATCGCCAGCGTCTTCCCGTACTGGTTCTGCGAAAACATGCAGACCATCTCGGAGAGCATCGAAGCCTCCGAGTCGACCGATTTCGATCAGCACTTCCTCCTCGCAGCCTGCGCACCCCGCAAGGTTTACGTCGCTTCCGCAAGCGAGGACGAATGGGCCGATCCGACCTCCGAATTCCTCTGCTGCTGCGCTGCATCCCCCGCATGGGAAGCGCTCGGTCTGACGGGATTCGTCACCCCGGACAAGCTCCCCGATGCGTGGGACACCCTCGCCGAGGGGAACGTCGGGTTCCATCTCCGCCCCGGCACGCATTTCCTGTCGCGGCACGACTGGATCCGGTATATCCGGTTCATCAAGCAGTAAATCCCCTTCGGGAGGCGTTCTTCGCGGGACGCCTCCTTTTCGTTTTTACGGGAAATTCCACATAGGCGCGCATCATCCGCCCGTTTTGGGGGAATCCTGTTTCATCCAAAACAAAAGGCGGTAATCCCATGAAATTCTGGCTGACCTTCTCCTCCTCCCTGCTCCTCTCCGCGGTGATCCTCTCGCTCGTCCCGGCAGCGGGGGAGACGGCAATTTACGACGACGTGCTCCGGCTCCGCGTGATCGCGGCATCGGATTCCGAAGAGGATCAGGCGCTCAAGCTCCGGGTCCGCGACGCCGTTCTCGCCGAAACACCCGCTCTTTTCGGGGACTGCGCGAATGCCGATAAAGCAGAGCAGCGCGCGCAGGAGCTGTCGGACACCATCCGGGAGATCGCAGGAGCGGCGGCGGGAGAGGACTGCGCGGTGCGGGTCACCGTCGGACGGGAGCGGTATCCGCGGCGGGATTACGGGGACTGGATCCTCCCGGCGGGGACGTACCGCTCGCTCCGGATCACGCTCGGGAAGGGCGAGGGCCACAACTGGTGGTGCGTGCTCTATCCCGGACTGTGCGTACGGTATGCCGATGCCGGGGACAGCGTCGCCGCCGGTCTGACGCCGGAGGAATACCGCCTCGTGACCGGTCAGGAGAAGCGCCCCGTACGGATCCGGTTCCGGCTTCTCGAACTCCTTGCGGAGCTGGCAGACGGATTCCGGGAAGCCGCGGAGGGGTGATATTTTTCTATTTTTTCAAAAAAAGTGTTGACAAGGATGACCGCTTGTGTTATAATATCACCGTTGCACAGAGCCGGGTTCCCGGTCCATTTGCGACGTGGCGGAATAGCTCAGCTGGCTAGAGCAATCGGTTCATACCCGATAGGTCGTGGGCTCAAGTCCAACTTCCGCTACCAATATTCTCCTGCGTGTATCCGGCCCGATGGTCAAGCGGTTAAGACACCGCCCTTTCACGGCAGTAACGGGGGTTCGATTCCCCCTCGGGTCAGCCCGCAGGAGAATTTTTATGGCCCGATGGTCAAGCGGTTAAGACACCGCCCTTTCACGGCAGTAACGGGGGTTCGATTCCCCCTCGGGTCATTCGAAAAAGACCGGCTCGTCCGGTCTTTTTCCTATTCCGGGGGAATCGAACGGGCAGGTCTTAGGAAACAGTCCGGGGGACTGTTTCCCCCTGCCCTGACCGAGCCCGCAGGCGAGACCGATTCCCCCTCGGGTCACTTCAAGAGAGATTGGCAGGCGCCGGTCTCTCTTTTCTTTCGGAAGAATCAGACATGCAGCATATCCCGCAGCGGTCCGGTGACTTTCATCTCATCCGATTCCCGAAAAACTTTCGCAAATCCATTGACAAATCCCGCTTCTTGCGGTATAATATTCCTGTTAAAAGCTGTTTTCAGAAAAGGAGATGTACCATGAAGAGAATCCGTACCCTTACGACCCGCGACCTCAAGAAGAGCGTCAAGAACGGCGGCTGCGGCGAATGCCAGACCTCCTGCCAGTCTGCCTGCAAGACTTCCTGCGGTGTTGCCAACCAGAAGTGCGAAAACAAGAACAACAAATAAGAAAACGCACCGTATAAAATACCGCCCGCCATCACCCGGCAGGCGGATTTTATTTGCCGGCGCATAACGGAGCAGCTTATGATCCACCAATACCAACTCAACGGATACAACATCGTCCTCGACGTGTACAGCGGCAGCGTCCACGTGGTCGACGAAGTCGCTTACGACGCCATCGCGCTCTATGAGACAAAGACCGCGGAGGAGATCACCGCCGCCCTCACCGCGAAATACCCGGAGCTTACCCCGGAGGACGTCGCGGAATGCCTCGCGGATATCGAAGAGCTCCGCGCCGCGGGCAAGCTCTTCACCGAGGACGAATACCGGGACCGCGCCTTTGATTTCAAGGCCCGCAACACCACGATCAAGGCCCTCTGCCTGCACGTCGCCCACACCTGCAACCTCAACTGCGAATACTGCTTCGCTGCACAGGGCAAGTTCCACGGCGAGGAAGCTCTCATGTCCTTTGAGGTCGGCAAGGCGGCCCTCGACTTCCTCGTTGCAAATTCCGGACGCCACGTCAATCTCGAGGTCGATTTCTTCGGCGGCGAGCCGCTCATGAATTTCGGCGTCGTCAAAGAGCTCGTGGCTTACGCGCGCTCCATCGAAAAGGACGCCGGGAAGAACTTCCGCTTCACCCTGACTACCAACGGCATGGGCATCGACGACGATGTGATCGAATTTGCCAACCGCGAATGCCACAACGTCGTCCTCTCCCTCGACGGACGGCGCGAGATCCACGACGCGAGCCGCAGCGACTGGCGGGGCGTGGGCTCGTACGACCGGATCGTACCGAAATTCAAGCGTCTCGTCGAGGCGCGCGGGAATCAGGGCTATTACATGCGCGGGACCTTTACCCACAAGAATCCCGATTTCACGACGGACGTCTTCCACATGGCGGATCTCGGGTTCACCGAGCTGTCGATGGAGCCCGTCGTCTCCCCGCCCGGTACGCCTTACGCGCTGACCGAGGAGGATCTGCCCGTCATTCTCGAACAGTACGAGATCCTCGCGAAGGAAATGCTCCGCCGCGAAGCCGATGGACATCCGATCACGTTCTACCACTACATGCTCGATCTGAACCACGGGCCGTGCATCTACAAGCGGATCGCGGGCTGCGGCTCCGGGACCGAATACTTCGCCGTGACGCCGAAGGGGGATCTCTATCCCTGCCACCAATTCGTCGGCGACGAGAAATACAAGATGGGGAACGTCTTCGACGGGATCACGAACACCGCTCTGCGCGACGAATTCAAGCTATGCAACGTGTACGCGCGGCCGGAATGCGCCGACTGCTGGGCCAAGCTCTACTGTTCCGGCGGATGCGCGGCCAACGCCTGTCACGCGACGGGCTCGATCCGCGGCGTCTACGAATACGGCTGCAAGCTCTTCCGCAAGCGCATCGAATGCGCGATCATGATGAAGGCAGCCGAGGCGGACATGGGGCTCGGCACGGAGAACGGCGAGGCCTGTGACGGCGACTGCGAGGAATGTCTCGAAGACATCACGACATGACTTTCAAAGAAAAATACATCGGAGACCGCGCGTTTTACCGCATGCTCTTCGCGCTGGTCCTCCCCCTCATCATCCAGCAGGGGATCACCAATTTCGTCTCCCTTCTCGACAACGTGATGGTGGGCGGGCTCGGCACCCTCTCCATGAGCGCGGTGTCCATCGTCAACCAGCTCATTTTCGTCTACAATCTGGCGATCTTCGGCGGGCTGTCCGGCGCGTCGATCTTCTCTACGCAGTTCTACGGGACCGGCGACTGGCGCGGCATGCGGAACACCTTCCGCTTCAAGCTGCTCTTCACGCTCACGGCGGGCATCCTCGCGACGGCGATCCTGCTTCTCTTCGGCGACGAGCTCATGATGCTCTTTCTGCGAGGGGAATCGAACACCCCCGAACAAATCGCCGCCACGGTCGAGGCCGCGCGGTCCTATCTCGCCGTCGCGGTGATCGGGATGATCCCGTTCGGGCTCGTGCAGACCTATGCCGGGACGATGCGCGAGACGGGCGAAACGGTCTCCCCCATGACGGCGGGCCTGATCGCCATCACCGTCAACCTGGTCTTCAACTATCTCCTGATCTACGGCAAGTTCGGCTTCCCGATGCTCGGCGTGGCGGGCGCGGCGATCGCGACGGTCCTCTCCCGCTTTGTGGAGCTCTGCTACGTCGCCGTCTCGTGCCACCGGAGGCATGAGAAGTTCCGGTTCATCGAGGGCGTGTACCGGAGCATGAAGGTCCCCGGCAATCTCGTCCGGCGGATCGTTCTCACCGGCGCGCCGCTCCTTATCAACGAGATCCTCTGGTCCGTCGGGATGACCTTCATCAGCCGGAACTATTCCCTGCGCGGGATCACGGTCATCGCGGCCTCGAACATCTCGGCGACCGTGTGGAACCTCTTCTGCGTCATCATGTTCGCGATGGGCTCGGCGGTGTCGATCCTCGTGGGACAGCGGCTCGGCGCGGGGGACCGGGAAGGCGCGATCGACGTGGACCGCAAGCTGATCTTCTTCACGATCGCGTCGCACATCGCGGTGGGGATCCTCCTCATCGCGGCGGCGCCGTTCATCCCGCTGCTCTACAAGGTGGAGCCGGAGGTGCGCGTGCTGGCAACGAAATTTCTCATGATTGCAGGCGCGGCGTCTCCGGTGCATGCGTTCATCCACGTCGTGTACTTCACGATCCGCTCGGGCGGGAAGACGGTCATCACGTTCCTGTTCGACTCGGTCTACACATGGATCTTCCCGGCGATGCTCTCCTTTGTCCTCTGCCGCTTCACGGAGCTCGACATTGTGTGGATCTACTTCGCCGTGCAGTTCATCGACGTGGTGAAGCTCTTCATCGGAGTCCCGCTCCTGCGCTCCGGCTTCTGGGCAAACAATGTGATTGAGGATGTGAAATCATGAAACTGTACTTCAAACAGCGCGTCACGGCCTTTCTTCCCGCTTACGATGTCTACGATGAGGCGGGCAACACCGTCTATACGGCGGACAGTCAGTCCTCGTGGGGGCACCTGATCCACATTCGCGGGGCCAACGGGAATTACCTCGGGACGGTCAAGCAGAAGTTCTGGTCGTGGCGGTCGACGTGCGAGATCTACATCGGGCCTGACTTCGCGGGGACGATCCGCCGGGACGGCTCCCTGTTCTCGACGCACTACGCCATCGACTACCGCGGCTGGACGGTCGAGGGGAATTTCATGGAATCCGAATACGCGATCACCGATGCGACGGGGACCATGATCGCCGCGGTCTCGAAGGAGCTCTTCCACCTGACCGATCAGTACTGCATCGAGATCCTGAACCCGGACGACGCCCTGCACGTCCTCTGCTTCGTCCTCGCGATCGACGCGGAAAAGGCGTCGCGGAGCACCTGACGCACGAAACCGAAAAAACGCAAATGCTCATGATAAAACCGCCCTCCATGCCGGAAGGCGGTTTTCTTTGCTCTATACTATTCTCATTCTAAAATGATAAGAACATAAGTCGCATAGGGGTCCCCTCATCAGTCACTTCGTGACAGCTTCTCCACGGAGGGAGAAGCCTATACAAAATGCAGTCGAAAACGGATGATAGCTATTTTCCGTGACGAATGCACAAACGCGAGCCTTCCCCCGCCGTGGGGAAGGTGGCCCGTAGGGCCGGATGAGGGGATATGTTCGGCGTGAACAAATGACATTTAGATTGAGATTAGTATTACTCCAGTTCCGCGAGGATGCGCCGCAGATCGTCAAGGCGGCCGATGCGGAGATAATCGAAGTCCGGGAGGGGAATATCGGTGTCGTCGTTCCGGCTCTCCATCGTCTCCTCCGCGTACCACACGGGAAAGAGTCCCGCGGCATGCGCGCCGTACACATCCGCCCGAAGGCTGTCCCCGACATACCAGACCGCGGAGGCATCCAGTTCCGCTTTGAGCAAGGCGATCTCAAAGAGGCGCGGATCCGGCTTGCGGATCATGTAATCGGCAGAGGACATCACAAATTCAAAGCGGTTTTGCGGCAGGAGGCGGTTGCAGCGGTTCCGGATCGCCTCGCCGGACCAGCCGTTGTTGCTGAGCACCGCCGTCCGGATCCCCTCGTCGTTCAAAAAGTCGAGCAGCTTGTCCGCGCCGGGCATGACGGCTCC
>Ga0129306_1003360_pt1 | contig 12096 bp, 7 predicted proteins | sample P827metagenome_FD_94438 | JGI IMG/M metagenome (GOLD analysis project Ga0129306, IMG submission 94438) | Capybara group fecal microbial communities from Wisconsin, USA - P827 metagenome | ecosystem: Host-associated > Mammals > Digestive system > Large intestine > Fecal | place: USA: Wisconsin...
CAAGGCATTTACTGCAATAATAAGGAAAGAAGAGGATAAATACGACTTTTGCCTTAAAGTCCTTAACTCTCTTGAGGAGATGTACGAAAAAGAGCAGGATTCCATTCCTCTTGCTTTCCATATAAGCATTCTTGATTACAAAGCTGCCTGCTACATGAATATGGGCGATTACGAATCCGCCATCAATTCTCTTTCAAGGATCCTTTCCTTTGAACAGGACAGTACTATGATAGCAAGGCGTATGGGCACCCTTAGAAACCTTTCCAAATTGTACGAACGCAAAGGTGACTACAAAACTGCTCTTAATTACTACAACTCCTTCAGAAGCATGGATGATGACCTTTACACTACGAAAAACTATGCTTATTCACATTTTCTCATAGATATATACGGCCTTTCTAAGCAGGAGATCCAGACAGATATGCTTATCGAGGGTAACAGAGACCTTTCAGGGCAGATCCTGCGCGACGGCATGACAGGCATTTATAACAGAAGATTTCTTCATCAGCTTACCGAAGAATCCTTTACGGGCGGTAACGTATGGGGCGCCTGGGGAGCCATTATGTTTGATATAGATTTCTTTAAGGCCTACAACGATAATTACGGTCACCTTGCGGGCGATAACGTTATTGTTACCTTCGGCAATATATTAAAGATTTATGAAACATCAAACATTTTCCCTGTAAGGTACGGCGGAGAAGAATTTCTTCTTATTGTCAGGGGAGCCGGGCTGCCTGATTTAAAAACTCTTGCAGAACAGGTTATGAGCCAGCTTCGTGCTTTTTCCATAATGCATATGTATTCAGGTGTTTCCAATATAGTAACGGTTAGCGCAGGTTATTCCACCCTTTCCTGCGGAAGCAGAAGTGATTTTGACAGACTTATAAAAGAATCTGATATGGCTCTGTATGAGGCAAAGCACACAGGGCGCAACAAAGTAACGGAGTACAGGAGGTAGGTTATGTGGTGTGATTCGGGGAATTCGGACCTTGAAAGCAGGCTTTGTGACTATATTGACTATTTTGAGGGGACCTGCGAATTCTGTATAGACAATCTTGGGATCAGTGGATACTATAACGAGGTCAAAAAACTTCTTGAAGATGACCCGGAACGTCTTTCCGACAGAGAACTTATGCTTGCAAATTATGTTTACGGAGTTATCCTTTACAAAATGGGCAAGCTGGACGAGGCTTATTCTTCGTGGCTTATAGCAGATAAATACGCTCTTCGTGTAGACGACGAAAAGTTTCGTGCCAAAATTTCTTCGTATGTTTCAATTTATTACTATGTAAAGAATGACCTGGTTTCCTCAAACCGTCTTTTTAAGGACGTGGTAAAGAGGTTTGAAGAGCAAAAAAACTACACTGAGCTGGCACTTCACTATATAAACATTCTTTGGTATAAGCGTTACGAGAAAGACAAGAGCAATGTTAACGACTACCTTGACAAAGCCTTTTATTATGTACAGCTTTCTGATGACAGACGAAATGCCAGAGTTTATCTGCATCTCGGATACATATATAAAACAATTTTCAACGATTTTATAAGGGGTCTTAAGTACCTTACCACTGCAAGAAATCTTTGCTATTCAAACGGCAATGTGGAAATGGAAAGTATGACTCTCCACGTTCTTGCAGACGGCTACATGCATCTGTTTCACTTCAGAGATGCCATTGACATATACAAGCAGCTTCTTGAAGACAGCAGGTATCGCAACATTTCAGCAAGCCTTAAATGTATGATACTCTCAAATGTTTCATCCTGTTATCTTTCTGTAGGCGATTATGCGGGAGCCACATCTTCCATAGGAAAAATGCGTGACAACATAGATGAGACCCTGACAAAGGTGAGAGAACAGTTCGAGGCTGTTTATGACTGGCTGAATGCCAAACTCTTAATATGCAAGAACGAACGTCTCGGTCAGGCCGAGGTCCTTTTAAATACCGCTAAAGATAAATACACTGCCAACAAAGAAGGCTTTTGTGCAGACCAGTTTGATTATCTTCTTTGCGACACATATGCCGAATATTTCCTTGCTCTTGAAGAAAACGAAAATGCGTTGATGTGTGCTAAAGATCTTGTTACTTTAGCCCAGGGTTATGACAAGCCTACTTTAAAGAGAGCTTATTCAAGGCAGGCAGATTGTTACGAAGCCTGCGGCATGTACGAAGAAGCCCTTAAATCAAGAAAGCTTGAGACAGGAATGCTTAGAGAGATTGAAGATTCAAACCTTGCCGACAAATACGATGAACTTTTTAAAGAGTTCCTTAAGTATACACAGCAGCAAAGACTTGAGTCTCTTACAAAAGAAGCCAAAAATCTTTCAAAGGCCGCTTTTATCGATGAACTAACAGGCGCCTACAACAAGCTTTATTATCAGAACATGACGGATATGTGGAATGACGGCTTACGAGTAGACGCTTCAGCGATCATTGCAGATATCGACTTTTTCAAACAGTATAACGACCTATACGGACACCAGGAAGGCGATAAGGCCTTAGAGCAGGTGGCAGGCTGCATCAGAAGCACAGTATCAGGTCTTAACGCAGATGTAATAAGATACGGCGGCGAAGAGTTTCTTATAGTACTTAAAGAAAAAGATGCACCAAGAGCACCTGAGGTTGCAAGGGGTATCGTCAATTCGGTCTATGCCCTTAACATAAAGCATGAGGGCTCTGATATAGCTCCTTGTGTTACCATAAGTGCAGGTTACTACTGTGATGAAAATTCAATCTTAAAGAGTCTTACAGGTCTTGTGGATTTTGCAGACAAAGCTCTTTACAGAGCCAAAAACAGCGGAAGAAATAAAGCGGAAGGGTAGCCCTTCCGCTTTTTGCTGCTTGTTTTGCGGGTTTACGCAAGTTCGTCAAGTGTTTTGTCGTATGAAGGAAGGAACTCTTCCATAAATACTTCAACCTCAGGAAGCTTCATTTCTCTAAGGTATTTTTCTGTGGCTTTCTCGGCCTTTTTAAACTCGCCGTTGCCTGCTTTTCTCTCTTCCTTACACTTAATAAGTGCCGAAAGTTTGTCTGCCGCTTTTACCAGTTTTTTTTCGTAATCCATATCTGCCGCAGGCTCGTAGATCTCGCGGTATTCGCTCTGAAGATCTCCGGGCAGCATCCTTACAAGTCTGAAGGCTGCATTTGCCTCGATCTGCTTAAAAGCCTCTATTATATCGCTGTTAAAATACTTGATAGGGGTAGGCATATCTCCCGTTATGATCTCTGTGGTATCATGGTACATGCCTATTACTGCGGCCCTGTCGGCGTTCAGCTTTTTGGCAAAGCGTTTATTGCCGATAATGCAGAGCGCATGGGCAAGCATGGCAACTTCAAGGGAATGCTCTGAAAGATTTTCCCTTGTGCTGTTGCGCATAAGCGCCCATCTGTCTATATATTTAAGTCTTGATATAAACGCGAAAAAATGACTCATAGTTACTATTCTCCCAAAACATTATTTAGCTTTTTCAAGCATCTTCTTAACATAAATACCGGTGTAGGACTTTTTATTCTTTGCCACTTCTTCTGGAGTACCTTTGGCAATGATAGTACCTCCACGGTCGCCGCCCTCAGGCCCAAGGTCTATGATGTAATCTGCAGTCTTTATAACATCAAGGTTATGCTCTATGACAACTACTGTATTTCCACCCTCGGAGAGTTTCTTTAATATCTCTACGAGCTTGTGTACATCTGCAAAATGAAGACCAGTGGTAGGCTCATCAAGAATATAGATAGTCTTACCCGTGCTTTTTCTGCTAAGCTCTGTGGCAAGCTTTATACGCTGTGCCTCGCCGCCCGACAGCTCCGTACTTGGCTGCCCAAGCTTGATATATCCAAGGCCCACATCGTTAAGTGTCTCTATCTTTCTTCGGATAGACGGAACATTCTTAAAGAATTCAACTGCCTCTTCCACAGTCATATTAAGCACATCATAAATATTTTTTCCTTTGTAATGTACGTCAAGAGTTTCTCTGTTATATCTCTTTCCTCCGCAGACCTCGCAAGGAACATATACGTCGGGAAGGAAATTCATCTCGATCTTGATAATACCGTCACCGGAGCAGGCCTCGCATCTGCCGCCTTTTACGTTAAATGAGAAGCGTCCTTTCGAGTAGCCCTTGGCCTTGGCCTCTGCAGTACTTGCAAAAAGGTCTCTTATCATGTCAAAAACACCTGTATATGTGGCAGGGTTTGACCTTGGAGTACGGCCGATAGGGGACTGGTCGATGGCTATAACTTTATCAAGCTGCTCTACGCCTTCGATGCCGTCTGAAAGCCCCGGCACACATCTTGCCCTGTTAAGAGTCTTTGCAAGATTCTTATATAATATGCTGTTGATAAGGGAACTTTTACCGGAACCTGAAACTCCCGTAATACAGGTCATAATGCCAAGCGGAATATCAACATCCACATTTTTAAGGTTGTTTTCTCTTGCGTTCTTTACGGTAATAAAACCTGTAGGCTTCTTTCTTTCCTTCGGTACAGGTATACTCATGCGGCCGCTAAGGTAAGCACCTGTAATAGAGTCTTTACACTTCATTATCTCTTTTGCGGTGCCTGCCGCTATTACCCTGCCGCCGTGCTCTCCGGCCCCCGGGCCGATATCTACTATATAATCTGCCGCAAGCATGGTGTCTTCGTCGTGCTCAACCACAACCAGGGTATTGCCAAGGTCCCGAAGGCTCTTTAGCGTAGCAAGGAGCTTGTCATTATCTCGCTGATGAAGACCGATACTTGGCTCATCAAGTATGTATGCAACTCCAACAAGACCCGATCCGATCTGTGTCGCAAGTCTGATTCGCTGCGCCTCGCCTCCCGAAAGGGAAGATGTGGCTCTTGCAAGTGTAAGGTAGTCAAGTCCCACATCTACAAGGAACTTAAGTCTGCTCTTGATCTCTTTAAGGATCATTTCTCCTATCTGCGCATGTGTGGCAGAAAGAGCAAGCGCGTTAAAGAACTCAAGGAGCTTGACTATTGAGTACTCTGTTATCTCAGCTATATTTTTTTCTCCTACGGTAACTGCAAGAGATGTTGCTTTAAGCCTTTTTCCGTTACAGCAGGTACAAGGAGAGGTACGCATAAATGTCTCGTACTCAGCCTTTGAACTTTCTGAGGCCGTTTCTCTGTAACGTCTTTCCACGTTCTTTATAAGACCTTCGTAATCAACATCGTAAACTCCTTCAGATCTTCTGCCCTTGTACTTTATCTTAAGCTTACGGTCCGTTCCGTGAAGGAATACGTCTTTTATGTTTTCAGGAAGGTCTTTATAAGGTGTATTAAGGTCAAACTTGAAGCTTTCTGCAAGTGCATCAAGAGTGCTTCTTGTCCAGCTTCCCTCATCTGACGCTGAAGACCAGCCGTTTACCACCACAGCGCCATCTGCGATACTCTTTGTTTTGTCAGGTATAAGAAGGTCTTCGTCAAACTCCATCTTGTATCCGATACCAAAACACTCAGGGCATGCGCCAAAAGGGTTGTTAAAAGAAAAGGCTCTCGGCTCCAGTTCTTCTATGCTGATGCCACAATCCGGGCAGGCAAAGCTCTGAGAAAAGTTCATTCTCTCTCCGCCTACCACATCTACCACAAGAAGGCCGTCTGCAAGTTTCATAACGGTTTCGACAGAGTCTGCAAGTCTGCGCTCTATTCCTTCTTTTACCACAAGTCTGTCGATGATTATCTCTATGTTATGCTTTATGTTCTTATCAAGGTTTATCTCTTCTGAAAGCTCGTACTGGCTGCCGTCTACCATAGCTCTTACATATCCGCTTTTTCTTGCAGACTCAAATACAGCCTTATGCTCACCCTTACGGCCGCGTACCACCGGGGCAAGGAGCATGATCTTGGTTCCTTCCGGAAGTCTCATTACCGCATCTACTATCTGATCTACGCTCTGACGCTCGATAACCTTGCCGCATTTAGGGCAATGCGGTATACCGATACGGGCGTACAAAAGCCTGAGGTAGTCGTAGATTTCTGTTACGGTACCCACGGTAGATCTCGGGTTTCTGTTTGTTGATTTCTGGTCGATGGAAATAGCAGGAGGAAGCCCCTCGATGCTTATTACGTCAGGTTTTTCCATCTGACCGAGGAACTGTCTTGCGTAAGACGACAGAGATTCCATGTATCTTCTCTGACCTTCCGCATATATGGTGTCAAATGCAAGGGAAGACTTTCCGGAGCCTGAAAGTCCTGTAAGGACTACAAACTCGTCTCTTGGGATATCTATATCGATAGCCTTAAGGTTGTGTTCTTTGGCTCCCCTTATCTTAATGTATTTCTTGGTATCTGCCATTTTTAGATCCTTTCAATCATGTATTAGTCCATATCCAGTAATTGCTTTTTTAACCCGAATATTTGATCTCTGAGTTCAGCAGCCCTCTCAAAGTTAAGCTCTACCGCAGCCGTATTCATCTTCTTGGTAAGAGTACTTATGAGTTTTTCGAGCTCTTTCCTGTCCATAGACTCAGCGTCTTTCTTAAAGTCATAGTTACCCTTATCTGCTTTCTTGCTGATGCTTATAAGCTCTCTTACAGCCTTCTTTATGGTCTGAGGCGTAATTCCATGCTCCTCGTTGTATTTCATCTGTATACTGCGACGCCTGTTGGTCTCTTCTATGGCTTTCTTCATGGAATCTGTCATAACATCTGCATACATTATAACGTGACCGTCTGCGTTACGGGCAGCTCGGCCTATTGTCTGTATAAGCGAGGTCTCGCTACGAAGGAACCCCTCTTTGTCTGCATCAAGGATCGCCACAAGAGTGATCTCAGGGATATCAAGACCCTCACGAAGAAGGTTGATACCCACAAGCACGTCAAATACGTCCATACGCATGTCGCGGATTATCTCCGCACGCTCAAGGGTGTCTATATCTGAGTGAAGATATTTTACCCTAATTCCCACATCACGCATATAGTCTGTAAGGTCTTCTGCCATATGCTTTGTAAGAGTAGTAACCAGCACTTTGTTTTTCTTTTCGGTCTCTTTTCGAACCTCTGCCACAAGGTCATCTATCTGGCCTGCCACAGGCTTTACCACAACTTCAGGGTCAAGAAGACCTGTCGGCCTTATAACCTGCTCTGCGCGGAGCAGTTCGTGGTCACTTTCATACTCTGCGGGAGTAGCCGAAACAAAGAGCATCCTGTCTATCTTGCTCTCAAACTCTTCAAAGTTAAGAGGCCTGTTCTCTAAGGCAGAAGGAAGTCTGAAACCGTACTCTGCAAGAGTTGTCTTTCGCGACCTGTCTCCGTGGAACATGGCGCGGATCTGAGGTACCGTCATGTGGGATTCGTCGATGATAATAAGGAAATCATCAGGGAAATAGTCCATAAGGGTACTTGGTGTCTCGCCGAAGTTTCTTCCTTCAAGGTGCATGGAGTAGTTCTCGATACCGGAGCAAAAACCGGTTTCTTTCATCATCTCTATATCAAAATTGGTACGCTCAGCTATACGCTGGGCTTCAAGAAGCTTATCTTCACTCTTAAAGTACTTTACCCGTTCTTCAAGTTCTGCCTCTATACCTTCTATGGCTTTTCTCATTTTCTCAGGAGCCACAACGTAGTGGGAAGCAGGGAAAATAACGGTGTGCTCTAAAGAAGCTATTACCTCGCCCGTAAGCACATCAAACTCACATATCCTGTCTATCTCGTCTCCAAAAAGCTCGATACGTATAGCTTTATCACTTACAGATGCAGGAAATACTTCAATTACATCTCCTCTAACCCTGAAGGTTCCGCGCTGGAAGTCAAGGTCATTACGCATATACTGTATATCTACAAGCCGCCTTATGATATCATCTCTGTCCCAGGTCTGGCCCGGTCTAACGGAAAGGGTCATCTCCTGGTAATCGATAGGATCACCGAGACCGTATATACAGGAAACCGAAGCCACAACCACCACATCGCGGCGCTCTGTAAGAGAAGCCGTAGCGGAATGACGCAGCTTATCTATCTCGTCATTTATAGAAGAGTCTTTTTCAATATATGTATCTGTAGAAGGCACGTAAGCCTCCGGCTGATAATAATCGTAGTATGAAACAAAGTATTCTACGGCATTTTCCGAAAAAAACTCTTTAAACTCGCCGTAAAGCTGGGCTGCCAGAGTTTTATTATGTGCTATGACAAGAGTCGGCACGTTAAGCTCTTTGATAACATTTGCCATGGTAAAGGTCTTTCCGGAACCGGTTACGCCAAGAAGGGTCTCAAACTGGTTTCCGCTTTTAAAACCTTCCACAAGCTCTTTTATAGCCTGAGGCTGATCTCCTGTAGGGGCAAATTCCGAATGCAAAACGAAATGGTCCATATATCTTTCCTATTTCCTTTATATGCAAAAAACAGTGGTATACTGGAAATCAGTATACCACTTTTAAAACATATTTTCAACGTTTTTTCGAATATTCGTTTGGTGCTGTTATTTAAGATTTTTTATGGCTGTCTGAAGCACTGTATCATCTTCAGGCTTAAGGGAATTGAGTCTAAAGCTTCTGTATTCATCTTCACTCATCTTTACCTCTATATCAGGTTCAAAACCTGAACCGTGGATATTGGTACCCTTTGGTGAAAAATACTTGGCAAAAGTGATCTTGATACCGCTTCCGTCGTCAAGAGGTATAACTGTCTGTACAATACCCTTTCCAAAGGACTTTGTACCTACAAGAACAGCTTTGTCGTAGTCGCGAAGGGCTCCTGCAAAGATCTCTGAAGCGCTGGCGCTGTTGCCGTTTATAAGGACCGCCATAGGGATGTTAAGTTCTGTAGCGTCGGAATTGTACGGCGATCTGTTACCGTATTTGTCTTCTGTGTATGTTATGACACCCTTTGGTAAAAGCCTGTCAAGCATTTTGACCGCCACATCCACAAGGCCCCCAGGGTTGTCTCTCATATCGATAACAAGCGAAGTCATTCCCTCTTTAAGGAGCTTTTCTATTGCGGCAATAAACTGCTCATCTGTAGGCTCATCAAACTGGCTGACTGAAATGTAGCCAACTCCGTCATCAAGCATCTTATAATCAACACTTTCTGCTGTAACTACGCGTCTTTGCAGGTTGCAATCAATGTACTTTTTCTCTGATTCTCTGTAAATAGTCACTTTTACCCATGTGCCTTCTTCGCCTCGTATAAGTGCCACTACAGAATTAAGATCAAGAGCTGTAACATCCTCATCATTAACCTTAACAATAACGTCTCCCGGCTGCATTCCCGCATCTTTGGCGCCGCTCCCGTCATACACTCTTACTATCTGTACAAGGTTTGAATCTGAAAGCTGAGTTACCAGAACGCCGGCTCCGCAATATACGCCGCTGTCTGATTCCATCATCTTTGCGTACTCTTCAGGAGTATAGTAAACGGTGTAAGGATCGTTAAGGCTGGAAAAAATGCCTTTGTATATATTTTGCTCCATGGCATCAGGGTCAATATCGCCCATATAAACCTGGTTTAACATCTCTGCTATAGTCTGGCTTTTTTTGCTGACTTCATCCCAGTCGATGGAATCAACTTCTTCAGTAGAGCCTGTACCCGGTATCGCCCCTGTGTGTAGCATAGAAAGCTTTGATGAATTAATAGTGACAATAAAGAATACTCCCACTACCACAAAACAGATACCAAGGGTAACAAGAATACCTGCAAAGAACCCCGGTAAAAATTTGTTGCTTTTTCTTTCTTCCTGCATGTCTGCCTCCAAAGATAAAGGATTAAAACCCCTAATAACTTACGTAATTTAACGGATTAACGTAATTTCCGTTCAACTTTATACTAAAGTGAAGATGCGGTCCTGTTGACATACCCGTGGTACCTACAAGCGCTACCGTATCTCCCTGCTTTACACTGTCTCCCTCTGAAACAAGGAGTTTTGAGCTATGCATATACACGGTGTAGATGTCGCCGCCATGGTATACCATAACGTAGTTACCCATAGACCAGTGCCAGCCTGCTGCCGCCACAGTACCTGAAGCCGCCGCATGGATAGGCGTGCCTTGCGGCGCCGGGATATCGATACCGGAATGGAAGGTACCGGAGCCTGCCATAACCTCTTCTCTGTAGCCAAAGTAAGAAGAAATACGTGAATAACCGTCAAGAGGCCATATAAAGCCGCCATTAAGAAGCTTTTCTGCATTAGCCTTTGTCTCTTTGCTAAGGCGCTGCCTTTCCGCCTCGGCTTTCCTTGCTCTTTCTTCCTCTTCTTTCCTGCGGATCTCAGCTTCGATCTTATCTATAAGATCCTGCTTATCGTCTATCTTGGTAAGAACTGCTGCTTTTTCTTCATCAGCTTCTGCAATAAGCCTGTTGTATTCTTCTATCTGTGCCACTTTCTCGGCTGCCAGCTTTTCATTTGCCGCCTTTTCCACTTCAAGTTCTTCCTGCATAACAGACATGTCGGCTATCTGTTTTTCAATCTTGCTTTCGGTCGCTGCCACTTCTTCACAGGCCTTGTTATATTTTTCAAGGACTTTGGCATCGTAGGCCGCGATCTTACTCATATATTCCGTCTGGTTAAGAAAATCCGCCATACTGTCGGAATCAAAAAGCGTATCTATATAGCCTCTGGTTCCGTTTTCATACATATACTTAACGCGGCGCTTCATTATCTCATACTGCTTTGCTGCATCATCTTTATTCTTAGCAAGTTCTTCTTTTGTACTTGCAAGGTCACTTTCTGCCCTGGTAAGTTTGCCGTCAAGAAGCTCCATCTTTTCTTCTATCTCTTTTTGTTTAGCGTCAACTTCTCTTACAAAGCTCTCGATATCATTTTTCTTGCTTTCAAGGCCGGCAAGAGTAGCCTCTATCTCCTGCTTGCGAAGTTCAAGCTGATTCTTTTCGTTTTTTGCATCCTGCAAAGAGCCTGCAAACGCGGTAATACTTGTAAACGCAAGGAAAAAGGCGATGGCCGTCGTTATGTACTTTTTAGCCAAAGTATATTTCTTAAACATTAAGATGTCTCCTTACGGTAAAGTAACTTCCAAAGAAACCAATACCAACACCAAGCATCAAGGTTACAGGTGTAAGTGTCCTAAAAAGCTCGGGTGCTTCGATAAAATTAAGTACATTTATAAGTGTATTGAATTTGGTGGTGATAACCTCTACCACCTTACCGTATACAAGGTATAAGACCACAAGAGGTATAAGGGAACCCAAAAATCCGATAATGATACCCTCCACCACAAAAGGAGCCCTTATAAAATAATCTGTAGCTCCGACCATACGCATAATGCTTATCTCTTCGCTTCGCACTCTTATACCCATGGTAACAGTAGTGCTTATAAGAAATACGGCAACTGCCAAAAGAATAAGGAGTATGGCGGCAGAAACATAAGTAACAAGAGAGTTAAAACTTGCGATACCGCTGGCCGCAGCATCTGAGCTGTTTACCTGTCTTACTCCCGGCAGAGTCTTTATATAATTAACAAGGGCTGTCTGCCTTTCCACATCTTTAAGATAAACCTCGTAGGAATCGCTTCCTTCAAGCGGGTTGTCATCTCCGAAGGTATCTGCAAGCTCTTTTTTTAATACTGTCTCTTTGTAGTTTTCCCAGGCCTCTTCCGCCGAAATGTAAACTGTTCTGTCAACCTCAGGCCTTGCCTCGATGTTTCTTCCTATCTCGTGTTTTTCAACATCTGTTGCGTTTTCATCGAAAAAAACTGTTATACCGACAGAAGTTTCTGCGGTTTTGATCATGCTCTTAAAGTTTGCCAGTATAAAGTAAAAAATACCAAATAAAAACAGGCACGCGGTGATCGTGCCTATTGACGCGAGAGAAAATATCCTGTTTCTCCCGATATTCTTTATACCTTCCTTAAGGCTATATAGAAATGCCCGTACTTTCATACTTGTAACCACCCTTCTGCTCATCGCCCACTATCATACCCTTACGAAGGGTAATGACTCTTTTTTGCATCATGTCAACTATCTCCTGGTTGTGTGTAACTACCACCACGGTGGTGCCGCGTCTGTTGACTTCTGCAAGAAGATTCATGATCTCCCAGGAATTCTTAGGGTCCAGATTACCTGTGGGCTCGTCTGCAAGAAGAATAACCGGGTTATTTATAAGAGCTCTGGCAAGAGCAACTCTTTGCTGCTCACCGCCTGACAGCTCTGAAGGA
>Ga0129306_1003362_pt1 | contig 12090 bp, 9 predicted proteins | sample P827metagenome_FD_94438 | JGI IMG/M metagenome (GOLD analysis project Ga0129306, IMG submission 94438) | Capybara group fecal microbial communities from Wisconsin, USA - P827 metagenome | ecosystem: Host-associated > Mammals > Digestive system > Large intestine > Fecal | place: USA: Wisconsin...
CCTTGTTCGACGGGCGGTCGAAGAGGGCGACGAGAGGGGCGGTGTCCCCGCGGGGCTTGATCTCGGCGGCGTCGTCCGGGCGCATTTTCACGACCGCCATGAGCTCCGAGGTCTCATCCTTCTCCGAGAGTTCGGCCATGAGGGCGGGCGGGAGTTCGATGTTCTCCTCGGTTTTGACGGTGCGCAGCATGTCCTTTGCCCAGTCGGAGAGGGGGGTGCCGGCGGGGTAGATGAGGGAGGAGAAGGTCCAGCCAAAGCGCCGCGCCTCGTTGAGGTTGCGCACGCCTTCGACGAGGAATTCGCCGTAGTGGTAGCGCTTATTGCGGTTGGTTTTGAGGACTTCGAGCTTCTGCCACGCGGCGTCCTTCGAGCGGATATGACGGAGGGTGGGGGATTTCATGATGGTTGCCTGCCTTATGTGAATTACGAATTAAGAATGAAGAATGACGGCGTGAAGCTGCACGCCGCATGCCTGCCCCTCCGTGGGGAGCCGACTTTGTTTCACAAAGTCGACGAGTTCATCGGAGATGAACTCGAGTGGCGAGCGATTTGCCTGCAAATCCGCGAGCCGGAAGGGGGCAAACTGCCGCGCAGCGTGACCTTGCTCTCACACCCTCATGAAATGCATCACGACGGATGAGCCGTCGGTCCAGCCGCCTTTATGCGCGGCGGTGAGGTTGATCCCGGCGTTCATGAGGGTGGATCCGCCGTACACCGCGCCGGTCGATTCCTCTTGGTAGCGCGCGTCCGGATCGAGCCCGGCGAGGCGGAGGAAATACACCGGGTGGATCGACGCGCGGATCACGACGAAGGTCACGAGGGCCTCCGACCGATCTTCCGACACCGTCATCCACGCCGCGCACCGGCCCGTCTTGCCGTTGACCGTATCGCCGGGGAGGATCAGGCGGTAGAAGTCGCCGCGGTTGATGAGCGCGTAAAAGCGGTGATAGTCCGCGACCTGGTGCCGGATCAGGGCCTTTTCTTCGTCCGTGAGCGTCGTGAGGTCGAGCTCGTACCCGAACGCGCCGCCCATCGCCACGTGCCCGCGGGTCTCGAACGAGGTCACCCGCCGCGTCTGATGATTCGGGGAGGCGGAGACGTGGCAGCTCATCGACGAGCAGGGATAGACCATCGTTGTGCCGAGCTGGATGTCGAGGCGCTCCATGGCGTCCGTGTCGTCCGAGGTCCAGTACTGGGGCGCGTAGTATAACATCGCCGGATCGAACCGCCCGCCGCCCGAGGAACAGCCCTCGAGGAGGAGATGCGGGAAGGCCGCCGTGATCCGGTCGAGCAGGTCGTACAGCCCGAGCACATAGCGGTGCAGGATCTCGCCCTGCCGCTCGGGGGGAAGGGTGGCGGACGCCGCTTCGGTGAGGTTGCGGTTGAAGTCCCACTTGACATATTCGATGTTGGCGGAGGAGAGGACGCCCGAGATCGTGTCGAAGAGGTAGTCCCGCACGTCCGGGCGCGTCATGTCGAGGACGTACTGGCTCCGCGCGACGGAGCGATCCCGGCCGACCGTTCCGAGCGCCCAGTCGGGGTGGGCATCGAAGAGCTTGCTCACCGGGGAGATCATCTCCGGCTCGAACCAGATGCCGAACTTCAGCCCGAGGGCGTTGATCCGCTCCACGAGGGGCGCGAGTCCGCCCGGGAGCTTCTCCTCGTTGACGAACCAGTCGCCGAGGGAGGAGCGGTCATCGTTGCGCGTGCCGAACCAGCCGTCGTCCATGACGAGCATCTCGATCCCGCAGGCCGCCGCGTCTTTCGCGATCGCGAGGAGCTTTTCGCTGTCGAACTTGAAATAGGTCGCCTCCCAGTTGTTGACGAGGACAGGACGCTCCCGCTCGGCCCATTCGCCGCGGCACAGGTGTTCGCGCCAGAGGCGGTGGAAGGTCCGGCTCATCTTGCCGAGGCCTTCTCCGGAGATCGCGAGGACGGCTTCGGGGGTGACGAAGGTCTCACCGGGATCGAGGCGCCACGCGAAATCGGTGGATTCGATGCCCGCCTGGAAGCGGATCGAGCCGAAGGGATCGGTGTCCGCCGCGATCTCGAAATTGCCTGCGTAGACGAGGGACAGCCCGATCGCCGGGCCCGCGGTCTCGGTGGTGGACTGCGCGACGAGGGCGGCAAAGGGGTTGTGATGATGCGAGGACGCACCGCGGCGGGAGGAGACGGAGACCGTTCCGTGGGCGAGGGGCGTGCGTTCGATCGTGCGCTCCCGTCCCCAGGTCCCCCAGAGGTGGAGCAGCTCCGCGGGCTCCATCCATGTCGCGAAATCGAGAGAGGCCGAGGCGATCCGCTCGACGGTGACGGGGTTGTCCGATGGATTTTCGGCGGCGGCGCGGCGGATGATGACGGGGAGAGCGCGCATGGCGGTGTAATACAGGCGCACGACGAAGCCCGATCCGGGATCGCGCAGCGTGACAGCGAGGGTATCGGCTTCGTCCGGGGCGGCAAAGGTCGCGGGTTGGTGGTCGAGGACGGGCTTGCCGGGGAGCACCTCATGCGAGACATAGCGCAGGGAGGTGGCGGCGGAACCGTCGGCGCGGCGGACCATCAAAGCGCTCGGGCGGTAGTCGCCGGTGCCGTAGACCGGGAACTCCTGCGGCGCGATGTCGAGGGAGAACCATCCCTCGGGGGTATCGGCGGGACGCGGGACGACGGAATCGTGCCCGACCTTCACGAGCAGGGCGGTGAGATCGTCCTCCCCGACCGCGGGTCCGCAGTAGAGATGCAAGAGATACCCGTGAAAGACGCAGAAGACGTAGGAGGCGTCCCCCGCGCGCAGGTGAAAGAGGGGCTCGCCGGTGAGAGAGTGGGAGGAGATGTGGATCATGGCATGTCCTTTCTTCCGGATTTAAGAATCAGTGTTCCGTTATGACCCCCGAGAACACGATCATGAGCACGAGCAGCACGATCGCGGGGGAAAGGATGAGATACCACGACCCGAGCTGGGGCAGGACGATGAGGTGCAGAACGATCAGGAGCGCGGCAAAGGAGCAGACGAGCGGGCGGTACCGCTTCTTCCCGTAGGCGTGGATCGCGAAGAGGGAGTTCGGGATCCCGAGGACCGCGGCCGCCATCCCGAGGATGAACCCGGGTGTCCAGCCCTCCGAGATCACGCCGAGATAGAGCGCCGAGAGCGCCGGGACGACGTAGAGGATCCCGCCGATGCAGGTGAAGAGGAAGGCGGTCTGACGCTTGGTGAGGTTGTTCTGATTCATGAAAGAGGACCTTTCTGATGAAAAAGGATGAGGCGAGCGATCAATTGCGAGTGAAGAGTGAAGAGAGAAAAGTGAAGAGTTGAGGTGGAAAACGCTGCGCGTTTTCATTTATTTGAATCTGCGAAGCAGATTCTACCACAGTTATTCACTGTTCACTAATCGCATTTCTTCCTTCATCCGTGGTTTTTCGTTTCTGTCCTAAGTATAGCACAAATCCGGCGGGGAGTAAAGAGCAATCTTCGCGCGGCGCGGAATTTTCGGGCGTTTTCGGGGCACGATTTCCCGCCGCGGTTTTTCCGCCATCCCTTGACACGCGCCCCCCGATATGATACAATAAAAATGCAGAAGTGTTTCAGACAGATATAGCCGGACAGGATCCGGAGACAATAGAAAGAGCGCAGGTGAAACGATGAGAAGAAACGGGATCAGATGGGCTGTGCTGCTCATGGCGGCGCTTCTTTTGTGCGCCTCTTGCATCCGGCGGCGTGCCGAGGAGCCGTCCGCAACGGTGGGCGTCGGCCGCGTACCGAAGACGGAAACCGTCACCGATCCGGGGATCGAGCCGCCGGAACCGCAACAGCAGACGCAAACGCAGCCGCAGCCGGACGTGAGCGGAAACGAGCCGCAGGGCCAGCCGGATCAGCAGGGTCAGCAGACCGCCGATCCGACACCCCAGACGAATCCCGAACCCGCGCCGCAGACCGATCCCGAACCCGAACCGCAGCCGCAGCAGCAGGTGACCGCGGATCCGGAACCCCAGCCCCAGCCGGTCGAGCAGCCGACCTATGTGTCGATCCCGTCCGATCCGGACAGCCTGGCCCCGTTCGGCGCGATCAAGTGGTATCTTCTGAACGGGAGATACGTCTACGAGATGCCGAAGCAGAACAACGCCGGCGAGCAGACGATGTGGGAGATGTACGACTGGCCGAAGACGTACTGGGAGGACAAGAACCAGGACAACAACGACTGGTACCCGGGCAAGATCAACTACAATCCCGCGACGGGCGAAAAGGAGACGGTGTACGACCGGTTCGGCTCGACGCTCGAGGTTTTGAAGAAATACGGCGCGATCTACCGGGGCGACACCTCGCGCAAGGTGATCTACCTGACGTTCGACTGCGGGTATGAGGCCGGCGCGACGGAGAAGATCCTCGACACCCTGAAGGCGAAGGGCGTCCCGGCGACGTTCTTCGTCACGGGTCCGTACGTTCGCGGAAAATCGAACGATTTCACCAAAGAATATATCCAGGGCCTGATCCGGCGGATGCTCGACGAGGGGCACATCGTCGGCAACCACACGAACACGCATCCCGTGATGGCGGATCCGGACGCGGAGCGGCAGCTCACGGTGGATGAGGTGATCGACGAGATGCGGCAGGTGGAGCAGTCTTATAAAGAGGCGTTCCCGGACGCGCCGGACATGCTGTACTTCCGTCCGCCGCAGGGCGCCGCGAACGAGTGGCTGATCCGGATCGAGGCAAAGCTCGGCTACCGGACGGTGTTCTGGTCCTTCGCGTACAACGACTGGCGCCAGTATTCGCAGCCGGATCCGGCGGAGGCGCTCGGGAAGATGAAGGCGGGGATGTATCCGGGGTGCGTGTATCTCTTGCATGCGGAATCGACGACGAACGCGGAGGTCCTCGGGGATTTCATCGACTGGGTGTACGCGCAGGGGTTCACGATCGAACCGCTGTGCGGGATAGAGTAAGCGGGGAAGCCCCCGCGGGCAATTGACGAACTCGGCGGGGAAGCCCCCGCGGGCTATTGACGAACTCGCTGGCGCAAGTTCGTTCACCAATTTAGAAAGTACGCATCTGTTAAGGGTGCGTGCTTTTGTTATGCGTTTTTGTTTGCGCGCTGAAAAAAGTGCGCACCCACAGGCACGCACTTTTCAGTTTAATCTATTCTCCGCCCGCCATGTCGCTCGGATACACCGCGACGTTGCACTTGACATACGCTTCGGTCACGAAGCCCTTGTACGTGAAGGTCAGGATGTAATACCCCTGCTCGAGGCCCGTGACCTCGAATTCGTAGTCTTTGATCCCCTGATCGAAGGTCCCGTCTTCATAGCTCGCCACGACGAAGAACTCATCCTTCGTGAATTCGTGGTCCGTCGTCGTCACGTCCGGGCCCGTGTACGCCGCCATCAGCCCGATGATCGGATTGCTGTCGTCCGTGCACGCCGCAAAGAGCGTGAGGACGGCCAAAAGCAGCGCGGGGACAAGGATCCGCGAAAGGATTTTTCCGGTCCGCATTCCCGTCACCTCACACGCCCGAATAGGCCGCAAAGCCGCCGTCCACCGGGACCACCACGCCGTCGACGAACGCGGAGAACCGCTCGTCCGCCAGCCAGAGCAGCGTGCCGTCGAGATCCGCGGGCGTGCCGAAGCGTCCGAGCGGCGTGTGGCTGAGGATCTTGTCCGAGCGCGGCGTGAGGCTGCCGTCGGGATTGGTGAGCAGCGTCCGGTTCTGATTCGTGAGGAAGAAGCCGGGCGCGATGGCGTTCACACGGATGCCGACCGGAGCGAAATGCACGGCGAGCCACTGCGTGAAGTTCGAGACCGCGGCCTTCGCGCCGGAGTACGCCGGGATGCGGGTGAGCGGCCGGAAGGCGTTCATGGAGGAGACGTTGAGGATCGTCCCGCCCGCGCGGCTCATGTCCCGGGCAAAGACCTGCGTCGGGATGAGCGTGCCGAGGAAGTTGAGGTTGAAGACGAAGGAAATGCCCTCGGGATCGAGATCGAAGAAGGTCTTGACCCCGTCAAGCGTCCCGTCCGCGTCGAGGGAGGCGACCTCCTCGGGGGTGAGGACGTCGCGCGAGGTGGAGCCCTTCGGGTTGTTGCCGCCCGCGCCGTTGAGGAGCAGATCGATCGCCGTGACGCCGAAGGCCGCGTAGATCTTGTCGCGCGCCGCTTCGACGGAGGATTTGTCGAGGACGTTCATCTCGACGGCGATGGCACATCCGCCCGCCGCGGTGATGTCGTCGGCGACCGCCTGGGCCGCTTCCGGTCGCAGATCGCACACCGCGACGCGCGCGCCTGCCGCCGAGAGGGTCTTCGAGAAGCCGGAACAGAGGACTCCGCCGCCGCCCGTGACGACCGCGGTCTTGCCCGTGAGATCAAAGGTGAGATTCATTCTGAAATCCTTTCTGCTGTGCTTATCCGCTTGCAGGCCCCTCATCCGCCCTATCGGGCACCTTCCCCACGGAGGGGGAAGGCTTTGAGGGGGGGTGTGCGCGATTCTGTATGATTCTTTTTCTGTTCGTTTTGTTTTATTTTTCTTATTCTTCCACCGGGTACGCGATGGTCGTCATGAGGGCCATCTCCGGCGCTGACGTGTCGAGACGGGAGTACTGCACCACGATGGGGGTGTTCGATTCGACGAGGACGGCGTAGGGCGTGTCGCGCGGGATCGGCTCGCCCGCCGCATTGCGCAGTTTGTCCATGCGGATGTGATGCGTGCGCATCGCCGGGCACTGCGAGGAGAAGTCCGTGCGGGCCTCGCGGTCCTCGAAGAAGAGGGTGAACTGGATCTTCGCGTCCACGTCCGAGGTGTTGATGACGCAGATCGCCTCGTGCGAAATGCCCGCGTTCTTCGAGACGGAATCGAGAAACGTGTCGGGGATCAGCCAGGTCTTTTTGCCGTATGCTTTCATTTTTTCTGTGTCCTTTCTGAAGGAGATACGGTCGCTTTCTTGAAAGAAAGCTCCGCAAAGAACTTTATAAAGAGGGGGTGTACGTACTTCTCCCATAATGGGCGGTGGGTGAAAGGGAATGAAAAACGAATATAATTCTTTGAAATCCGGAACGGATTTCTTCCTCAATTCTTCATTCTGCATTCTTCATTCTGCATTCGCTCCCGCCGTTTCGTGCGCCCGCAGCGTCTTTCTCCACCGCACGGCAAACACCCATGACCGTGCGATCCAGTCGCCGACCATGGCCCACCAGACGCCGACCGCGCCCATGCCGAGCCGCTGCCCGAGGATGAGCGATCCGCCGACGCGGAAGAGGAACATCGACACGACCGCGACGATCATGACGAACCGCGCGTCCCCGGCGGCCTTCATCGCGTTCGGGGTGACGAAGGACGGCGTCCAGAGCAGGATCGCCGAGCCGTTGTGGATGAAGATGAGCAGACGCGCGAGGGATGCCGCCTCGCCGGAGACCTTATAGAAGGAGAGGATCGGCGGCAGGCAGGCGAAGAGGACGGCGTTGAAGAGGACGAACGCGGCGTAGCTCATGCGGATCATCTTCGCGGAATAGTATCGCACCGCGCGCCAGTCGTTCGCTCCGACGCACTGCCCGACGACCGTGATGATCGCGAGGTTGAACGCGAAGCCGGACATGACGCCGAAGGTGTCGATGTTGTTCGCGACGGCGTTGGCGGTGATCTGCGCGGTGCCGAAGGTGGAGATGATCGAGAGGACGAGGATGCGCCCGAGCTGGAACGTGCCGCTCTCGAGCGATCCGGGCAGCCCGACCCCGAGGATGCTCTTCGCGAGCGTGCCGTCCGGGCGGGAGGTGAAGAGCGCACGGTAGTCGACGTGGATGTCGAGCCGTCGGTCCGCGATCCGGAGGAGGAAAAAGAGCATGAGGAGGGTGCGCGAGACGACGGTGGAGAGGGCCGCGCCGAAGACGCCCCAGTGCAGGACGAAGATGGTGACGGCGTTCCCCGCGACGTTGAGGAGGTTCGCGGCGGTGGAGGCGATCATGGTGATCTTCGCGTTGCCCATGGAGCGGAAGAGGGCGGCGCAGGCGGAATAGAGCGCGATGCAGGGGAAGGAGAGCATCGTCGTGCGCATATAGACGGTCGAGGCTTCCATGACGTCGTCCTCGATCGAGCCGTAGAGGAGGCGCAGGAGGGCGGTATCCGCGAGCGCCACGACGCCGAGCATGAGCAGCGACGCCGCGAGGGAGATGACCATGAGGGCCCCCGCGCTCCGGGTCGCCTGATCGGGGCGTTTTGCGCCGATGCAGCGGGAGGCGATGACGGCTCCGCCGGTGGCCAATGCGCCGAAGATATTGATAAAGAGGATGAAGATCATGTCCACGAGGGAGACGCCGGACACGGAGGCGTCGCCGAGCGAGGAGACCATCATCGAATCCATGATCCCCATCAGGATGGACAAAAACTGTTCGGCGATGAGGGGGAGGATGAGGGCGAAGAGGACGCGGTTCGGGAAGCGGATCGAGAAGGTTTGCTCCACGTCCTGTTCGCCGAAGAATTTCTTGAAAACAGCAGTCATAAGAGGATCCGCCGGCTTCTTTGCGGAAATATCGGATTTCGGTCCGGATATATTATAGCAGATGAAAAAGGGAAATGCAAGAGGAAGAAAGAGAAGAGAGACGAGAGAAAAGTGAATAGTTGAGGAAGGAAACCTTCGGTTTCCAATGAATAAAACGGTTGTGCGGCTGTATTTCCCGTAAAGCCGCACAGCCGTTTCTATTCTTTGAAATCTGCCTCGGCAGATTTCTACCTCCACTTTTCACTCTTCACTTTTCTCTTTTCACTTGCTCTGCCCTTGACATTCCTGCAAACCCATGCTATAATATTCCCGCAGGCGGGACTGCCGCGTGTCATCACGCCGCAAGGTATTGGCATGAGGAAAGTCCGGGCATCACAGGGCAGGATAACGGATAACGTCCGCCGAGGGCAACCTCCGGGAAAGTGCAACAGAAATAGACTACCAACGCGCTCCGCGCACGGTACAGATGGAAAGGCGAGGTAAAAGCTCACCGGCACGACAGGCAACTGTGTGCAAATGTAAACCCTATCCGATGCAACACCTCCATGCGGGGGATCCCCTGACCGGGATCCATGCCGGCCCGGCAGAACCGCGGAGGCGGCTATGAGGCGAATGGCAACATCCGTCACAGATAGATGGCAGTCGCCCGCGGGGAATACTCTGCGGGAACAGAACCCGGCTTACAGGCCTGCCGGAATTTTTCCGCTCGTTCGCGTATCTGCGAAAAGGAGCGGAATTTTTTGTTGTCTCCCTTGACAAAATGCAAGAAACCTTTTATAATACAAGTGAGCGATTTATACGTCACCGGCCCACGCCGATCACCGCCCCATATATAAAGGAGGATTTTCATCATGAAGCGCCTGAACCGCCTCGCTGCCCTGCTCCTCGCCGTCCTGCTTCTTCTCCTCTCCGCCTGTTCCGAAAAGGCCGCGGAAAACCCCGACGCTCCCGTGGACGAAGGTCCTGCCGCGCCGACCGTGACCGAACCCGCGGAAAGCGGATCGTCCTCCTCCGACGCCCTCATCGTCGTGGAAGAGGACTACGACTGGTCCGCCGGCGTGAAGAAGAACGACTACGAGGGCTACACGTTCACGATCCTCAACGGCTGCACCGCGTCGTGGTATTCCTACACCCTCGTCACCACCGAGGAGACGACGGGCGAGCCCGTGAACGACGCGATCTTTGAGCGCACCCAGCGCACCAATGAATTTCTGAATGTCAACGTCATTGAGAACAACGTCTCGGATTCCACGGCCGACCTCAAACAGGCCGTCAAGGCGGGGATGTGCGATTTCGACGTCGCGCTCTGCACCCTCATGAACTCCTACGCCATCGCGATGGAGAACAGCATCTACGATCTCAACACGCTCTCCGGGGATCTCGATCTCTCGAACGTGTGGTGGGATCAGAACGCCGTCCACGATCTCGAGATCGGCGGGAAGCTCTACTTCACCACGAGCGACTTCGACACGACACGTTTTGACGGCATCCGCTCCCTGTACTTCAACAAGCAGCTCATCGAGGATCTCTCGCTTGAAAATCCCTACGACCTCGTGGACAACAACCACTGGACCCTCGACAAGTTCATCGAGATGTGCGCGGCGGGCGAGCTCGACCGGGACGGCGACGGCGTGATGACCGACACCGACCGGTATGGGTACGTCATGTACGGCGAGCTGGCGGTGGACCTGCTCATCGCGGGCTGCGACATCCACTACATCGACAAGGATCCCGACACCGGGCATCTCATCGACGGCACGCAGGGCGAGCGCCTCATCGACGTATACGGGAAGATCTACGACCTGCTCTGGAACGACAACAAGGTCTACGACTGCCGCCAGAACCGGTATTCAAAGTACAACCGCGGCCTCAGCGACCGGATCCAGGAACCGATCTTCACCGAGAACAGCGCGATCTTCTACAGTGAGTGCATGGCGTGGACGAGAGTGCTGCGCGAGATGGAGGCGGATTTCGGAGTCGTGCCGCCGCCGAAGTACAACGAGGAACAGGACCGGCACTATTCGATCATCATCAATCCCTTCATGCAGATGATCCCGATCACGGCAAATGCGGAAGCGGCTGCCCGGACCTGCAACATCCTCGACGTCCTCGCCTCGGCGTCGCATGACACCGTGGTTGACGCGTACGTGAACGTCACCCTGACGGGGAAAGTGGCGCGCGATCCGGATACGGTGCGCATGCTGCACCTCGTGTTCGACGAGCTTTCCTACAACATTCATTTCAGCAGCATCAGCATCCGTTCGACGATCCAGAACCAGCTGACGGGCGGCAGCGAGAACATTGCCTCGGCGATCCAGCGCACCGCGAAGGCGGTCAACAAGCAGCTCGAAAAGACGAACGCGTTCTTCTTCGGCGGCTAAGCGGCCGGGCGGTGCCCGGAGACACATGACGAACTCGCCTAAAGGCAAGCTGATTTCGCTGCGTGAAATCCGTTCACCAATATAGGGATTTCAGACGTGTTTGGACGGGAATGTCCTGTGGGTGGGCGGTGCTCGGAGCCATATGGCGCGTGCGTGTCCGCAAAACCGCATTCCCGGCGGGGGTTCCATTCTTCATTCTGCATTCTTAATTCTTAATTCGCAATTCGCAATTCCGCCCGAAAGGAGGACACGCCATGCGCTGGGACCGAAAACTGATACGCTTCGCGGCAGCCGCCGTCGTTCTGATCGCGCTTCTGGCCGGCGTCCTCCTTTTCTTCACCGTTCACAGCATGAACCACGTGACGGAGCGGATCGCGGGCGAGGCGGAGGAGGGCTTCCGCTCCATGACCGCGCGCATCGGGGAGCGCCCGGCGGACGTGTTCCGGGTGACGATCGCCAGGCACGGCAAGTTCGAGAGCCAGCTCCGCTACCGGGACTTCAATCCGGCGTGGCTCTGCTCCCTCGAATACGTCCCGATGGAATTCCTCTTCGAGGACGCGGAGGAGTCCTATTCGCACAAGGTGACTTTCCGGCTCAAGACCTACGACACGGAGAACGTCTACTCCCACCGCGACTCGTGGACCGCGTACACGCGCTACGACGACAGCGTCCTCATGCTGAGGGACGGCGAGATTTATTACATTTATTATCAGGAGGGCAGCCGGGAGTACTATTTCGCCGCGATCTGCCCGCCCCTGACGGAGTGGCTCGACGGCCTCCGCGCGACGGGAAACGGCGGATGAAGCGGATGAAGAGAGGATAAAAAAACAACCTGCCCAAGGGAGCCGCGCAAAAGCCGGGGCTCCTTTGTCGTTGTGTACGAAAGGCAGAAAATCTTCAAAAAAGTTTTGAAAAAGGGTTGACAACGGGGGGCCGATGTGATAGAATAAACGAGCTGTCACCCGGGGGGCACCTCCACAGACAGCGAATCGCTCATTGAAAATTGAACAACAACGAAATGTACGAAAGACTCCGAAAATTCTTTTGAATTTAAAGAAGCTCTAAAAAGTAATTGAGCAAAAGATCACTCTAAGAGAGATCTCATCCGGTGGAAACACCGGTTGACATACAATCTTCAGAGAGTTTGATCCTGGCTCAGGATGAACGCTGGCGGCGTGCATAACACATTCAAGTCGAACGGTGAAGCGCCTTCGGGTGCGGATCAGTGGCGGACGGGTGA
>Ga0129306_1003368_pt1 | contig 12062 bp, 6 predicted proteins | sample P827metagenome_FD_94438 | JGI IMG/M metagenome (GOLD analysis project Ga0129306, IMG submission 94438) | Capybara group fecal microbial communities from Wisconsin, USA - P827 metagenome | ecosystem: Host-associated > Mammals > Digestive system > Large intestine > Fecal | place: USA: Wisconsin...
CGACATTCAGAACCACAATCTGACGCTCTAACCAACTGAACTACGGGCACCATGTTGACTTTGTCTTCAGATGTCGCGACTCAACCATTTAAGCGAGCTTAACGGCTCTCGCTGCTCCATCCGTTGGTTTTGCGGGTGCAAAGGTACGTAAAATTTGCGACTCTACCAAAAGATTTCCCAAAAATATTGCAAAAATTTATTGGGAGGACTATTTTACGGGGTTAGAACGGCTCAGATATACTTCTCTTAGTAATCTAACACGAGAACCTGACGGGGTTTCATCTGCAGATTCTTCGAAAGGTCGTAGTAGCGATTGGTCAAGATATCCTTGGCTCGCTTGGTATCGCCAATCACCTCAGCATAGCGGGCCACCTGCATCGTAGCGGGCTTGGTGGTGCCGTTGAGGATGGTGAGCACGGTGCGACCCTTATACTGACGGGCTATGACGTAGATGCCTTCGAAGGGGATGAATTGTGTCTGACTGCCCTTAATGATGACATCGTTGCCCTGACGCCAATGGAGCAGTCGGCTGGTCCACTGGAACATCTGCTGCTCGGCCTTGGTGCGGCCTTCCTTGACGAAGCAATTCTTGCCTTGCAAGCGGCCGTCGGCCGAGCGATGGAAGTCGCCTGGGAATCCACCTGGGAAGTCCTTGCGCACGTAGCCATCACTCTTGTCCTTGGTGCCGTTCATCAGTACCTCAGTGCCATAATAGAGCTGTGGGATGCGGCGTACGGTGAGCAATAAGGCGAGGGCCTGCTTGAGGGCCAGCGTGTCGCAGCCATTGCCGAGGAAGCGGTCGGTGTCGTGGTTCTCGATGAAGGCCATCACACTCGATGGATTGGGATAGAGATAGTCGTAGACGAACGAGGTGTAGAGGCGATTGTAGCCATTCCACCAAGGGTCGGTCTCCTCGTTCTTTGCCTGGTTGAGCTTGTCGAAGAAGGAGAAGTCCATGACGGTCTTCAGGTAGGAATTGGTGGTAGCCAACTTCGAATCCTTCTGCCACGTAGCGGTGTAGGCAGGGTTGGTAACCCATGTCTCACCCACGGTGTTAAAGTTAGGATACTCCGCGTCGATTTCCTTCATCCACTGGGCCATCGCGTCGGCATAGGCATAAGGATAGGTATCCATACGGATGCCATCGATACCAACGGTTTCAATCCACCAGATGCTGTTCTGAATCAGGTAGCGCATGAGGTGTGGGTTGTGCTGATTGAGGTCGGGCATGGTAGACACGAACCATCCCTCGGTAGTCTCGCGCAGGTCAACCTTCGAGGCATAGGGGTCGACCACGGGTGTGAGTTTGTAGCTGGTCTGCAGGAAGCTGGTGCCACGCGAATCAGACGTGCCCTTCGACTGTACGAGCCACTGAGGCAGGTTGAGCCAGTCCTTGGTGGGCATATCGTGAGTCCAGGGGTGTTCGAATCCACTGTGGTTGAAAATCATGTCCATCACCACTTTAAGTCCCTTCTGATGAGCCTCATCGCAGAGTTGGCGATAGTCGGCATTGGTGCCGAAACGAGGGTCTACACGATAGTAGTCGGTGGTGGCATAGCCGTGATAGGTTGAGAAACCACGCTCATCGTCGGGAGAGTCGTTCTCGAGCACGGGGGTAAGCCAAAGTGCTGTAACGCCCAGTTCCTTGAAGTAGTCGAGGTGCTCGCGGATTCCGTTCAGGTCGCCACCATGACGGAGCGAGGGCTGCGTACGGTCTTCCTTATAGGCCCGCATCCCCTTCACCTGAGGATTGTGGCCGGCACCCTGTGCAAAGCGGTCGGGCATGAGCATATAGAGCACGTCGGCATTGGTAAATCCATGGCGCTCTGCCCCACTCTTCTCACGCTGTTTCAAGGCATAGCTTACCTCCAACGGTTTCTTCTTGCCGACATCCAACTTCAGCTTCATCGTGCCTGCCTGAGCTCCACGCAGGTTGAGATAGACGAGCAGATAGTTGGGAGAGTCGAGACGGACGACGCTGTCGACGGCCACGCCTGGATAGTCGGTTGTCACGTTCTGAACGGAAGCCACATTCTTGCCATAGACCATCAGCTGGAGCTGTGGGTTCTTCATACCCACGAACCAGTCGGTGGGGTCGACGCGGTCAATCGTCAGTTGTTGTTTTTTCGCTGCACTCATAGTCATTGTCACGCTAAAAAGCAAGCTAAGAATCAATACTTTTTTCATTGTATCATATTATTTGGTACGTAAAATCATGGCGGTCTGTGGGGCTACCGTCACCTGGTTGCCCTGAATGGTGTCGATGCCTTTAAGGTCGATGACGCCTGAGGCACAGACTACGAAATAGAAGTTTTCCGGGATGCTGACCTGCTGCGGCTCACGGGTGGTGTTGAGCACCACGATGACATGGTTGACGATACAGTCGGAATCATCCGTGATACGATAGGCCACAACACCCTTAGGAGCATCGAGGAACATGAGGTTCTTGCGCACGAGGTCGGCACTGCCCAAACGGAAGTGAGGGAGGCTCTTGCGCAGGCGGATGAGGTTCTGATAATACTCGAACACCTGCGGATAGCGCAGCTTATTCTGCCAGTCGAGGTGGTTGATGCTGTCGGGCGATTCGAACGAGTTATGGACGCCTTTCTTGTCGCGCAACATCTCCTCACCGCTGAGCATGAAGGGAACACCCTGAGAGGTGAACACGGTGGTCTGGGCCAACAGGTCGAGACGAATGAGTTCATCCTGCGTAATACCAGGAACACTAGCCTTCAGGCGGTCGACCAGGCACATGTCATCATGACACGACACATACGACATCATCTGCGTAGGTTCAATAGCCCATGCCTGCTTCGAATAGTTCACCTTGTTCATGTCAACCTGCGGATGGCTGATACAGCCCACGATGCCAAACTTGAGGCTCTCCTCCATATCAGGAGCACCACCCAGTATGCCAGGCTTCGTATCGTTGTCGAACGGGCCGCGCAGGGCATCGCGAATCTCATCAGAGAAAGCGGCAATGCGAGGCATCTGGGGAACGTTGGCCTTGAGACCCAGTTTATCGCTTGGGTAGGCACATGAACCTGCACTCCAGCCCTCGCCATAGATAAAGATGGAGGGGTCTATCTCATCGACTGCCTTGCGAATCTGGTTCATGGTCTCCACATCGTGAATACCCATGAGGTCGAAGCGGAGTCCGTCGATGTGATATTCGTTAATCCAATACTTGACACTCTCAATCATGAAGCGGCGCATCATGGGCTTGTCAGAGGCGGTCTCGTTGCCGCAGCCAGAGCCGTTGCTATACGTTCCATCGGCATTCTTGCGATAGAAGTAATCGGGATAGGTGCGCTGGAAATTGGAGTGGTCGATGTCGTAGGTATGATTGTACACCACATCGAGGATGACACGGATGCCGGCCTTATGGAGGGCCTGCACCATCTGCTTGAACTCACGGATGCGAACCTCGGGCTTATAGGGGTCAGTGGAATATGAACCCTCAGGCACGTTGTAGTTCACTGGGTCGTAACCCCAGTTGTACTTATTGTCCTCCAGACGCGTCTCGTCGACTGAGCCATAGTCGTAGCTGGGCAGGATATGCACGGCATTGACACCGAGGTCTCTCAGATGCTTGAGCGCCCAAGGTTCCGTCAGCGCCAGGAACTTGCCTGGATACTTGGCACCCTTGCGGGCGATGGAGAAGTCGCGATGGTGCATCTCATAGACCACCAAGTCGGCAGGTGATTGGCAGACGGGGCGCTTATCGAGGTCCCAATGTTTCGGATTGGTTTCCTCCAAATCGATGACGTAGGCCTGTTGCCCGTTGACACCAACAGCCTTGGCAAAGACACCAGGTGTGTCGCCATGACCAGCGTTGAACACATACGGCTGACCCTTCAGGTCGCCCTTGACGGTAGCCGTCCACAGACAGTCGCCCGTCTTGGTCATCTTCACCCGTTTCTTGCCCACCTTCACGTAGCACTTGGCATTGTTAGGGGCAAACAGTCGGAAGGTAGTAGCCTCCTTCGTATACGTCATCTCGTCGAAACGATACTCCTGGGCGGCTACTCCTAATGATGTCATCACAGCAAGTGTTAATAGCAATTTTCTCATATCTTACATGGCTATTAAGGAGACGGCAAAGCCACCACCAGGGGCCTCCGTCAGTTTCAATACATCGCCCTGCTTCACCACACGCTTGGTGATGGTGTAAGCCTTGGGGTTCTTCTCATAATGGGCACCCTTGGCATCAGCGTAGATGGTGCACTGATACTTGCGGCCCTTATCGAGGAAATCGAGTTTGATGACGCTCTTGTGTCCGTTCTCGTCGCACTTGCCACCCATGAACCAGTTGTCCGTTCCCTTGGCCTTGCGGGCTACGGTGATGTAGTCAGCAGGCTCGGCTTCCAGATACTTGGAGTCATCCCAGTCGCAGGCTACGTCGCGGATGAACTGGAAGGCATCATCGAAGCGCTCATAGTTCTCAGGTAGGTCGGCAGCCATCTGTAGGGGTGAATACATGGTGAGATAGAGTGCCAGCTGACCAACGAGAGTAGAGCGCACCCACGACTTATTGTCGCTCCACGAAGAGAGCTGTGTCTCGAAGATACCAGGGGTATAGTCCATCGGACCACCCTGCAAGCGGGTAAACGGCAGAATGCAGGTATGGTCAGGACGATTGCCGCCAAAGGCCTCATACTCAGTGCCGCGAGCCGACTCACCACCCACCAGGTTAGGATAGGTGCGGCAGAGACCCGTAGGACGGGTTGCCTCGTGTGAGTTGACCATCACGTGATGCTTGGCGGCCTGCTGGATGACATAGAGATAGTGGTTGTTCATCGACTGCGAGTAGTGGTGATCGCCACGTGGGATAATGTCACCCACATAGCCCGTCTTCACGGCATCGTAGCCATATTTGTTCATCAGTTCAAAAGCCTCCTTGATGTGACGCTCGTAGTTCTGGGTAGAACTGGAGGTCTCGTGGTGCATCAGCAGCTTGACACCCTTGGAATGGGCATAGTCGTTGAGCATCTTGATGTCGAAATCAGGGTAAGGCGTGACGAAGTCGAACACATCGCGCTTCCACATGTTAGCCCAGTCTTCCCAACCAACGTTCCAACCTTCGACCAGCACTTGGTCAAGACCGTTCTTGGCTGCAAAGTCGATATAACGCTTCACATTCTCGTTGTTGGCCTTGTGGGTCTTGTTGGGCTTTACCTTCGTCCAGTCAATCTGGTCGAGCTTGATGCTGGGGAACTGGTCCGTATAATGCCACGAGCCACGACCGACAATCATTTCCCACCATACACCGCAGTACTTTGTGGGATGAATCCAAGAGGTGTCTTCCAACTTGCAGGGCTCGTTGAGGTTGAGGATGAGGTTGGATGACAGCATATCTCGGGCATCATCGCTCACCATGATGGTGCGCCAAGGGGTCTCACAAGGGGTCTGCATACAACCTTTCAAGCCAGTGGCATCAGGGGTAAGCCATGAGGTGAATACAAAATTCTTGTCGTCGAGATTGAGGTGCATCGTAGCATAGTCAAGACAAGCGGCCTCATGGATATTGATGTAAAGCCCGTCGTCAGTTTTCATCTGCAGCGAGGTCTGCACACCCGTCTCTGAGAAGACGGAGACAGAGGAATTGGTCCAGTTGACAGCCTCCTTGAAACGCGCACGAATCCCCGATAGCTTTGTCTCCTGCGTCACCTGCTCCTGCGTGTCATAGTCGCCAGGCAACCACCAAGCTGTATGGTCGCCAGTCATCGCGAACTCAGAACGTTCCTCTTGGATGAGGAAGTAGTTCAGGTTCTTCTGCTGAGGAAACTCATAGCGGAAGCCGACACCGTCATCATAAACACGGAAGCGAATCGTGATGTTGCGCTGCTCCTTGCGTTGTTGCAATACAGCAGCATACTCATTATAGTGATTACGGATATCCTTGGTCTCGCCCCATACGGGTTGCCACGTCTCGTCGAAAGTGGTGGTCTTTTCGCTCTTCAGCGTAAAGCCATCCATCAGGTCAGTCTCCTGTTGTCCCTTCGAGGCGTGTTTGTCCTTTGCCAGTTCGAGTCCAAGATGAGAGGGGAGCACCACATCCCTACCCTTATACGTAACAGAATAGGTGGGACGCGTCTGCTCAATCGTAAAATTGAGCACGATATTGCCATTGGGCGATTTCACCTCTGTTGCCGACAGCATCAATGATGACAACAGGGCTAAAACTACTGCTATTTTTTTCATCGTTTTACTTTCTTCCACTTTGTGTGATTAATGTCTTAACGGTCTCATTGAAGTCATCAGCCTGCATGAGCTGTTCGATACTCATGTGCATGCGATAGCGCCAATAGTGACGGGGATTAGCCGGAATATTGATGCGCTCAGCATTAGCATCGGGTAGACGCAGTTTCTCATCGATACTGAGCCAGTCTTGCAGCGAGAGCAGACAGAGCATAGAGGGCGACGTCAGGTGACGGCTTACGATGTCGCGAGCCAACCAGCCGGGCAGCGGATGGGGAGCCGCCCCACTGCGATAGAGCATCGAGTTGAAGTAGTCTTGCGTGCGATCCCAGTCTTCATCCCACCACTGACGCATCGTCGGCATATCGTGGGTAGAGATGGTGCAGACGGAGCGATAGGGATTGCGAGACAGATGGCCGAAGCGAACCTTGTCGTCCTTCGGCATCGACTGGATTTCGAGACTCAGGATGCGCAGTTCGTTCATCACCCAGGGCACGCAATCGGGCACCATACCGAGGTCTTCGGCACATACCAGCATACGAGTGGCCTGAGTCAGTCTGGGCAGCTTCTTCATAGCCTCCTGATACCAGAACTGATTGTTGCGACGATAGAAATAGTCGTTGTAGAGGCGGTTGAAGTTATACTTCTGTCCGTCATCCAAATGACTATAGGCCTCCTGATACTGCACGGCAATACGTGGGTGCCAGCGGTCGTTGCGCTTGTGGTCTACAAGGAACAATCCCTCGTTAAAGGCTACGCCGTAGCCCTCGATTTCCTCACGGCTCATGCCCAATGCAGGAGCAAACTGACCCATCAGGCCAGACTTCTCGGGCATTGGAATCTCCCAGATACGGAAGAAGCCCAGCACATGGTCGATACGATAGGCATCAAAGTACTGTGCCATCTTGCGGAAGCGGCGAACCCACCATGCACAGCCGTCCTTCAGCATCTCGTCCCAGTTGTAAGTGGGGAATCCCCAGTTCTGGCCGTCGGCAGAGAACGGATCGGGTGGAGCACCAGCCTGACCGTTCAGATTGAAGTACTTAGGTTCTACCCAAGCCTCAACACCGTCGCGCGAGATACCAATGGGAATGTCGCCTTTCAGAATGACACGATGCTCACGGGCATACTCGTGGGCCGCATGCATCTGCTGGTCAAGATTGTACTGCACGAAATACCAGAACTGCACGTCCTTATTGGTGGCCTTGATGGCTTTCACCGTAGCTTCCTTGGGCCATTCTGAGAAGACGGCCGTACCATACTTGTCGCGATAGTAGCAGAATGCGGCATAAGGCACCAGCCACTCCTTGTTTTGTTCGAAGAACTCCTTGTAGCTGGCTCGTTTGCTGATCGTAGCCCACTCCTGGGCAAAGAGCTCACGCAGATACTCCATCTTGGCACTGAACATACGCTCATAGTCAATCTGTGGCAGGGCGTTCAGCTCCTGACGCAGTTGCTCAAAATGTGCTTTTCGTTCTTCATCTTTGATTTCAGGTAACTGTCTAAGGTCAGTGTATTGCGGATGTAAGGCATAAATGCTGATAGAGTTATACGGATAGCTGTCCTGCCAAGTGCCCGTCATGTTGGTATCGTTGATGGGGAGCACCTGCAGAATGCGCTGGTTGGTCTTGTCAACCCAGTCGATCATCATCTTCAGGTCGCCAAAGTCACCTACGCCAAACGAACCCTCACTGCGCAGCGAGAAGACGGGAACTACGGTGCCTGCACCCTTCCAAGGATAGACGGGGAAGTAGGCCTGCGACAACTCATAGACCACCACCTCGTTGTTCTGGATGGTGGGCAGTGCAACCGTACGGTTAGCACATTCCTCCCAAATGGGCAGGTCGGTTCCAAGAATCACGAACTTAAACTCGAGGACTTCGGGTAACAGGGCTGCATCGAGACTGACCACCCACTCATGGTACTCATGCTCATACATGGGCAGTGCTTTATTGGCATCCCAGTCGCCAAGAGCCTCACCGGCACCTACCAGTCCCAGTTGCTGTCCGATGCGAAGCTGTGGGGCACGAACCTTCAGACGAACGGTGCGCTGAGAGTCTGTAGCCGTGCTCATCTCACGCTGGCAGGCCATGATGCAATCGGTCAGGGCAGAGCTGTACATATAGGAATCCTCTGGAATGTCAATCCAGTGGTCGTAAACCATATAGCGAGAGGCTTTCTGGGCAACATGCTCCAGACGATGGGCTTGCATCAGCCACTCGTGACGGATGGTTTCCTCACCTCGAACCACTGTATAGTAGTAGTCGATGTAGGTCTCAGGCTTCATGGCCTTGGTCAGCTCGCAGAACCAATGCTGTCCGTCGAGCGTAGTCATCTGATGCTGCTTCGCTTTGTGAACATCGCCATCCGTGAGGATGTTCAGTACCAGGCTTTCGCCAAAAGTAGTCTGATATTCAACGTTGAATAGTATCTTCATAATCTTTGTATTTTAAGTTAGTTTTTCTTGTTCTTAATCACTGTCACGCACAAAGAGCCGATGATGAAGCTCACGCCTGCCACCAGCATCATCGATGAAGGATTGCCGCCTACTACCGACAAAATGCTGCCGCCGCAAATGGCTGCTATAATCTGAGGCAGACAGATGGTGCCGTTGAAGAGTCCCAGATAGGCTCCCATGTGGCCGTATCCCTCCAAGGCGTTGGTAACAAACGTGAACGGCATGGCCAACATGGCGGCCCATCCGCAACCAATGAGCAGGAAGGGAACTATCTGACCATACATGTTGGGAACGAAGGGGATGAGCAGGAAGCCAAGGCCACCCAGAATCAGACTGACGCTATAGGCCATCTTGGTATTGCGGAAACGAGGCAGCAACGTAGCCCATACCACAGAGCCCAAAGCCTGAATGGCATACAAGACACCCGTCCAGTTGGCTGCTTCCTGATAAGCATCGGTAGTGGGATCAATGGTGCCCCATACCGTCTCAGAAACGGAGTCAACCACATAGGTCCACATATAGAGCATACCAGCCCAGCAGAAGAACTGAACGAGTCCTACCTTCCAGAACGTCGAAGGTGCATTCTTCAACAAGGTGAACCAGTTAGCACTCTCTTCTTTCTCCTCAGATACGGGGTTGTATTCCGCATATTCCTGCGGATTCCACTCCTTGACCTTCGAAGTGGTATAAATAACACAAAGAATCAGGATGGCTGCACCAATATAGAACGACCAAATAACGCTATCGGGAATCACGCCCTCCTCTGCCACATTCTTCACACCAATCCAAGTCAGCACAAAGGGGAACAGGAAACCAACCACTGAACCGGCATTGCAGAGGAACGACTGAATAGAATAGGCCTTCGCCTTCTGCTCTTCGTTCACCATATCGCCAACCATCATCTTAAACGGCTGCATGGCCATGTTGATACTCGTGTCAAGTAGCATCAGCGCAATAAGTCCGAAGATAAGGGCTGCTGAAACGGCCATGTGGAACGAACCGGCATTAGGTAGCAAACACATCACGGCTACTGCCACTGTCGCTCCAATAAATAAATAAGGTATGCGGCGTCCAAAGCGTGTCCACGTCTTGTCACTCAGCGTGCCCACGATAGGCTGAACCAGAATACCCATCAACGGCGGCAATATCCAGAAGAAACTTAACGAATGAGGATCAGCTCCCAGTGTACGGAAGATACGGGAGATATTAGCAGACTGGAGTGCGTAGGCAATCTGCACTCCGAAGAACCCAAAGCTCAGGTTCCATAGACTCCAAAACGGAAGATTAGGTTTTTGTTTCATGTTCTTATCTTTTAATTTTTATCTTTTAGCTCATTTTGTCGTTCCACGAACCACGAGGCGTGTTCTCACGATTCGTCGCTCAGCCTTGTCACGAGGAATGTCGCCCTCCACCTGACGAATCAGGATGTCGGCAGCCTCCTCACCCACCTTGATGCCTCGCTGCTCCACCGTCGTCAGCATCGGGTCGCAAGCAATGGCACGATTGCCATTGGTAAAACCGCAGATGCTGATATCCTCAGGCACACGGAATCCCATACGCTTGGCGGTGTACAGAATACCGATGGCCGTATCGTCGTTGACGGCAAAGAATCCGTTGGGAGGCGTTTCCATCTGCAACAGTTCAGGAGCGATAGCCTCAGCATCAGCACGATTATCGCAGATACGAGTCAGAGACTCATCGTAAGTGATACCGTTCTTCAGCAACGCATCCTTATAGCCATTGAAGCGGTTCTTCGAAATCTCAAGCGTCATAGCCGATCCAAAGAAAGCAATACGGTTGCAGCCCGTCTCTATCAGATGCGACACCGCATTGAAGGCTCCCATATAGTCGTCGACCACTACCCTACTCGCGTCCACGCCCGTACATATTCTATCATAGAACACTAGCGGTATGCCTGCATCCATCAGATGCTGGAAATGCTGATAGTCTTTCGTGTCCTTAGCCTGTGACACGATGACTCCACACACCTTGTTCTCGAAGAACCATTTACATATCTCCACCTCACGTTCATATTGCTCCTGGCTCGTTGCCACTAGGATACGATAGCCACGCTTGGCAGCCTCCTCCTCAATACCTGCCAGCACCGAGGCAAAATAATAATGCACAAAATTGGGAATGATAACCCCAATCACCCTGATGGGCTGAACACGAGAGCGCCGTAGCGACTCGGCCAGCACATTGGGAATGAAGTTATGCTCGCGGGCATACTGCTGGATGGCAGCCCGTCGCTCTGCAGAGATTCGGGGGGAATCCTTCAGAGCACGAGACACCGTTGCCACGCTGATACCCAGTTCGTGGGCTATGTCCTTCATTGTCAGTGGAGTCTTGTCAGCCATACTGTTTTAGAGTCATTGATAGTGCAAAGATACACCATTTATTCATTCGTTACTTCTTTACCTTATATATTTTATACAATCCATTTGCGCAAACGTTTGCATTACTCTTATAACGAATTTTTATCAAAAAAAGTATTAACGAACCAAAACAATTCTTACCTTTGCAATATAATTGCTAAAAATAGCTGCATTCGGCATAACCAAGCAAGCTTGGATTCTGCTCTCATTTGCTGCTTTTTTGCCCTTGATTTAGGTCAATAGCATCGATTATTCGAGAACTAATAACACTTTAATACTAACTTTAAAAATTAAATGATGAAGCAATTAAACATTAAAATGCCTATTAGGTTGCTCGTCCTTATGTTTGGACTCTTCCTATCGGTAGGAGCCTTTGCGCAAATCGACGTCAAGGGCCATGTGAAAGATGCTCAGGGTGAACCCATCATCGGTGCCACAGTACGTGTAGCGAACACACAGACCGCTACCGTCACTGACTTCGACGGTAACTTCATCCTTAAAGCTAACCAAGGTGCTGACATCACCATCAGCTACATTGGCTATCAGACTGCAACAGTCAAGGCCGCTCCAAATGTAGAAGTCGTTCTGCAAGACGACGCTACACTGCTGGAGAACGTGGTAGTCATTGGTTATGGTGTAGCACGCAAGACCGACCTGACCGGTTCGGTAACAGCCATTAAGCCTGATGAGAAGAACCACGGTTTGATTACCACTGCTCAGGACATGATCCAGGGTAAGATTGCCGGTGTAAACGTCAACTCTGCTTCAGGTGAACCTGGTGCCGGTGCACAGATTCGTATCCGTGGTGGTGCATCTCTGAACGCCTCTAATGACCCTCTGATTGTGATTGACGGTATGCCAATGGACAACAACAGCACCAAGGGTATGAGCAATCCATTGGCCCTTGTTAACCCTAACGACATCGAGTCGTTCACCGTTCTGAAGGATGCTTCTGCCACTGCTATTTATGGTAGCCGTGGTTCGAATGGTGTAATCATTATTACCACCAAGAGAGGTCGTCGCAACCA
>Ga0129306_1003370_pt1 | contig 12060 bp, 5 predicted proteins | sample P827metagenome_FD_94438 | JGI IMG/M metagenome (GOLD analysis project Ga0129306, IMG submission 94438) | Capybara group fecal microbial communities from Wisconsin, USA - P827 metagenome | ecosystem: Host-associated > Mammals > Digestive system > Large intestine > Fecal | place: USA: Wisconsin...
AAGAATACCTCAGCAGAATTTGAGAATGTTTGCCGTCAGTCATTCGACGATCTGAAGCAGGCTATCAGCAACGGACTCAGCGAAGTCATCCGTATGCATGGCTTGATTTATGCCAAGTCACTCCTGAATATTGTAGACGATCATTATTTGGAGACTGTCATTCTTGACAAGTTGGATGCAGAACTCAACGATCTACAGCGCATGGTTGATGATAGCAAGATGAAGTGTGAGAGCTATCGAGGCTCCTTGAAGAAAAAGAGCAATGCCGTTGCTTGCGCTGCTGCTTTTGAGGATTATCGTAACTATGAGGCCCGTTACCAGATGGTCAAGAAGTCTATCGACATCATTAGGGATCTGACCAGTTATCCTATGGGATTCCTCGAAGAGCTTCGTCGTGGTACTAACAATAAAGTTGGATTGCAGAAACTGATTGAAAAGGCAAATGCAGCATGCCTGTTCTATACCAATGCCTATGACGAGTTGGCAAAGGAATTCAGTGCATCTGAAAGCAATGCCTTTACGACATATCTTCCTAACTTGAAGGATATTGCCCTTGGAGAGAATGAGAACTGGCCTGCTGACACACTCTTTGACCAGTTGTATTCAAACTCAATACTTGACTACGACCGCGAACAAGCCAACCGCATTGGTGGCAAGCGCGTCCCCGTCCACATGTCAGAGAGTAGTGGAAATCACTGTATCTCCTATTATCTTCAAGACATAGATAAGGATAATACACTTTTCGTCACATTGGCCCAAATGGATAATTTCAAGTTAGCCGATTTGTTTGAGAAGCGTGTTTTAGATGCTTTGGAACTCAGTATTCAAAAGGCTATTGATAATTCTGGCAGCCAAGCCTCCCGTTGGCTTAGCATTTCTTTGGAAACAGCCTTGCAGCAACCAGATTTCCTTCCTGCTGGTCAACCGCTGCATAAGTTCATAGAGCAGCTGAGCAACAAGGACAACATCCATGTGCTTTATCCTATGCGTAACAGTAATACTGCTGCTGCCTATCGTTATTACTATGCCGGAGCATCAGAGTCATTGGCTACCACACTCGGTTATAAGCCTGGTGATGGCGTCCAGTTTATCAATGATCCGCAGATGGATGACCGCTTCCTGATTATGAAGATGCCTATAGGCCTTGATTTCTACTCATACGCTTACTTCTCAACCATTGAGGAAGCATACAATAGGTTCTATCCTCAGATAAAGGAACAGGCAGATTGCGCTGGTTGTCATATACACAAGGCTTTTACCTCTCTTGACCTTGACCAGGCTTTAACCGCTGTAACTCTGCCTCGTAAAGTAAACGCTTTCAAACACCTCATTAAGGCGATGTTCTTCCAGCAAGCAATAAAGGTCATGAAGACTAATGCTCCGGACACATATAATGAGTTGTTTGGCATATTCTCCATGCCAACTTTCGGTGCTGCTGCAGCAACTGGAGCTTCTCCTGCAGCCAATGACTTTATGGCAATGTTCTCATCGCCTTCTTCTGCCGGAACATTCAATGACAGCAGCGTGGATACTAGTGATGACACATTCCTTGAACTGCAAATCAACAATGCCACAGGAACATGGCAGGTTGATCTTCATTTAAAGACAATCAGCCAAAAGGCAGACGGAACACTTATGATAGAGGGTGGTCTTGCTGAGCAACGTTTTGTCCTGGATCAGCAACAGCTTCTTTCGGGAAGCAGTTTCGCTGACGGACTGCTTAACGCAAACGATGGTGAACTGATGCGAATGCTTGCCAAGCAAGCTGACGTGTTTGACCAATTGAAGCGCCGCCATTCATTCGTTTCTGCTTTGCTACAAGTGTTTGCTGCCGCTAAGGCTGCGACACTCGATCTCGGTAACCCACAAGAGCCGAAGTTTGCTATGTTTATGGAAGGATGGAGAAGAAATCCTGCAAACAACGAATATCTGAAGGCTATTGTGTCAACTATTAATGATATGCAGAAGTAATCTATGAAACCAACCTGGATCATCAACTTTTCAAAGAAGGAGCCGTTTGGCTCTTTCTTTGATACCTATTGGCAGGCTTCGCTCTACAATGACAGGGAACAGCAACTGTCTGATTCAGACAAATGGCTCTATTGTTATGATGCAGCAGCAGATTCTGCCTCATACGAACAATTATATCAGACAGCCCGACAACTCACAGCCGACCTTTCCGACAAGCAGCCTCGTCTGATTGCCAATCTTACGGGGAAGGACGAACTATGCGTATTGGCTTTGGGTGATGTTACTGACGAGTCAACCATCCATCGAATGCATATTTGGATGACCCAACTACGTCAGGCACACAATAAGAGTGAGTGGACAAACTTGAAACAGCTCAGATTCTATGCACTGTTATGGGTTCCCCAAACAGCAAATATAGAACCCGGTCTAAGCGAACAGTCGAGGGGATTTCTGAATGAGTTGGCCACTCTGGAACATCTGGACATCAACAACCGTCCGTTCCAGAAAGTAGTGTTCTTTGAATCTTCTGTCAAGGAGAACGACAAGAAGAATGCGCATCAGGCAATGGAGATGGCGGCTCTTAGTATAGCTTTAGGACATAGCCTGTTTGTGGGTAATATGGGGCCCAATGATCCCATTTGGCTGAATGGCGGTGCAGCAGGTACATTCTATGAGGCACAAGTGCAAAGTCAGCAGGAGGCATATACGCTAAGTAACTTGCTGCTTGACAAGTTCTGCAACAAATCCGATGGCGCATTTGTCGATGATACCGAAGTAATGAACTACGTCGATAAAGTATGTGCACCACGTTTGGAACGCATCAGTCCAGACAATATTCTTGGCAAAATGACTGATCATTGTCCTGCATTGACACGGGAACGTTTCGAATCCAAGGATTTCAGTACCAGTTCCTCATGGGGATTTAACTACAATCAGATTTGGGAACTGTTCATATTAGGCGAGATTGGTGGATTCAAGGCGAGACTTGTCAACGACTTGGGCTGGGAACTTGATTTCTATGAGTCTGACTATCTGCGCAAGGTGTCTGTAAATCAGTTCGAATATATCAATGACGAGAAAAGCAAACTGGAGCAAATGGTGTTTGCCATTTATGACAAAGACACCCGTATGCATCATGTCAGCATTGCACAAGGCATGAAGGTTCTTGACCGTTTGCGTACTCGTATCAAGCAAATGAGTTCACAGGCAGAATCAGCAGCTATTCAAGATTTTCACCTGACTCGTGAACAGCAAGATGCTTACAAACAAGCTAAGCGCGACCATCCAGGCCGTAATACTGCCCAACAAGTAATGGAGGTCCTGGAGGCTAAGTTGAAAACGTTACCGGCTTTCAACCTGTCAATGTTTGTCCGTTCAGTGATATTGGGAGCCTTGTTAGGGTACATCGGTTATACATATATTCGTCTGGGCGATGTTGCTTCATCATTCATTGATGGCTATGAGTGGTTGCCATACGTTGCCGCAGGTCTGGGATTTACATTGCCAATACTTATCTCACTGTGTGCATTCTTCTTGCAAGTCAGACGTATAAATGCTCTTAAGGACCAATTTGTCGCTTGTCGTCTGGCTGAGATGAAAGAACATTTCCAGGACTATGTGACAGAACAGGTAAAGAGAACCTATGAGGAATTCATTATTTACTTGAACTGGTTAGAAAAGAGCAAACTTGAGTACTTGTCACGAATGCTTTCAGCTGTTCGTCCCGCAGATTTTACATTTACAGAATGTGACTGCTTCAAGCCTTTGCTGAATTATGGCATTTCCATGCGGTCGGAAGACTTCAGTACGGAAAAGCCTCTGATTCCCGTTGTACATCGTGATGGTGTGGCTAAAGAAGATGACAAACAGATTGTTTCCGGCAAGTTCATCAAGAATCCGTTGTTATCCAGTTCACCAGCTAACAAGGTAAATGTCCGTGGTGACTCATGGTCACTCTTTGAACTGATGAATCCATCAAATGACCAGGAGTGTCAGAATCTATGCTTTGACCTGATGGATGAGCAGGTGACAATTGCGGAAGGTCGTGAGCATACAATCAGTTTTGAAGGTCCGAAGATAGGAGAAAGCAGGCTGTTATTGCTTGATTTCTCATACAGTATGGAAGGTGAAGCCATCGAGGATTTAAAAGATGCAGTACGTCAGCTAAGTTCTGTTTCTGCTGTGGAATGGATAGCCTTCAATGACAAAGTTATAGGCAAGAGCTTCGGTGCAGAAAGCAAGAACTTGGATGAACTGAAACCTTCTGGTGGTACGAACTTCATCCCAGCCATTGATGCAGCTGTGGAGTTCCTGAGCGCCAACTTTGCAGGTCAGGTGGTGCTTATCAGCGATGGTAGTCCATTTGAAAAGGTCAAAGACATCCTAGAAGCATGTGCGGCATTGAATCAACCGTTGAATACTATATATATAGGTAATACAGAATCCAGCATCATGAAACAACTGGCTGAGCAGACTGGCGGCGAGCAGATTACAGTAAGCAGTGCCAAAGAGCTTAAGGAGAATACCATTCAGTTGTTCCAGCATGATCTGATGTCCGAGGGTGGTAATTTTACATTCTCACAGATGTTGCGTAAATGCCGCATTGACGGTTGCGCAGTTGCCTTGTATAACTATACTAAGCGGCTAACGAGCAGTACTCATAACCATATGTCAGACCTCATTACAGATTTTGGCTTTGCCCCAGGTATTGCAGAGTGGGCGCAAGTTTCACAGCCAAGCTGCCATCTCAGACAGGCGGCCAGTGCACCGATATCCGAATCTGTTGTTCAATTAGCTAAAGGAAGCAATCAAGATTCCACCGACAAACTCGATTATAAACTGAATGAGTGGAATACTGGTAATTGCCGGGTGGAAATAGCTGATACGAACATAGATATGACCGCTGTCATGTTTAGCCATCAGTATGTTGAACTACAGGATTTCATGTGGGCATGCTTCACCCCAAGTGATACCACGATCAACAATATGAATGCCTTGAAAGCTGTCATGCAGCAAGGGTATCCTGTCATTAATATTTACGGTAAAGTAATACAGTAAGTCATGAGTACAAATAATAATCAATCGGGACTGGCTCAGGATGTTAAGGTTAAGGTGACCGACATGATACTGCCCGCAACACTTCTTTTCTTAGTGTTGTATTATCCGTTGTGTCTGCTATTGCGCTTGTTTGGAATTGGAAACGTCATCATAACTGATATTGTTCTGGTTATCATCTACGCTGCTCTGTGTGGTGGCTTGTATGTTATCAAGCATCAGATGACGATGAACAACAGACCGATAAGTGACGTTGTGGCACTTATTAATGCCAATGTGGGTGTGAAGTTCCTCAATTGGGCTATTATCACCTTGGCGGCAGCATTAGCAGGAGTGTGCATACAGAATGGTCATGCCATTCTTTTGCCAGCATTTCTTTCTATTATAGTTGGTTTTTATATCAACCAGTCTGTTGGTCAGAAACTATGGGAACTGCGTGAACCCAGTGCAGCTTGGCGGCCATACCACAATCCCAATTTTACGCCGACACCGCCACAGCCCCAACAGGGAAGACGTATTGTGACACGTAAGTTCTCCTGGTCGGAAATCCTTAATGACATGGGAGTTAAGACGATTGGAACGGATGAGGTTGAGGTAATGTTTGTCGAGGCAGATTACATAGACGAGAATTCTCCTCACTATGTCCGATCTGGAAATCCGTTTAAAAATAGCCAACCGATGAGCGATACAGACTATACGTCAATGGCAGCGACAGTAAAGGCTGGCAGCGGTGATCCGTATGAGCGTTCTGCACTGTCTCTCATTGTGCAGAGTGCAGAAGATATATGCGACAAGTATCATCTGGCTGAATATGAGATGTATAACTTGCTGTTGCGTTTCTGCCAGTATTGCATTGAATATAAGGTTGATGATGAGAGTGATTCTATCAATAATATCGGTGAATATTTTCGTTTCCCTGGTGAAACACTGTTTGATGGAGAAGGTGACTGTGACTGTAAATCAATCTTGGCCTACAGCTTGTTTAATATGTTAGGTGCAGATGCAGATCTGGTTTCAGTATGCGTTACCGGGGATGATAATCCCAATAACCTTCATAATCATGCAGCTCTTATTCTAAGGGACAATTCCAAGAAAGTGAAGCTTCCTCCAACCTATCCGAAGATACATTTGAGAGGTATTGATGGGGAGATTGTTTATTGTGAACCAACGGGAAAGGGATATAAACCAGGAGAAATCGGTCCCAATGTTGATCAGAACAGCGTTATTATAATTTAGGTGTCTGTTTCAAACCAGACAATATTGCCATTGACATATGAAGTATGACGTTTTTATCTCTTGTAAGAGTGATGATTATAATATAGGAAGACAGGTCTACGAATTCCTGGTTAATCATCGGGACGTTCATCTTCATGTGTTTATGGCTGATAAGGAACTCCGTAAGCAAGGTAACGCTGATTACGGCAATATCATTGACGAAGCTCTGGACTCTTCTTCTGATCTTATTATTGTCTCATCCAATGCCGAGTATCTGAAAAAAGAGACGTCATCCTATGTCTATGAGGAATGGCATACGTTCGTCGAAGAGATTAGAAGTGGCAGGAAGAAGGGGAACATCATGACTATCTTTACTGATGATGTTGATCTGAAGGATGTGCCTATTGCCCTTAGAAATCGACAGTCGTTTCCATTTACAGAATTCAGTGGTATTATTGACTATCTTTCCAAGAAAAAGGAAATTGATAATTCTACATCAAATGAGGGAAGTGCTCGTCTCCAGCCTTTATCTCTTGATGATGACATAGATGTAGATTTGGATTACGATGATGCTTTGGATTTTATGCAGGATGGAGATCTGCAGGAGGCTATACATTCTCTTATAGCTTCTTTTGAGAATGGTAATGGTAAGACAATACCTGTTTTCAATAAATTACTATTCCAAAATTTTGGCACTGTCGATTGGGACAAGGAAACATGGATATTTTTCGACAATCAAGTAAACAGTGGCTATTCCTTCGCAAGCTTGGCCTATTTCTATAAATATCAGCTTGACAAACATTCTCATTCAAAGGCGATGGAGTACATTAAGCAAGCCCTAGCTGACAAGGAAAACGGATATGCGTATCTTTGTGAGGGCGTTGCCCGCGAGAAAGGCATTGGCATACGACCAAACCTTCGAAGCGCGATGAAGCGCTACGAGCAGGCTTATAAGATGGGAATAGCAGAGGCAAGTAGTTATATGGCAGAAATGTATCTCAACGGTAATTCAGGATTGGATATAAATTCTGGAAGAGCGATTGAAATACTTGAAGATGGGTGCAAGAATAATGATGCCCGTTCATTCTATCTGCTTGCCAAAATATATACTCCAGACATCCCTATTGAAGGTGGCTTTGACAAGGCAATAGATCTCTATCACAGAGCAATATCCTTGAAAATGTATGAAGCATGGATTGCTTTGGGAAAACTATATGAAAACTATCTTAACCTAGATGACAGATGTGATAAAGCTTTGCATTGTTATTTTGAAGCTATAAAAAATGGTGTCAAAGATGGTCATGCATACGCTGCCCGTCTATATTGGAAACAGGAACGTTTTGAAGAAGCAAAGAGAGAAGCTGAAATTGGTGATAAGAACAATAATGTACTTTCAATTTCCGCATTAGGTAATTTCTATGAAGAGGGTATTCCTGATGTGGATGCCTTGATGATTGAACATAAACCTGATTATCAAAAGGCATGGCATTATTATCAGAAGGCATTTGATATTGGAGGCCGCATAACAGATGCAATTTCCATAGCTCGCCTTTATGTGAAAAAGGAATACAGACCCTCGGAAATGACATGGGAGACAATTCAGAGCTATCTTGAAGAAGGAATAAAAGTCCCTATACCGCAGGCAATTGAATTAATGGTGGATGCTTTAAAGGAGAATGGCAGAGAAGATGAAGCTGTCTCTTTTATAAAGATTGGTGCAGAAAACGGCTCTCTTCCTATGATGTACGAATTTGGAATTCGTTCTCTGTCTACTAATACGGGAGAAGGGCTAAAGCTTCTTGAGGAGTCAGGTATAAAAGGCTATAAACCATCTATTCTTAAACTTCTTGAGTATTATCAACTCAAACAAGAAAGGATGGAATACGAAAGATGGTTGGATATTGCGTATTCACATCAGGTTGATGTTCCAATATGTGATTATTCATATTATCTTTTTAGGACAAACAGAGATTCACTGTGGTCTTTCCTGAAGAACCGGATTGATTCTGAAAAAAATGAGAGTCTATACTGGATGGCCTTCTATCTCTGGCGAGGAATGTCGATTCCTTCAGAAGAAATTACATGGCTGTTGGATGAATTGAACCAAAATCTCGAGTCCATAGTAACATATAAGACGAAGATATATGATATTTATGCAGACCTATTATTGCTTTATTCCAATGATGCGAATTATAGGAATTTAGTTAGTCTGGTCTCTGAAAAGGGGCAATTTCGCAGTGATTATCTGATTCTTAAACAAAGACTATATCAGATTCCTGATAATAAAGAATCTGTCTCAATCTATAAAGAGGCAAAACATTTTGCTGACAATTTGGAAATTCCTAATGAATGGCGAGCGAGGTTCAGATCTTTGATGCATAGATCACTTACCGCAAGAATGCGTATCCTTATAATAGGAAGATTATCTGTCCGTCTATCAGATTTCTGCAATTTACTAAAAGTGGAGATGTACGAACACTTAGTTGTTTCTTGCGAGAGCCTGAACAGAGAAGCCATCAACGAATTTAATCCTCATATAGTTGTTAATTGTTGCGAAACAACAAATCTACCTGCGGAACTTAACGAGATCCTGGTCAAATATGACAATTCTCGGATAGTTCATATTAATCTGAATGAGAATTATAAAACAGGAAGCTATAGTACATATGAGAGTTGGTCTTGTTCTGAAGACCGTATCATAAATATACTTCGGCGGAAGCTTATTATAACAAAAAGAAATGAGTTTGGCATTCCCTCTCCTGATTTTAGACAATTTGGAGTACTTAGTTGTGAGGATGAAGATTCTAATTTTATGATGCTTAAGATTATTCTTGGGAATAAAGTAAATCTTATGAGGGCACGTGATGGAGTAGAGGCAATTGCTATTTGTGAAGAGGCTTCCCCAGATTTAATCCTTATGGATATTAGATTGCCTAATATGGATGGACTTGATGCTGCTCGTATTATTAATGAAGTGTCCGGATCAAGAATCTCTATAGTCGCTTTATCTGCTTATGCATTTGATGAAAATATCAGAGAAGCTCTCCAAGCAGGTATGGAAGAATTTCTTCCTAAACCTTTTAAGCCAAATGATTTAGTAGACACTGTGACAACTGTGTTGGAAAAGAATTATATTTTAAAATGGTTGTCTGAGAAATGACTATCCGCTTATTGATTTTAAAATAAGAGTTATATGGCAATACTTTCCAATAATCAAAACATCGGCAAATACGAGGTAAAACGTCTTATCAAGGAGAATAACTATTGTGAGACGTACAGAGTTGAGGATGAAAAAGGTGAACCTTTTTTTCTGAAACTATATATTCTAAAGAATACCCCTGAGAAGATGCTCGATAGTGAGCATAAGGTGACCTGTATTGAAGTTATGTCTAAGCTTCGTCATAAGAATATTATCTCTTATGTTGAACAAGGAACCTATCAGAATGAAGAGGTCGGTGAATGCGCGTATGTTGTTACCAACTACTTTAGCGGTGAACTTTTGGCGGACAAACTTCAGCGAGAAGGCCCTCTGCCAATAGATGAAGCCCTAAGAATAATGAAGGATGTGCTTGAAGGACTGAAATTCATGCATGAGCGCAACTTCTTCCATAACGATATCACGCCTCGCAATATCATGCTGTCAGAGAAGACTGGCGGTGTAGCGGAATTGATAGATTTGAGTCACGTGTCCAAATACATAGGCGGATCGCCGTCTTTTGACACCTCTGATTTGGACGAACGGTATCAGTCAAATACCACTTTTGTTGGGATGTACAATAATGCTACAGATTTGTTCTCTGCCATCGCCTTGTTTTACACGATGCTGACGAACCGTGTGCCTTGGGATGTTACTATTCCAGAAGGAACAGAACGGAAGGAACGAATTAAGATAGTCAAAGAAGCCCGTAAGACCGCTCTGAATCTGGATGATATAAAGATTGATGAAGGGTTTAAACGTATTTTGGCTAAAGGTCTCTGTGTGAATGGAACCTGTAAATATGCTGACGTTGACATTCTTTTGGATGACTTACAGAATCCAAACAAGGTTGAGGAAGTAAAACAACCGGAGCAGCCTTTACAGCAGCGCCCAGAACAGAATGATGCTTCAGAAGAAGAGAAACATGCCACATCTGTGAATGTTGATGTACAAAAGGGGAAAGGCAATGGGTTCAAGGACATCGCCGGTATGGATCAGTTGAAGCAGATGTTGACCCAGAAGGTAATTTTCATCCTAAAAGACAAGGAAAAGGCCGCAAAATACAAACTTTTGCCTCCCAACGGCATGTTGTTCTATGGGCCTCCTGGATGCGGCAAAAGTTTCTTTGCTGAGAAATTTGCCGAGGAAACAGGTTTTAACTTCATGCTTGTAAAGGCCAGTGATTTGGGCAGTATATATGTGCATGGCTCACAAAGAAAGATTGCAGACCTGTTTAAAAAGGCAGAAGAGTCCAGACCGACGATTATCTGCTTTGACGAGTTTGATGCCTTTGTCCCCAACCGTTCGAATACGGGAGCAGAACACCAGGCAGGTGAGGTGAATGAGTTCCTGAGTCAGTTGAACAACTGTGCCCAGCGTGGTATCTTTGTCATTGCCACTAGCAACAGACCTGATATGATTGACCCTGCTGTACTGAGGACAGGACGTATTGACAAGTTGGTGTATGTTCCGATGCCAGATAAGGATGCGCGACGGGAGATGTTCAAGATTCATCTTGATGGCCGTCCTTGTGAGGACTTGGACATGGAACATTTGGCTGAACTGACAGATGGTTACATTGCCAGTGACATCGCTTATATTGTTAACGATGCCGCTATGGGGGCTGCTTTCAGCGATAAACCTATTACCCAGCAATTGCTGGAAGAGACCATCAGTAGCATACATCCTTCACTAAGCAAGGAGGTGGTCAACAGTTATGAGAATTTGCGTCAGAAGATGGAAGATACTGACACGAGGAACCGACGTCCCAGAATTGGATTCATCAAGTAACATTATTTTAATAACTAAAAGCAAAGCGTATGAACTTAAAAGAATTGATGTTGAATTACCTCCGCGAAGAGGGATTCTGCCCCAAGGAAGAAGAGTATGGTCTCGCATTCAAGTGTGAAGGTCTTAATTTCATTTTCTTCTACGATGAAGATGATGATCAGTATTTCCGTCTGATGATGCCAGGTATCTTTGACGTTACCGAGGAGAACTTTCCTGCAGTCTTGCTCGCAATGAACAAGGTAAATTCTGAAATGAAGGTGGTGAAGGCTTATACTCCAGTGCCCGATGCTGTATGGATTGGTTTTGAAGTAATTGTAGATAGTACGCCTGTGTTAGCAGACTTTGTTCCCCGTGGTATCAATATGCTTCGTGCTGCCCAGAGGAAATTTTACGAGGCCATTCAGCAAGGCTGACATTCCATATACACAAGATTGGCGCTCTGTCCCGAAAGGAACAGGGCGTTTTTGTTTGCTTTCAAATTTCTTTTTTATGAGGTGATAGAATTACAACCTGACAGGTGTCTTTATTGTTGGACATCTAGAAAATATAGTTTCTAACAGCTAAAATCATCGTATATGCAACAAGTAATGACAGAAGAATACATTAAGAAGTGTGAAGAACAGAGTTGGGCTTCATATAAGACAGAAGATTACGAGTCTGCGCTTAGCTATACTCAGCGTTGGAAACAATTTATAGAAGAGAATTATGGCTATGAGAGTGCAGAGATGGCACGCTGCCTCAGAAGATTGGGGCAGATTCATTACTCGATGAAGCAACCAGAAAAAGAGTTTGAGGCAGAATATGGTCAACCAGACTCTCCCATGTCTCTTTGT
>Ga0129306_1003371_pt1 | contig 12057 bp, 12 predicted proteins | sample P827metagenome_FD_94438 | JGI IMG/M metagenome (GOLD analysis project Ga0129306, IMG submission 94438) | Capybara group fecal microbial communities from Wisconsin, USA - P827 metagenome | ecosystem: Host-associated > Mammals > Digestive system > Large intestine > Fecal | place: USA: Wisconsin...
CATCGAAGGCTGTGTCACCGACGTCCGCAAGTACATCAAGTAACGCAAGGAGATTTAAAAAATGAATTCTATCGACATTGTTAAAGGTTCCGGCGTTCCTGTACGCGGCAACGACATCGACACTGACCGTATCATCCCGGCACGCTTCCTCAAGTGCGTCACGTTCGAAGGCCTCGGCGACAACGCCTTTGCCGACGATATCGCTGGCCTCGCCGCTCAGGGCAAGGTCCACCCGTTCCGCGATCCGGCCTACAAGAACGGCTCCATTCTCGTTTCGAACCAGAACTTCGGTTGCGGTTCCAGCCGTGAACACGCTCCACAGGCTCTCAAGCGCTGGGGCATCCGCGCCATCATCGCCGAAAGCTACTCCGAAATCTTCTTCGGTAACTGCGTTGCTATCGGCGTGCCTTGCTACAAGGTGAGCCACGAAGTGGCCGACAAGATTCTCGCTTGGATCGAAGCACACCCGAGCGAAGAACTCGTGACGAGCACCGAAAGCCGCACGCTCAAGATGGGTGACGAAACCATCGAGCTCACGCTTGCCGACGGCCCGCGCGGTCAGTTCCTCGACGGTTCTTGGCACGCACGTTCCGCCCTCATGGCCAACGCCGACAAGGTGCAGGAACTCGCAAGTAAGCTGCCGTATATGCAGTTCCTTAAGTAGACGAGAGGACGGCCCTACGGGCCTACAGACGAGAGACGAGAGATATCTTTCGGCATCGTCCGTATGAGGTGTCATCCTGAGCGAAGGCGCAAAGCGCCGAAGTCGAAGGATCTCCACGAATTGTCATCCCCGCGAAGGCGGGGATCTCCTTTTACGAAAAGCGTCCAGGTTAAAAGCCTGGGCGTTTTTTTAGATTTTTTCTTTTTTTTTGTAAAAAAATTCGGACAGACTGAATCTATCCATTTTATTGCCATCGCTGGCGGTTGTAGGCCTAGTCCTTTAGACAACGAACTGAATACGCGCGGTCCTTGTCGATGCTGTCCAGGTCCGCATCGCCGTCGTCGTCGTAGAACAACACCTTGAACGCGCCGTAGCTACCGTACTCAGTACCGTCCTCAGTAGAACTCCAGAAGTACGCGAGGTAGCCCTCGTTGTAGTAACCCCCATCCTCGCTACTGTAGCCAGCAGGCAACGCCGAGAACGAGAACGCATCCGTGCCGTTGCCATTACTATACCACCCGGACGTGGACTTGAGCTTTGTACCGGCGACCGATTCTCCACCGACAGCATTGAACAAAGTTTCCCATTCAGCCTTGCTTGGTAGGTGCCAACCTTCAGGGCAAACGCCACGCACCAAGGTCGCTGAGCCAGTCGAAGCGACGCTACATGTCGAACCATAGCCGCAGCCCTTGCCGTTTGTGCTCCATGTACCCGCACTGTCCATCGCCGCTGCCCACGTATAAAGGCGGCCGTACTTGGTGCAGTTGGCGGAGTTATTTTTGTAGCAATAGCTGTTGGCCGTTTTGTAGTTCAGGTTCTGCGCCATCCACACCTGATCACCGATCTTGACAGTCTTGTAGGTCTTGCCGTCGCGGGAGTCGGTGAGAGACCCTTCGGCAAGCTCAGCGACCTTGTCCGATGATGACGAAACCGTTTTTTGACTGCTACTTGATTTTGCAACTATGCTTGACGAGGACTTCGCGGAACTGCTACTGGATTTAGACGAAATATCATCATCATTCGAATTATTAGCCGAAGTTGATGAATCACTACCGCAAGCGGTAAAAAACAGAGCAAACAAAAAAATTAACAAATTTTTTTTCATAACAGTAAATATAACACATTTCCGGGTTTTAGGGCGGAGCCCTAGGCAAAGGGGAAGCGGAAGATGCAAGGAGATGGCGGCTCAAGGCCGCCATGACTGGTTCGCTTCGGATATAGAAATAAGCAAGCTTATTTCTGCATCACTCAGCTCCCTTGTCATTGCGAGCCCCGAAAGGGGTGAAGCAATCTCCTACCCCACTGCATTAGCAATTCAAAAGCGTCCTGGTAAAAAGCCTGGACGTTTTTATTTTGCATCATATTTTGCAAGTCTGATTAAATAATTTATATTCAGGGAAAAGGATAAACATATGAGCGATTGGGATTTTTTATGGGGTCTAGAAGGCCAAGAGTTGCTTGACGCAATGTCGTCAGGAGCAACCTATGAAGAATGGGCCTATATCGAGGGTCAAGAACATGAAGATGAAGAAATTTCTTTCTTCATTGATGAATTTCACGGCGACATAGCGTTATTCATTGACGGAGAAAACATAAGTAGCAAGTATGCAAAGCAAATTTTAGAATTAGCAAACAATATCGGAACTATCGCCGTAGCAAAAGTGTACGGACTGCAAAAAGACGAACATACAAAAAAATGGACCGAAAAAGCTAAAGAAAACGAAATAAAAGACATTCGCCTTTGTGGAAAACCTGAAGATAATAAAGTCGATAAAAAAATCATTAAGGATATGAAAAAGGTAATCCTTGATCACAGTTGGATCAGTACCATATGCATCGCATCATGTGACGGAGGGTACGCTGAGGTTCTTAAGGAATTACGAGATTTAGGTTTAACAATTGTTGCAATTGGCACAAAAAATTTGTCCCACAAACTCAAAGAAGTCTGTGACGAAATTTATGAATTGTAATTGAAGGGGTAGCGGAAGGCCATCCCTTCCTTTTTTTATTTAAATTTCACAAAGCCCATGCTTTTCTCTCCCATCGACAACATTCTCGTAGAAAAGGCGAAGCGCCAAATGCATTTGCGAACCCGCATAAATAAGGTATATTCAAGAAGTCCGTCTTATAAGGGCCCTTTTGAAGCATAAAACAAAAATCAACCGGGATGATATTAACTTTACTGGCCAATGACGATGAAATTTTTTCTATTCATAAGTGTGTGTGTCACGAATGTGATTGCTCAATCGTATATTTACAATGCCTATGAAAGTAGCATTGTAGATGAAAGAGATGGTAATATATACCATATATTTGAAACAGATTCGTCAAAGTGGTTTGTTGAAGATCTTCAGTATATTCCGAAAGCCTCTGTTTGGACGAATGTAAGGAATGGAGAGCTATACTGTGAATCTAATCTTAATTTGGAAAGTATCGCAACTGATGAAAGTGATTTTTATTTAAACAATTTGCAGAAAACTTTAATTGAGGATTGTCGTAAGGTTTATTACAAATGGGACCTTGCTATTACATCTTGTCCTCGTGGTTGGCATTTGGCGAAAACAGAGGAATGGGTAGAATTGGCCGCTTTTCTTGAAAGAAATCCTTTTTTGCAAAATGTTGTTTTTTTTGATCATCCCAAATATTACGTTAATTATTATTATGGAAAAGAAAAAAATAAATTTGTTTTGTATGACCATTTCTCAATGTGGTGGCGTGCTGATTTGGATGTCACATGGAAAAAAAATACTCGAGCTAATGTAACTCATTTTCGATACAAAAAAATTGAGATAAAGAAAAATAGCCAGAGGGGAAGTGTTTTTTGGACGAATAATTCTACTAAATCATGGAAACTTTTGCCAGCACGATGTGTCGAAAATAAACAGGGCTTTGATTACTCCATCTATATACCCCCAATTGATACATCTTCATCAATAAAATATGGACATGGGGTAAAAGCAAAATCAAACAAAGTGTCAGAATTAAGATTAGATCAACTGATGTAGTTGTTTAATAGGAATCCCCTAAACCCATGCTCTCCTCACCTATCGACAACATTCTCGTAGAAAAGGCAAAGCGCCAAATGCACTTGCGCAACGGCGAGAACGTTGTCAAGACGTACAGAATTTCTTTGGGCAAGAATCCTGTGGGAGCGAAAGTCAAATCCGGCGACAACAAGACGCCCGAGGGCAACTACACCATCGAGAAACACAATCCCAAAAGCATTTTCCATTTATCGCTGAAGGTTTCGTACCCGAACGCGGAACAAATCAAGGCCGCAAAAGAAGGCAACTACGAGCCCGGCGGCGACATCATGATCCACGGCTATCCGAACAAGGTTCCCGCATTTCTTTTTAAATTTTGGCACAAGTGGAAAGACTGGACTGCCGGATGCATCGCCGTCACGAACGACGAAATCGAGGAAATCTACAACGCCGTCAAAGACGGGACACCAATAACCATCAAGCCTTAGAATGTCGGGTTTTAGGGCGGAGCCCTAGGCGAGGGGAAGGCATTTCCCTCCCCTTTCGCGCAAAATTTTATATATTATGCTTATACCGGTAAGGTTTATATGAATGCCATAAGACCCGTTTCAGACTTGCAAGATTGTCTCGAAGACATTTCCAAGACCGTCCACGAATCTGGACAGCCTGTGTTCTTGACTAAAGACGGCTATGGCGACATGGTTCTTATGAGCATGGAAGCGTTCGCTCATTTTCAAATTGAAAATGAAATCTACGCCAAGTTACATGAGGCCGAACTGCAGGCACAGGAATCCACCAAAAGATATTCTTCTGAAGAAATCCTAAATTGCCGACATTAACTCATTAGCCAATATCATTTCATTAATTCGATAATGACATCTACACAAAAACAATAGAGGTCTCTCGGGGGCACTCCAGGTTTTAGGGCGGATAGGACTCCCTAAACCCATGCTCTCCTCACCCATCGACAACATTCTCGTAGAAAAGGCGAAGCGCCAAATGCACTTGCGCAACGGCGATAAAGTTGTCAAGTCATACAGAATTTCATTGGGCAAGAATCCTGTGGGAGCGAAGGTCAAATCAGGTGACAACAAGACACCCGAAGGCAATTATACCATCGAGAGACACAACCCCAAAAGCATTTTCCATTTATCGCTAAAGGTTTCGTACCCGAACGCAGAGCAAATCAAGGCTGCGAAAGAAGGCAACTACGAGCCCGGCGGCGACATCATGATCCATGGCTACCCGAACAAGGTTCCCGCATTCCTCTTTAAATTCTGGCACAGGTGGAAAGACTGGACTGCCGGATGCATCGCCGTCACGAACGACGAAATCGAAGAAATCTACAACGCCGTCAAAGACGGAACACCGATAACCATCAAGCCTTAGAATGTCGTTTTTTAGGGCGGTAGGAAGAGGCATTAGCCAGAGATGCAAGTTCTTTCCTGCGTTCTTCGGTGATTTGCGGCTTGCCAGCATGGTTCGCCTCAAAATCAGCAAGGATTTCTTGTTCCTCTTCGTCGAGATTGAACTTTTTCGCATGTTCTTTAAAAGACAACATTATAGCCTCCGTTTTCGGCCTCTTTCGTGACCATTTTTTTTCTGAGGCGATTTCGCAAAAAAACGAAAACGCACCTCGCCTTAAATCAGCGAGATGCGTTCGGGATGCATTAATTGTACCTAACTTTCAAAAAGTTGGCAAGGGGGCTACGAAAATTTTACGGAGGCATCACTTAAACGCCTTCCCAACCCACTCAGCCAATGTTCCGTTTTTGGCAAGTTCGGCGGTATCCTTCATTTTGAAATTCGGGTATAAAGCCTGAATTTCCGAAGCCGTCTTGCCTTCTATTTCGTTGTTGAAACCGAAAATATAGTGCATGGCAATCATGTAGATGATTTCGGTAGGAGCCGCACCATAGACTTGATTTTTTACGATGTGGCCAAGTCTTGCCTTGTCATCAGGGAAGAGTTTCTTCATCTTCTTGGATTGATAGAGGCGTTTGATGATTTCCGTAATATAAAGGCCCGATTTCATGTACAGGTCTGCAAAGGAGTGGGTCGGGTCATCAAAGCAACCCGGTGTTTCCTTTTCGAGCATATCCACCATCTGCTTAACAACCTTCTTCGGCGTAAAAATCTGGTTTGTCTTTTGCGGTGGGATGTAGTCAAAAATATCGCCTTTCACATCTTCCTTGAAGTAATCGGCAAGCTCCGAACGCTTGCGCATAAATTCCTTTACGGAATCATTGAATACGACCGAATCAAAAAGATGGCCTTCATAATGTTTTTTCTTTCCATCACTTTTATCGGTGTAATCACCACCATCGCGAAGGAATTTGAATTCATCAACACTAATGCTGGTCACATCCTTAAACACGTCACCCGGTATATCCCGTTCAAACGTTTCAAGAGTCGTATTGTCATTTCCATACGCCATTAAGAACGAAGGAATTGTGCGAGCAAAGCCACGCAGATGATCTCTAACCTTTTCTTCAATATCATTCTTTTTCTTTTCAATCTTGCTTTCTTCTACAGCCTTTACAGTTTCAACGGCAGCTTGATTCCAAACATCCTGCGTATCAGAGACTTTTTCATGGAATTTCTGCTTAGCAGCCTCCATTTCCTTTTTGAATACAGCATTGATTTGCTTTTCTTCGGCCTTAGAATTGCATTTTTCAAGAGCTTCTTTGCGTTTATGCTCAGCATCGCCTGCTTCAATTTTGAAGTCAGCGGCCGCCGTGCGAATTTTCTTTTGCCCGTAATCATGCAGCTTTCGTTCAAATTCCCTTGTCTGGGACTTAGTCATGTCTTTGCCAAACTTTTCCTTGGCCTCCTCAACAACCTTCTTCACGGATGCGTCATAAACGGCAGTCAACTCATTGAGCAAATTCGACACGTCAGACGGCTTGCTGTTGCGAAGCATTCTATTCACTTCTTTTTCATAATCAATAGCACGCTCTCCAAAGACCGGGTCACCGAATTTATCGGCAGCAGTCCCTACAACTTGTTCCATGGGAACTTCAGGGTCCCCATTCCCATCAAGTGGAATTTCAGCGGCCTGTTCGGGAGTAACAACATTCTTGTCCGCTTCGGCCTTGGTCACGGGATTTACCTTCGTAAGAATTTCATTCACAATCGAAGGCGCAGCAAAGATACCACTAATATTCTGGAACAAGAAATTGCTCATGAAGCCATGATTCACGACTTCCTTGGCATGAATATGCCTTGGGATTGAAAGAACCTTTTCCGCATCCAGTTCAATCATTTCGCCATCGTCATCTTCACCTACAACAGGGAAGAAATTCAGCAGTTCGAGGACGTGTTTTTTGCGCTTTTCGCTATCGCCCGCCCCACCAGCGGTATCTTTATACTGGTCATTAGCAATTGTCTCTACAATGGTAAGCGTTCGGGCTGGGTCAAAATCGAAAACATAGGCATTATCTTTACGGTACGTTTTACCATCCTTGTCCAAGAAAAGGCATGGATTCTGGGCACGGAAAGCAGCCTGCATATAAAGTGCAGGAGATCGCATAGAACAGAGCATCAAGACAGCAGTCCATTCAGGAATCGTGACACCCGTCGTGAGCTGTCCCACAGAAAGCGTGATGGTCTTGTCGTTTTTCCGGATTGCCTCGCGAACAGCCGTAATCGCCTTCTGGTTTTCAAAATCCTCATCACCGTTACCCACGGCAAGAACCACTTCATATTCGCTAAATACGGGATGTTGCGTCAAGAGTTTCTTAAGAGCCTTGGCCGACTCCACACGATTCAAAAGCCAAAACGTGTGCTTTAGCTGATTCCTAAGTTCATTGGTCGAGAACGGATACTTCTTCTGTTCCGTGAGAGCATCCAGGAATTTCTTCACATCTTCAAGATGCTCAAAATAGCCTGAATCATTCGTCTTGAAGAATTCGTTCAAGTCAAAATAGTATTGGGTTTCCTCATCATCGATTAATGTTCCTGCATCAGCCTTCTCCCCCATCATATCGGACATCTGATACGTAAACAGATTGAGTCTCGGCAAATCCTCATACGGATTCTCGACTCCTTTTTCAGCAAGTTCTCTTTTGCGTTTCTGCTCATCTGCGTATGTCCAGTTGAAAATAGCACCTTCAGGGAACTTGTCAGAAGCAAGCATCTTGAATGGCGTGCCCGAAAGGTTCAGCGTAAAGCGCCGTTTGATTCGTTCAAGGGCCACATCCGTCTTGTCAGTATCAACACCCTCGTGCGCCTCGTCAAGAATCAGTACATCCCAATCGAGTTCCGAGACTTCACGAAGTTTCTCATAATCGCCGCCAAAGGCTTTTGCCCCTTTAAGGTCCTGTAGCGATATAAATTCGATACAGCCGAGCCTTTTCTTGGTAACTGCACGGGTAAATTCCTCTCTAGAAAGGACATACTTGTACTTTTGCGGATTCTTTTTAAAGACATCTACTTGGCTTACAAAATAATAGCCGCCTTCCATTCCGACAAACTTTTCATAATCATTGTACCAGCTGTCAGCAATCGCAGGGCGGTTGGTAAGAATCAGGACACTTTTAGCATCAACTCGTTTGCAAAAATCGTATGCGGTAAGCGTCTTTCCAAAACGGGGCTTGGCATTCCACAGAAATTCGGGAGCCTTATCCTTTTTTAGAATTTTCACCAATTTATGGTTGTTGAAGAAATCGGCAGTTTTGCTTGCAGCTTCTTCCTGTTCGTTACGAAGTTCGTATTCCTCAACTCCTTCCATTTCGGTAAGGATTCCATGGTTTTCTCTAAAATCATTAAAGTGGTTCCTTGACGTCCTTGAATCAGTCTTGAACCATTCGGTTCTAGGTTTACGCTCGATATGATGTTTGTTTGTCAAATATTTATGAAAATCATGATCGCGGAACGGAGTCAAATCGTCTTCAAAAACAGCTCTACCGCACCATGCAATTGGTGCTTCCGTATCCGAGGTGTGAGTTTGCTGATGTACACGTTCGTTTACTGCATCTTTCAAGTTCTCACCGAAATTGACTTCGGTATCACCAATTTTTATCCAGCCATTGTGAGAAATATCGTTAGGAGTGGTATAAGCGTAAATAGCGCGGTTCACAGGCCGCATCGTCTTGATTTGCGTAACGTTTGACATTAGACCATCTCCTTACTCTTTGTATTCTTTCGCACGTTCAATGACATACTTTTTTTCAGCATCTGTTAAGCCAAATAGTTTGAACAATTGTTTGTCAATATCATCATCGAAATCAATGAATTTGTTCTTTTTTGAATAGTCTTGAAAGTCAGGAACCCATTTTGCCAACGATGACAGAGCTTCATCAGTGAGAAGAAATGCGAATTTTATGAAATTAGAAAGACAATACTTCTTAAAATATTCAGCTTCTTTCTTTGTATTAAATACTTTTAGAGCGACACGCGAACGACCGAACGCACTGTGATTGTCCATTAGTGAAATTTGGCTACTTCTTTTTTGACCACCTGCGTTAGCACTAGAAACAACAACTTTCCATTTATCAATATACTCTTGTCCCGATTCGACAACATTTTTATTGGCAATAAACCAACGAGCACGTCCGCTTTTACCCGCTTTGTCATTTGTAAACAATTTTATTTCTTTGTCTTTGTCAAATGCATCTCCCTCATTATACAATTTTACCTTTCGTGGATTTTTTTCAACAAAGTCACTTTCTATACCGAATAACGAACGAGATAAGATGAATTCAAAAAGAAATTTAATTTTATGGTGCGCACAAACCTGTTCTATTTTCTTCTCTATAGCCAAATCTTTTGGATCAATCGGCAGCAGAGTTTCTCCTGGGTACTCCAACTCTATTTCATAACTTTCGTTATTCTCTACATTAACATATCTAAATGTATTTCCTTTGTGTATTTTTTGCTTTAGAACAATGGAAATACCATCTGAAATATCAGCACTGTTAGGAAAAACGTCTTTAGCATTGGGATATACAACCAATTTTGACAAACAAGGGTCATTTATATTAGAGAAACCGAATTGAGCTAAACCTTTGCCTGATCGATGAATCCATCTTTTGGCAGGATAGATTAACTCCGTGTTATCTGAAATTTTATCAACTTCTGTTTGAAATGTCTGAAAGATGTTTTTACAGCTTTTTGACCATTCTTAGTTTCAACTTTTGCAACAGTTTCTTGATACGGAGGGTTTCCGATTACGGCAAAGAACTTTTTCATTATCCATTCTCCTTTATTTTTAAAGAGTTGTATGTTCGGCTGAAGCGTCTCCGCCAGTCAAAAATCAAGCATTCCTCGGTGGCCCCAGATTCGCCGGTTTCTTTTTCCACTTCGAATCCGGGTAGCGTCATTTGTCCGCAATTCTTTTCCTTGATTTGCGGAGTCCTGCCCGTAAGGCCATCCATCTGCCAAAAGTTCCACGCGATTACGTTAGCGGCACTCCGCGCCGTCGTTCTGTCCGGTTTTTCGCCTAATTTCTTTTCCCAATGTTCCGTCCAAGACAAGAACACGTTGATGCGAGCAATCAAGAGATTGTCCCCCTGGTATTCGTACCCGTAGCAACTTTCCAGAGAACGCATGGACCATTTCTTGTATTCATCTCCGTCCGCATTCTCTTCGACCACGCGAAGTTTACGGTCCAAGAAACCAATGCGGTCTTTGACCTCGATAAAATTTCCATCTGTAGGGTTGTAACGGCTCGTCACGAAAGGCGCTTCGCCGCAGGTGATTTCAAGCCTTGTCTGGTCAACGTATTCTTGCCAGGTTCTTCCATCGTTAAACTGGATTTTTTTACGGTTTCTAGTCCAAGCCCTATCACCTTCGGCGTTGAAAGCACCCGTATAGCCCAAATAATCATCGTCCAGGGCGTTGTTCATTTGGTTGCAAATCCACGACGGTGTAAAAACTTCAGCACGCTTCTTGGTGCGATCCCTTTGGGCGTCAAGGGTCTTGGCGATTCGCGGACGCACAAGCATCAGGCTCCCGCCGGTGATGTCCTTGAAATCTATTTCGCTTTTCGGGGAAATGGCGTCGTATTCGTCCGTGGCCCACAGGATATTCTTGCCCGTGGTCTTATCCTTTAGCAATATGGGGAGTACGGCACCTCGATACACGTCAAAGATTTGCCGGACAGGCGTGTCAGCCGCAATGTTTTTCATTCCATTCTCCCGAACTTCAAGCGCAACGTTCTGTTTCGCTCCCGTTCGGGGACTGGATTACGGCGATTTCACAAAAAGAGAATACACGACGCCCTAGGCATACAATACGCCCACGCAAAAACGGGGCGCGCATGCGTCCGGATTTCTGAGTACCCTCTTATTCTTTTGAGTTGAAATTGTCGAGATTCCATATCGAGAACAAGAGCCGACTCATGGGAATTTCTCTTGTCCTAGCATTTTTACCGCACAAAAAAAGGCGTGAGGTTGAATGTCCCTACGATATGAGGCTCTCGACAGCCTACCCAAATAAGGACAAACAACCCACGCCCCGTAAAGGCCGATACGCACAAACGGACCGCATGAATGCGGCCAGCATAGCGAACCGTTGCCGGCACTTGCATGCCGACAGACGTGAGCGTCCGTCTTATCCTCTTGGGTTGAAATTGTCGAGATTTCATATCGAGAATAAGAGAAACTCTCTATTTTTCAGTTTGAAATATAACTTATTACAAAGACGAGGAGAAAGATTTATCCACTTTTTTGGTTTATCCGGCTTAAATAAGGGATTTTAAAGACAACCGCCCCTAGGCGAAGGGCGGCTTTTTTTACTTTCACTCATGCTAAAATATTAGCGATTTTCGTTTAAATCTAGGCAAAAACGCTAACATATTAGCATCTCGGCTTGCGGAGGGAACACAGTGACTGGAGCAAGTCCTGCGTCATCTTTTATCATATTCCGAGGGAAGCGGGCACAGGCGCTAAGAAAAAAATCCGGAGGGTAGCGCAAACGCAGTGATGTCGCGACCGACGGTCCTTTTTTTCGTGCGAGCTGTGCCCGCGGACCTCGCATACTAAACAAAGGATGTTAAAATGGTGTCGGGTTTTAGGTCGGTGCCCTAGACGAGGGAGAGACATACCCCACCCCTTTTCAAAAACGTCCAGGTTCAAAGCCTGGGCGTTTTTTTGCGGGAAATAGTATTTTTTTAGAATTTTCGCAGCCACGTTTCAATTTACAATAAAAAAGTTATATTTCATTGAAATTCTATAATATATTTATTATATTATATAAGAATATTATAACAAATAGGTTATTTTATGAACCAAAGGTTGATTTTGCTCAGGGCTCTTGCCCATAAGACGGGAAACCTCGCCCAGTTTCGCGACGCCCAACCTCCCAAGCAGGGGTGGATTTCCGCCGTTCGTCGGGCTCTCGGAATGACCGCAAAGCAACTTGCGGAACGCGTCGGGCTTTCTCAGCCGCGCATCGCCAAGATGGAAC
>Ga0129306_1003373_pt1 | contig 12050 bp, 7 predicted proteins | sample P827metagenome_FD_94438 | JGI IMG/M metagenome (GOLD analysis project Ga0129306, IMG submission 94438) | Capybara group fecal microbial communities from Wisconsin, USA - P827 metagenome | ecosystem: Host-associated > Mammals > Digestive system > Large intestine > Fecal | place: USA: Wisconsin...
ACAGGCTAAGGCAACTGAAAAGTTATCATCCGGTTACAAGATTAACCGTGCAGCAGATGACGCAGCAGGCCTTTCCATCAGTGAAAAGATGCGTAAGCAGATCAGAGGTCTTACACAGGCTTCCGCTAACGCTCAGGACGGTATTTCAGCAGTACAGACAGCAGAAGGTGCACTTACAGAAGTACACGATATGCTTCAGAGAATGAACGAGCTTGCAGTTAAGGCAGCTAACGGAACTAATTCCGAAGACGACCGTGATTACATCCAGGCAGAAGTAAACCAGCTTGTAACCGAAATCGATCGTGTATCTACAACAACCAAGTTCAACGAGACTTATTTGTTAAAGGGTACTAACGGAACAGAAGTAGGAAAACTTTCATATGCTAAAGCAGCTGCAGCATTAAAGGCAACAGGATCTTCTAACAGTGAAGCAGCTAATATTGCGGATGATAAGTTTCAGGCTAATCAGGGTACTGTATCTGTAAAGGGTTCAGCACAGAGTTCTGCTACCAACGTTTCAGGCAGTGATGCTACTCATGGCACATATAAAAAGACTCAGGTAGTTATTAACGGAACTACTTACACTTACCTTTCAGACTTTACCAAGGGCACAGCTACTGATGCAGTTGGATTTGACGATTTTGTTAAGTCATACAAGTCAAGTAACAGCTCTGAAAAGGTTGCAACAGATCTTAGCACACTTGGAAACCTTATTAAGGCAAACAATACTGCAGATCTTAAGGAAGCAAGCGTTAGTCTTGTAAAAGACGGCGATGCAAATAAGCTTGAAGTTAAGCTTTCTGCATTTGCAGATCTTAACAAGGGTCTTGATGTAAGCTTACATGTAGGCGCTGATTCTACTAAGGATAACAAGATTGGTCTTACAATCGAAATGATGTCCGCAAGAGGACTTGGCGTTAACGGTCTTGAAGTAAGTGGTTCAGACGACAGCAAGGCAACAGCAGCTATCGATACCATCAAGGCTGCAATCCAGAAGGTATCCGAACAGCGTTCAGCTCTCGGTGCAGTTCAGAACAGACTTGACCACACCATCAACAACCTTGACAACGTTGTAGAGAACACCACCAGCGCTGAATCTGCTATCCGTGATACAGATATGGCTAAGCAGATGGTTAGCTACTCTAACAACAACATCCTTGCACAGGCAGGTCAGGCAATGCTTGCACAGGCTAACCAGTCTAACCAGGGCGTACTCAGCTTACTCAGATAAACTGATTACAGTATTACCAACAACAAGGGCTCTCCCATCCGGGAGGGCCCTATTTTTGTTTATATTGACGTTTGCTTTTGACAAAAGAAAAATTCACTCGGGGTGAAAGTAAATAAAATTGTGCACAATCGGAAACAGTTATTTGTGAATTAGTACCATTGTCCTATTTTTTGTTTTGAGAGATACTGTGCGAGGACAGAAAAAGCATGCTTATAACTGTTATGAGGTGGAGCGGGACATATTCTTGGATTCAATGTTGCGCGAGCTGATACCGGAAGTCCGGTATGGCGATAAGGAAGCCGCGCGTTTTTATTTCAAGGAGGAAATAACAATGGTAGTACAGCACAATTTAACAGCAATGAATTCAAACAGAATGTTAGGAATCACTTCTAACACTCAGGCTAAGGCAACAGAGAAGCTTTCATCCGGTTACAAGATTAACCGTGCGGCTGACGATGCTGCAGGCCTTTCAATCAGTGAAAAAATGCGTAAGCAGATCAGAGGTCTTTCACAGGCATCTGCTAACGCTCAGGACGGAATTTCCGCAGTACAGACAGCAGAAGGTGCGCTTACAGAAGTACACGATATGCTTCAGAGAATGAACGAACTTGCAGTTAAGGCCGCTAACGGCACTAACTCTAAGGACGACCGTGATTACATCCAGGCCGAGGTAGATCAGCTTGTAACGGAGGTTGACCGTGTAGCTACAACTACAAAGTTCAATGAGTCTTATTTACTTAAGGGTACTAACGGTACCGAAGCAGGTAAGCTTACATATGCTACAGCTAAGGCTGCTCTCGGCAATGATGCTCCCGATTTTGATGCAGACGGCGTTGCTAAGATTACCGCAGAAAACGGTTCAAGCAAGACTAACGCTAGTGCTCCTACAGGTGCATACGATTCTGCAAGCATCGAAGTAAACGGTAAGACCTACCAGTACATCAAGAACTACGATGCAAGCGCTACAGGCGTTACGAAGAGCATCTCTGATGTAGCTAAGGATTTAACTACAGGTGACACCAAGGCATTCACAAGCCTTACCGAACTTGCAACCGCTATTAAGCGTGACAACGGTGAGAGCCTTAAGGGCGTTGAGGTTTCTGAAGATTCAGACGGCAAGCTTACTGCTAAGTTGACCGCATTCTCAGATCTTAACAAGAGCCTTGATATGAGCCTTCATGTAGGCGCTGATTCCACCAAGGACAACAAGATCGATCTTGCTATCGAGAACATGTCTGCAAGAGGACTTGGTATTAACGGCCTTAAGGTTTATGGCGACAATGACGATAACGCAACATCTGCTATCGACACCATCAAGTCAGCAATCCAGAAGGTATCTGAGCAGAGATCTGCTCTCGGTGCAGTTCAGAACAGACTTGACCACACTATCAACAACCTTGATAACGTTGTAGAGAACACCACAAGTGCTGAATCTGCTATCCGTGATACAGATATGGCTAAGCAGATGGTTAGCTACTCTAACAACAACATCCTTGCACAGGCAGGTCAGGCTATGCTTGCACAGGCTAACCAGTCTAACCAGGGCGTACTCAGCTTACTCAGATAAGTATACTGATGATCAGGGCTCTCCCATTGGGGAGGGCCCTATTTTTGTTTGCAAGAACGCTTAAATAGTGCGATAATTAAATAAATATATTTCTTTTTGCAGAAAAGAATATTTTACAGGAGGCTGAATGAGCACTGTCGAGAATTGTACCCTTCTTTTCCTGAATGATGAGCGTAAGTACGTGCTTCCCGAGACTGAAGCGAGTGAGTATGAGGTCAGGGTAGTCAATCTTGAGGCCTCTAATGATAAGCACTACGGTAAGTTGTTGCCACTTCTTAAGGCTGTTAAGGCGTTGGACAGTGAGTATGTGATACTGACTTACAAGAACATTTTGCCTGAACTTACGGATGAAATTCTTGCAAAAGTTAAAAACGGCGAGGCTGATTATGCAGCGGTGAATGTGTTTTATACCAATCGTATTCAGGAGTCTTACCGCGCTGTTCATTATGGGTACGATTACCGAATGATTCTTTCGATTCTTAAACGGGATTTCCCCGAGATTTATGCTTTTTACAATAAACGTCTGGTAGACACTTACGCGATTATTTCATGGGCGGGACTATTTAAGACATCATTGGTTAAAGAAGCCTTTGAATTTGTAACAAAGGTCCTTGAAGTCTGCACACAGGTGTTGCCGGAGCGTTATTCAGCCAAACAGAATCTGTATGGGCAGTATCTGGCACCATATCTATTCAATATATATCTTGCTTACCATGAGGATGATTTCAAGTACGAAAAGTGCGAAGGAATCAAGATGGAGAGCGATAATTCCGAAACATCTGACAGGGAAGACCTGAAAAAAGAATATGAAAACGCATCTCGCGAAGCTGTATTGGCGAAAGTGCACTCGTATATTGACGAAAAAAACCTTGAGGGTGCCGCTGACTTAGTAATCAGAGTGCTTAAGGACAAAGAAGACATCGATGATATTCGTGATGCTTTCATAAGATACGAAAAAGAACGCAGGTATTATGCCACAACCTTCATGGATGATGCCAAGACCAGAAAGACGTTTCTAAAAAAGCCTTTTAGACCTGAAAGCATAGGAATTAAGACAGGTAAGCCTGTCATGATGGTCTATGTGTGGAATTCTATCGGTAACGATTCTAACATTAAGGCTTTCGAAGACTTTGGATTCGATTGCCGAACAATAGCGATGCCATTTAATGTTATGACTTATTCAGAGGAGTTGGTGGATCAGATTAATGTCCACATGGATAAGCATGACTTTGATTTTGCATATAGTCTTAATGTTAATCCGGCAGTGGCGGAGGCTTGCTATATTCATGACACACCTTATATAGCATGGTGCTATGACTCGCCTTCATATACAGGTACGCATTGGTTCCTTAAATACCCGACTACGCATGTTTTTGCTTTTGACAGCTCGGATGTGGAGAATTATAAAAAGGGTGGAGTTGAGCAGGCTTATTATCTGCCACTTGCGACGAATCTTGATTCATTTGATAAGGTGCTTCCGGAGGGGGACGATTTCACCAAATATTCGGCGGATATTTCTTTCATAGGCTCGCTTTATGATACGCCGTTACCTGAAGCGATGAGCTATCTGAATGACTACCAGAAGGGTTATATCAATGCGCTTCTCGACAATCAGATGGATGTGTACGGACATAGTTTCTTTCCTGAGGTACTGTCTCCGAAGCTTTGCGAATGGCTTGATGTTGAGGGCTTTAACAGACTCATTAACTGGGACAAAGACAGACGGGATGAGGTTCCTGACGATATCAAGGCGACTAATCCCGGAAGACTCAGCCTGATGCTTAACAAGCAGGTGACCAACAAGGAAAGGCTTCTTTTACTTAATCTTCTTGCGGCACATCACGAGGTGAAGCTGTATTCGTATAAAGAAAACCCCGCGCTTAAAGGTGTTAAGTTCTGCGGCACAGCTGATTATTATACCGTGGCACCTAAGATATTCAGACTTTCGAAACTCAATCTTAATGCTACGCTTCGCTCGATTCAAAACGGTATACCTCTTCGATGTATCGATATAATGGGTTGTCATGGCGCGTTACTTACCAATTATCAGAAGGACTTTGACGATCACTTTAAAGACGGTGAAAATATAATTTTTTACACATCGGCGGAGGAAGCGCTGGAAAAGGCAAATTTCTATCTGGCTCATGATACGGAGCGCTGTAGGATTGCCGATAATGGCTATGAGACAATAAGAAAGCACTATGACTATCCTGTGAAGATTCGCGAGATGTTTGAAATGTCGGGTCTTGAGTACCTGATACCGAAGAAATCACGCAGGTAGGAGCGATTGCTATGAATATTCTTTATATACATACTGGTGAAGAAAGAGACAAAGAAATATTCGAGGCTTTATGCGGGCTTGGTGCAACAATGATTGAAGTAAAAGCACCGGACTCAGCAGACAGCAACGAGGATTACGCATCGCGCCTTTTGAAGGTAATGGAGGAGGGGCAGGTTGAAGTATGCTTCAGCCTTGATTACTTTCCGATTGTATCGATTGCATGTGAAGCAATGAAACGAATATATATTGCTTACACACAACATCCGTATACGCCTTCTTTGTATTCGATTACACTTAAGAACAATTGCAATCTTGTGTTTGTGCCGGATTATTCGGTATATGAGAAATTTAAGGCTGAAGGCTGCGAAAATGTTTTCTTTATGCCGATTTCCGTTGCGACGGAGAGTATTGCGGAGCGTGTAACGGAGGCCGACAGCGAGGACGGTCCCGATCTTACAATAACCGAGACTGTTAAGCCTCGCAGCAAAATAAAGATTAATCTTGTCAGTAGTGAAAGCCCTCTTAAGGACGCTTCGAAGGGGTATCTTGAGGGATGCATAGCTTGCAGGCACCAGATAAGAGGTCTTCCGTCGATGTATCATTATCTTCCTTCGTATATTAAGGAAGAGATAATGAAGGTTGCACCGCCGGTAATGGATGCGATGTCCACGGAGACGGCAGAAAGTTATTTTGACAACAGGAGTTTCAATGAGCTCGTGACGACTGCTGACAGAGATATACATTTTGCGACGCTTATCAAGAATGAACATTTCGAAAAGGTGAATGTCTATTCCGACGAATATGCGGGTGATGCTGAGAAAGTAAGCGTTTTCGGTTCGCTGACGCGAGGGCCTGAATTGGCGAGTGTAGTGCGGGCAAGCAAGATTAACCTTGTTATTCCGCACAGAAACTGGATAAGCGGCGTGTCTGGCAGAACTTGGGACATTATGGCTGCGGGTGGCTATGTGATGGAACCGTACATGGCTGATTTCTCGGGACTTTTTGAAACGCCAAATGAGTTTTTTTATACAGATGAGTTCTCTATGGTAAGTAAAAGCGTTAACCGCCTGCACCATGGGGCGGAACGTGTTGAAATAATCAATTCGTTGCTTGATGAATTAAGGGATAAGCATACGCATATACATAGAATTTCAGAGATATTTGAATACTTGGAATAAAGGAGAATTACGGATATGGCAGACAACATTGAGGAACTTCGCACACAGTTACATGAAGCCAAAGAAGAACTTGCGAGGTTAAGAAAGGATGTGGAGGACAATCGCAACGCTATAATTCACTTTTTCAGAGTGGAAGCTGCGGAAAGGGTTGTTCTTAAAAAAGACGAGACCGAGAGAAACCTTGGCAAGAAAGCTCACACATGTAGAGTGTGCGGTGCCAAAGGCGAATTTGATTCATACCTTGCACGTGAAATGATGCAGAATAAGCGTGATGAGTTTGAGTATTTCGTATGTCCCGAGTGCGGATGTCTGCAGATTGCGGATGTGCCCGACAATCTCGGAGAGTATTACGGCGAAGGATATTACAGCTTTGCATTGCCTGCCAATCCTAACAAAAAGTACGACAATCCGGCAACCAATCATGACAAGATTCTGGATGTGGGCTGTGGCTCGGGTGTATGGCTTTCGAATCTTGCGGACAGGGGCTTTGACAATCTGTTTGGGTGCGATCCTTTTCTTCCCGCAGAAGTAAGGCACGGGGACAGAGTGTACATTAGGAATTGTACAATTCATGATATGGATGGGACCGGCACTTTTAATCTGGTACATTTCGGAGATTCTTTTGAACATGTGACAGATCCGCTTGAAACGATGCAGAGTGCGGCGAGGCTTATTAAGGATGACGGTGTTATTGAACTGACAATTCCTACTTTTCCCAATGTTGCGTTTGAACTCTTCGGACCGCACTGGTATCAATTGGATGCGCCGAGGCATATATTCCTGCATTCAAGGAAGAGCATCGAGTATCTTGCGGATAAATGTGGGTTACAGGTTGAAAAGTTTGTGTATAATTCAAATTCGACGCAGATGTACAGAAGTTTCTTTTACCAGCATGGGGTTCCGTTTAACGATATTACGACGGAGCTGGCGCTCAGATTCTTCGGCCAGGAACAGTTAAAAGAATTCGAAGATAAATCCGAAGAATGCAACCGAAACGGCTACGGCGATCACATGACTGTGTACCTTACCAAGAAAGACTAACCGAATATTAACGAAAATCGGGTTATGATTTTTTTAATTGTGTCGATATATAATATACAGACACAAAAGAATATGGAATTTCGGCTCGTGCGGGCCTTAATTCATAAAGCCGCAAGGATGCGGCCGTAACAAACTATTCATTTCACCACATTTTCAAGGAGGAAAATAATATGGTAGTACAACACAACTTAACAGCGATGAACTCTAACAGAATGTTAGGCATCACATCCAAGTCACAGGCAAAGGCAACAGAGAAGTTATCATCCGGTTATAAGATTAACCGTGCAGCAGATGATGCAGCAGGATTATCAATTTCCGAAAAAATGCGTAAGCAGATTAGAGGCTTAACACAGGCTTCCGCTAACGCACAGGATGGTATCTCCGCAGTTCAGACAGCTGAAGGTGCACTTACAGAAGTACACGATATGCTTCAGAGAATGAACGAACTTGCAGTTAAGGCAGCTAACGGAACCAACAGTAAGGACGACCGTGATTACATTCAGGCAGAAGTTGATCAGCTCGTTACTGAAATTGACCGTGTAGCTACAACTACAAAGTTCAATGAGACATACCTCTTGAAGGGTACCAACGGAAATGATGTTGGTAAGCTTACTTTCAGTACAGCTTCAACAGCAACAGGAATTGCATCAAACAAGTTTGATTCAGACGGTATTGCTAAGGTTGACGGACAGACTCAGCAGGCTAAAGGTACCAAGAACGGTTCTGACGGCGAGAGCTCTTACCGTGATACAACAATTGAAGTTCACGGAAAAACCTACCATCTCATTGAAGATTATACAATGACAGATGACAGCACGAAGACTCTTGAACAGGAACTTGAAACAAAGAATGCAACATCAACGCTTTATTTTTCTGATATGAGTAAGCTCGCAGCTCAGATTAAGAAAGACAATGCTGCAAGTCTTAAGGACGTTACCGTTTCTTACGACAGTACTAATGGCAACAAATTGACCGCTAAGGTTACTGCTTTCTCAGATCTCAACAAGGGACTTGACGTTAGCTTACATGTAGGCGCTGACTCTACTAAGGACAACAAGATTGGTCTTACAATCGAAATGATGTCCGCTAGAGGACTTGGCGTTAACGGTATCAGAGTTGACGGCGCAGACGATAAGAATGCAACAGCATCTATCGACACCATCAAGGCTGCAATCCAGAAGGTATCTGAGCAGAGATCTGCTCTCGGTGCTGTTCAGAACAGACTTGACCACACCATCAACAACCTCGACAACGTAGTTGAGAACACCACAAGCGCTGAATCTGCAATCCGTGACACGGATATGGCAACTCAGATGGTTAGCTACAGCAACAACAACATCCTTGCTCAGGCAGGACAGGCAATGCTTGCACAGGCTAATCAGTCTAACCAGGGCGTACTTAGCTTACTTGGCTAATAAGTACCGATTAATCGCTGATGCGGCTTAGCCGCACAATCCAATCTTTACAAAGTAACAAGAAACCGCTCCTCGCACGGGGAGCGGTTTTTCATATATATTCAGAGAAAATAAAAAATTTTGAAAATAGGGGTTAAGTTTTTTCTTTTGCCTCCGATATAGTTAATAGAGTTACAAAAACAAACACAAAACATGAAAATATTTAGCAGGATGCATCGGCAGGATGCCACCGTATTTCAAAGGAGGAATTTTACATGGTAGTACAGCACAATTTGACAGCAATGAACTCTAACAGAATGTTAGGCATTACCACTAAGTCACAGGCAAAGGCAACAGAGAAGCTTTCATCCGGTTACAAAATCAACCGTGCAGCTGATGATGCAGCAGGATTATCAATTTCCGAAAAAATGAGAAAGCAGATCAGAGGTCTTACACAGGCTTCTTCAAACGCACAGGACGGTATATCTTCCGTACAGACAGCAGAAGGTGCACTTACAGAAGTACACGATATGCTTCAGCGTATGAACGAACTTGCAGTTAAGGCAGCTAACGGAACCAACTCTAAAGACGACCGTGATTACATTCAGGCAGAAGTTGACCAGCTTGTTACCGAAATCGACCGTGTAGCTACAACAACCAAGTTCAATGAGACATACCTTTTAAAGGGTGATGATGGTTCAGGCGTAGGTAACCTTCATTTTGAGACAGCAGATGGAAATCTTGCTTCCAAGATTGGCGGTCAGGATTTGACATTTGATGGCGACGGAATTGCAACAGCATCTCTTGCTGACGTTGCTTCTACAAGCGCAAGCGTATCCGTAGCAACGAGCTTCCCTTCAACACATGCAAGCTCTGATGTAGTATCTGTATCTCAGTCAGTAGGTCTTGTAGCAGGTAACTCTATTGCCATTACCAATTCAGAAGGAACATCTAAGTCATACTTCCTTTATGAAGGTGCAACAGATGAAGCTCTTAAGGCAAACGGTAAGCTTGATGCAAGTGGTAACCCCGCTGCAAATACTGAAATCTATACCAGCAAAGAAGCATTTGTTAAGGCTATTAAGGCAGCAGCAAATGAAACCGGACAGGGCGATATCAAGGCAGTTAAACTTGATGACACCACTCTTACCATTACAGCATTCTCAGACCTTAACAAGGGTCTTGACATCAGCCTCCATGTAGGTGCTGACTCGACAAAGGACAACAAGATCGGTCTTACTATCGAAATGATGTCCGCAAGAGGACTTGGCATCAACGGAATTAAGGTTGATGGCGATACAGACAAGAACGCAACAGCGTCTATTGATGTAATTAAGGCAGCAATCCAGAAGGTATCCGAGCAGAGATCTACACTCGGTGCTGTACAGAACAGACTTGAGCACACCATCGCTAACCTTGATAACATCGTAGAGAACACCCAGAGCGCTGAATCCGCAATCCGTGATACAGACATGGCTACTCAGATGGTTGCTTATTCGAACAATAACATTCTTGCTCAGGCAGGTCAGGCAATGCTTTCACAGGCTAATCAGTCTAACCAGGGTGTATTGTCACTCCTTCAGTAATACAAACTTAGTTAACCCAAATCTTTCCATACATACTCCTTTCATAAGGCGCTCCGGGCATCCGGGGCGCCTTTTACTATATTTTGCGGAAATTTTGCAAAAAAATACAAAATAGGGGTAAAGTTTTTTCTTTTGCCTCCGATATAGTTAATAGAGGTGTTAAAAAACAAACAATTTGGGAAAAAGATAGATAGCAGGACGCGTCGGCAGGACGCCGTTTTCAAAGGAGGAGAAAAATGGTAGTACAGCACAATCTGACAGCAATGAACTCTAACAGAATGTTAGGTATCACAACAAAGTCTCAGGCTAAGGCAACAGAAAAGCTTTCATCCGGTTACAAGATTAACCGTGCGGCTGACGATGCTGCAGGCCTTTCTATAAGTGAAAAGATGAGAAAGCAGATCAGAGGTCTTTCACAGGCTTCCATGAATGCTCAGGACGGTATTTCTTCCGTACAGACAGCAGAAGGTGCACTTACAGAAGTACACGACATGCTTCAGAGAATGAACGAACTTGCAGTTAAGGCAGCTAACGGAACCAATTCCGCTGACGACCGTCAGTACATCCAGGCAGAAGTAGATCAGCTTATCACCGAAATCGATCGTGTATCTACCACAACCAAGTTCAATGAAACATATCTTTTAAAGGGTGACCACGGTGACGGAACCGGAACACTCAGCTATGAAAGCGCATCTAAGGCAGTTGATCCCAGCGCAACAGAAGATTTGTTTGCAATTGGCAATGGTTCATACAAAAAAGAAGGTGCCGGCAATGCTACAACAGGTGAAGCAGTTGCCACAGCCAAGACCGGATTTGATGAGCCCGAAGGAGACGGTTCAGGTGCAAAGCAGGCCAGCACATACAGCATTTCCAATATTGAAGTCGGCGGTGTTACATATACATTGGTATCTGACTTTGTAGTAGGACATGATAAGTCCGGCGCAGAGTATTCCACAACTATCGATGATGTGGTAAAGGGATTAAACGCCACATCCGGTACAGCTACCCAGAAATACGTAGGCAGCATTAATGAACTTCAGAGAGCAATCAAAGAAGATTCCAAGGGCGAATTCAAAGAAGTAAGAGTTACAGCGGATGATGCAGGTAAACTTACTGCTGCAATCAATGCTTTTGCTGACCTCAATGCAGGTCTTGACGTAAGCTTACATGTAGGCGCAGATTCAACCAAGGATAACAAGATTGGTCTTACCATCGAAATGATGTCCGCAAGAGGTCTCGGAGTTAACGGCCTTCTTGTAAACGGCGCAACCGATGACAACGCAACCAATTCCATCGATACAATCAAGGCAGCTATTCAGAAGGTATCCGAGCAGCGTTCCGCACTCGGTGCAGCACAGAACAGACTTGAGCACACCATCGCTAACCTCGACAACATCGTTGAGAACACCACCAGCGCTGAAGCAGCTATTCGTGATACAGACATGGCTAAGCAGATGGTTGAGTACTCGAACAATAACATTCTTGCTCAGGCAGGTCAGGCTATGCTTGCACAGGCTAACCAGTCTAACCAGGGTGTATTGTCACTCCTTCAGTAATCAGGCCATAATTTCTTATCCTTATATAAGTAAGTCAGATGAGTGTTTGAGGCAGGCGCCCCGGAAGTCCGGGGCGCTTGTTTTGTGTGCTGTAATTGATAAATAATTGGCACTAAATAAAATAGTTGACGCGAACGTATGTTCTATGATATGCTTTAAACATGTTAAGCCTGCCCAAATAGTGTGGAGTAGAATAAGGAGATTGGATGTGCTTTC
>Ga0129306_1003374_pt1 | contig 12048 bp, 13 predicted proteins | sample P827metagenome_FD_94438 | JGI IMG/M metagenome (GOLD analysis project Ga0129306, IMG submission 94438) | Capybara group fecal microbial communities from Wisconsin, USA - P827 metagenome | ecosystem: Host-associated > Mammals > Digestive system > Large intestine > Fecal | place: USA: Wisconsin...
CCCACCTATTACTACCGCAAGGATGAGATTTCTTCATTTCTACTATGTCTCCTAAATCAAAGGTCTTAGTCATAATTAATCTCTCCTTCTATTTTATAATTTGAAATTTATTATAAGGTATTTCTATATTTTCGTTTTTTAATTCTATTAATATTCTTTTTCTCAATTCAATTTCTGCAGTCCATTGATTCATTGGAGTTGTTCTTCCATATACAACTATACTTATTCCATTGTTGTCCAATGAAGTTATTCCATATACTGCTGGTTGTTCTACTACTATGTCTTTTCTTTCTTTTGCATACTCTAAACATACCTTATTAATTATATTTATTGCTTCCTCTATATCTACTTCATAAGCTACATTAATTTCTATCTTAAATCTTATATTATTTTTAGCATGATTAGTTACTTTATTTATTAAACCATTAGGTATTATATGAAGATCTCCATTAAAATCTTTTAATTTAGTTACTCTAAGTTCTATGGTATCAACTATCCCAGATTTATCTTCTACAGTTATATAATCGCCTACTGAAAATTGATCTTCAAATAATATAAAAAATCCACTTATTACATCCTTTATAAGATCTTTGGCTCCTAAACCTATAGCTGCACCACCAAGTCCTGCAAATATGGAACCTATTCTTCCAAATAAAATTTCTATTATAGCGAAGATCCCTACAAAATAAACTGTATACCTTAATATACTATTTAATATAGTTCCTACAGTTGTAGCTTTTTTATCATCTAATGAAAATTTTAAATTTCTTTGTTTTTTAACAAATCTATTTATTATTTTATTACCTATCTTTATAGATAAGTACATTATTACACATATAATTGCTATTTTAATAACTACTGATATAAAATTATATATAGAATCTGCCTCTATAAGTAAGTTTCCTATTTTTATTCCGCCTTTTGATAAATCAAAATCAAAGTTAAATGATGATTTCATAAAATATTACATGACTAACTGGTAGTCTTTACCCTCCTTTAAATATACATTTTTAATATTTATTTCTTTGCTTTCTATTACTTTTTTTACATTTTCATAATCTTGTTCATCGATTCTTATGCTTATACCACAACTTTTAGTTATATATGTTGGTGTAGGAATTATAATAAGTTTTATTCCTTTTTCTTTTAAAGCACTTTCCCCATCCATTGCTGTATGAGTATTTTCAAATGTTATTACATAATTTTTCATAAATTTATCACCTATCCATTTATTCTTATTCATTTTACAATATAATTATAAAACTTTATTGCAACATATACAATTATATAACTTTAGTTTATAATTATATATAAATATTTTCATAATTAATGTAATTTTAAATATTATTAACAAATATTTAATATTTATTTGGATATATTATTCAATAGGAGGTTTTTAAATGAAAATTTATTTAGATAATGCCGCTACTACTTATCCAAAACCAGAGAAAGTTTATTCTTCTATATTAAACTATATGAAAAATGTTGGTGCCAGTCCTGGTAGGGGTGGATATGAAAATGCTCTTACAGGAGATAGAATGGTTTACAAATGTAGACAGTCTTTAATAAATCTATTTAATTTTAATAAAATAGAAAATGTAGTATTTACATCTAATATTACAGCATCATTAAATATATTAATAAAATCTATTGTAGAGGATGGCTGGCATGTAATAACTTCTGCAATGGATCATAACTCTGTAATTAGACCTTTAGTTTCATTAGAAAAATCAAATAAAATTAAACTAGATATATTGAATTGTTCAGAAGAAGGCTTAATAAATATTGAAGATTTTAAAAATGCAATAAAAGATAACACAAAATTAGTTGTACTATCTCATGCATCAAACATTGTTGGAACAATACAACCTTTAGAAACTATAGGTAAGATATGTAAAGAAAAAGGAATTTATTTTATCATAGATTCTGCTCAAACTGCTGGTGTTCTACCTCTAGATTTTCAAAATTTAAACTGTAACGCATTAGCTTTTACGGGACACAAAGCTTTACTTGGGCCTCAAGGCATAGGCGGCTTCATAATTGATGATAAATTAAATAATATTGCTACTAACTTTATAGAAGGTGGTACAGGTAGTTTATCTGAAAGTACATTGCAACCAGATTTTCTTCCTGATAAATTTGAAAGTGGTACTATGAATACTCCTGGAATTGCTGGACTTTTAGCTGGTATTGAATACATAAATGAAGAGGGGTTAAATACTATAAAAGAAAGAGAAGAATATCTCTCTAGAGAATTTATAAATGGCTTATTAAATATAAACTCTATTAAAGTTTATGGTCCTTTAGATGCCTCCTTAAGAACTGCAACAATATCTATTAATTCATCAAAAATTGATAATTCTGAACTAGGATTTTTATTAGATAGCGAGTTTGGCATAATGGTAAGAACAGGTCTTCATTGTGCACCTTTAGCACATAAAACTATAGGCTCATTCCCTCAAGGTACACTAAGATTCAGCTTTGGTGCATTTAATGATATTAAAGATATTAATTACGCTCTATACGCTTTAAATAGTATACTTAGTAGGATGTGATTTGTAAAATAAAATGAATAAATTTGTAGAAAAATTAGATAACCTAATATTATTTTTTATAATATATACTATTTCTTTTTTAATATTTTTTAAAACCTTGCCCTATACTCTACCTTTTGTTTTAGCTTTTTTATTTGCATTAGCCTTAAAAAAACCTGCTAATTATTTAATAAAAAAACTAAAAATAAAAAACTCGTTAGCTTCTTTTATAGTTACATTAATATTTTTTTCTATAATAATAACTTTATTATTCTGGGGAATAAATTCATTAGTTCATGAAGTTATAGACTTTGGTAAAAATACTCAAACTTATTTATATTCTCATGAGGACCAAATAAGTAATTATGTTGATAATATATATAGGTATTATTTGAATTTACCACCATCTATAATTGATTCAATAGAAAAAACTATTGGGAATTCATTTTCAAAAATTTCTAACATAATTGTATTTATTACAAGTAGAATAGTTTCTTCTTTTATTGGATTATTAACTTCAATCCCTTATATATTAATGCTGATATTATTTACTTTATTATCAACTTATTTTTTTACTAAAGATATTACTAAACATGATAATAAAATTTCTAAAATTATATTTAATGAACATTCATCTAAGTTTCCTCAGATATATCTAGAAAGTAAAAAAATGCTAAGTGGCTATATTTTATCCTACTTAACACTGATTGGAATAACATTTTTTGAAACTTTAATAGTTTTCTTTATTTTTAATATTAAATATTCAATTATGTTTAGTATTATAGCAGCTATAGCAGATTTTCTACCAATACTAGGTATAGGAAGCATTTATGTGCCATTAGCTCTAATACACATCCTAGTTTATAAAAATTATGTTGTTGGAATTGGCTTATTAATATCCTATGTGGCTGTATCCATAATAAGACAAATTCTAGAACCAAAACTTTTATCTTCTTCATTAGGTTTACATCCTGTTTCTGTTTTAGCCGCAATATTTATAGGTTTAAAAGCAAATGGCATATCTGGTATGTTCTTTTGTTTATTCTTCGTAATATTTTATAATATATTGCGAAAAGTTGAATTATTATAATAACAAAATGTATAAAACCTCCTTTAGTGGATATAATCCCTAACAGGAGGTTTTTTTATGATAAGTAAAACTATTATAGACACTTCTATACCCGATGATATTTCTACTTTAAGAGATATTTTATGTACTGAATTATACTACGCATTTAAAGCAAATAGAGAAATAGTTATAGTATGCATTGGAACTGATAGGTCTACTGGGGACTCTTTAGGCCCTCTAGTTGGAGAAAAACTTAAATTTTTAATTAGAGGTAGAGTTAGTTTATTTGGTAATTTAGAAAATCCAGTACATGCTAAAAATTTAAAGGAAACTATTTCTATTATAAATTCTAAGTACAAAAATCCGTACATAATAGCTATAGATGCCTGTTTAGGAAGTATACAAAATATAGGTAAAATAATAGTAGATAGTAAACCCCTTTATCCTGGATCCGCAGTTAATAAAGACCTGCCTGCTATTGGAGATCTAAGTATTAACGGAGTGGTAAATATTTCTGGAGCTATGGAATTTATGGTATTACAAAACACTAGACTATACACTGTTATGAATTTAGCTAATTACATTTCAAAAGGTATATATCATTCTATTATAAAAACTTTAGGGAGCAAAAAAAATAGCTTTAATATAGAAAATATTTAATTTAAATTATACAATCATTTATTCTAATGTTTAATATATTTTCTATTTCCTCTATAGTTTTACCAGCACTATCTATAATTAATATATCTGTATTTCTTTTATTATTATTTAAATATTTATCTATTAACATATCCCCTTTTAAATCACATATAATTACATCATAGTTATTATTATTATAAGTACTATAGCCTCTCTCTTCTAGGTCATTCTTTAAATTTTGTAATGTATCTGACACAAAAATATTCATTATAAAAACCTCCCTCTATGAAATATTATTTTTCATAAAGGGAGGTTTTATTCTAATTTTCAGTAACATTATTTATACAATTTTCTAATACTTGTTTTTCTTCATCTGATAAGTCATATCTTGATATACCTTTATCTATAGGTTTAGCATAAGTAGTACTTTCATTTCGTCCAAATATACTTGTTAGTATAACTCCACTATTATCATTATCTAAAAATGCTATTGAATAACTTAAATCACTTCCTACATCATCAAAGGCTCTATATCTAACTATAGCCACCTTTTGTATACATGCTTTAACTCTCTTATCTATAGTACTATATATTTCTTTTACATATTCAGTTTCTTCTTTTGCTTTATCTACCTTATCTAAATAATCATTTATTAATTCTTCAACATTTCTATTATTACTACCCCTCATAAATTTTTTATATTTTTCCTTTAGTTTTTTTAAAGAAATCATAGTAATTATAAGAATTATAAATAATAAAATCATTATTGCTGTTAATCCCATAATTATAAAAGCAGAATTTACATTTATAAATTCTATTACATTTGTCATAACTTATCTCCTCCGTCAATGTTTCACGTGAAACATTTTATAATTTTAGTATATCTAATATTCTTTGTAAATCATCCTCCGAATAATATTCTATTTCTATTTTGCCTTTGTTTTTATTATTTTGCAAATTAACTTTTGTATCAAATAAGCTTTCTAGTTTACTCTTTATATCTTTATAATAAGGTGAAATCTCATTATCTTTTATATTATTGTTATTCTTTTTTTCTTTATATATATTCTTTATTATTCGTTCTGTTTCCCTAACACTTAAATTTTCATCAATTATTGTTTGTGATAATTTATATTGTAATTCATTCTCCTTCAAAGCTAATAATGCTCTTCCATGCCCTTCTGTTATAACGCCATCAATTAAATATTGTTGAACTCTTTTATCTAATGCTAATAATCTCATACAATTAGCAATAGCTGCTCTAGATTTACCTATTCTTATACTTAAAATATCTTGAGTTATTTTAAATTCCTGAATTAAATTTTTATAAGCTTGGGCTTCTTCTATACAATTTAAATCTTGTCTTTGTATATTTTCTATTAAAGATATTTCTAGTACACTTCTATCATCTAAATCCATAACCACAGCAGGTATTTTTTTTATACCCACTAACTTAGCAGCTCTCCATCTTCTTTCTCCTGCTACTATAGTGTATAAGTTACCTTCTTTTTTTAAAACTAAAGGTTGAATAATGCCGTGCTCTTTTATGGATTGTGCTAAATATCCTATTTTTTCTTCATCAAAGTTTTTTCTCGGTTGTTCATTATTAGGCTTTATTAAATTTATAGATATAGTATTTATACTATCTTTATTTTCTTGGGATTTTTCAGGAATTAATGCACCTAATCCCTTTCCTAATGCTGATTTTTTATTCAACCTTATATCCTCCTTTTATTGTTTTTCTATAAATTCCTTACTTAAATTATTGTATGCTTCTGCCCCCTTACATTTTGAATCATATAATATTATAGGCAACCCAAAACTAGGAGCTTCTGCCAATCTTACATTTCTAGGAATTGTGGTCTTATATACTTTATCATTAAAATATTTTTTTACTTCCTCTGCAACTTCATTGCATAATCTAGTCCTGATATCATACATAGACAGTATTACACCTTCAACTTCTAAATTAGAATTAAGGGATTTTTGTACTAACTCAATAGTATTAACTAATTGCCCTACTCCTTCTAATGAATAGAATTCGCATTGTATAGGAATTAAAACACTATCAGACGCTGCAAGTGCATTAATTGTTAACAAACCTAACGAAGGTGGACAATCAATAAATACATAGTCAAAATCATTCTCTATTTCTTTTAATTTTTCCAAAAGAATTCTTTCTCTATCCAATTTATTTATCAATTCTATTTCAGCACCAGCTAAAGACATAGTTGATGGTAAAATATAAAAATTGCTTATAAGTTCACTTTGTTTTATGACTTCCCTTATTGATATTTCATCAGATGTTAAAACATCATACACTGAGAGTTCTAAGCTATTTTTATCTAATCCCATTCCGCTAGTGGTATTTCCTTGAGGATCTATGTCTATGTTTAATATTTTATATCCATTCATGGCTAGACATGAACATAAATTTATACTGGTTGTAGTCTTTCCTACACCACCCTTTTGATTAAAAATAGATATTACTTTCAATTCCTCACCACCTAATTAATATTCTACATTTAATTATATAATTTAAAGTAAAATAATGAAAGTCTTTTACATATACTTTATTAAAATTTAATAAAAAGTAGATGTTTCACGTGAAACATCTACTATTTCTTAGGTATGGTTATTGTTATTTGTATTTTATCCTCCAAATCCTTAGATCTATAGTTTGCCTTAACACCATATTTATCAAAAACTTGCTTTACTTTATTAACATAAACTACTGGAGAAAAAATTCCTTTTATTCTTTTTTTACCATCAGAAGCTAAATCTTTATTACTTTCTTGACATAATTCTTTTTCTATTAGTTCTTCTGTTTTTTTAACATTTAATTTTTTTTCTATAACAATGGATAATATTTTTAGTTGTTTATCTTTATCCATAATTTTTAACAGAGCTCTACCATGCCTTTCTGTTAAATTATTTTCTAATATTTTTTCTCTAACTTCCTTAGATAATTTTAATAATCTCATTTTATTTGCTATAGTAGATTGCTTTTTCCCAATTATTTCTGATAATTTATCTTGAGTATAAAAATGTTCTTGTATTAAATTATGATAAGCTTCTGCTTCTTCAAAACAATTTAAATCTTCTCTTTGCAAATTTTCTAACAAGGCTATTGCTGCAGAGTCCTTATCTGTAACATCTATAATAACCGCTGGGACTTCATTTAACCCCAACTTTTTAGCTGCTCTTAATCTTCTCTCTCCAGCAACCAATTCATATTCACCATCTTTTATCTTTCTCACAGATAAAGGCTGAATTATACCATACACTTTTATTGACTGTGCTAGTTCTTCTATACTTTCCTCATTAAAATATTTTCTAGGTTGATATAAATTGGGAATAATTTTATCAGTGGAAATATAATTAATATTTTTTTGCATACTACCATCCCTCTTATTCTCTTCCTATTATTTACATTTCTTCTTTAAATGTAATTTTCCTCTTTTTTTTATTATTTTTTTAGTTGCAAATTATTACATTTATTTTAGAGGATTTTTTTTAATAATACTAGGCTTTCTAGGATACTTTTTTGCAGTTTCTTTTACTTTTTTTATAATTACTAAATTATGTTTTAGATCTGTATCTTCAATATCTATTTTTATTATATCCTCTATCTTTCCACCTAAAATTTCTATGGATTTTGTAGCTGATGTTATTTCTTCTTCTACAGAAGGACCCTTCATGGCTACAAAATATCCACCTTTTCTTACAAAAGGAATACAAAATTCACTTAAAACTGCTAAATTTGCTACTGCTCGGGAAACTGCTATATCATATCTTTGTCTATGTTGAATTTCCTGTGCATAATCTTCTGCTCTTCCATGTAAACATTGTATATTTTTTAATTGTAGCTCTCCTATTACAATATTTAAAAAATTTATTCTCTTTTGTAGAGAGTCCAATAAAGTTATTTCTATATCTTCTTTTAATATTTTTATGGGGATGCCTGGAAATCCTGCCCCTGTACCTATATCTATTAAACTTTTAGCCTCTGCCATTGGGGAAGCTTTAAATATTTTTATACAATCTATAAAATGTTTTTTTATTATTTCCTCATCCTTAACAATAGCTGTTAAATTTATTTTTTTATTCCATTCCTGTATTAAGTTTTTATAACTTATAAACTGATTATATTTTTTATCATTAAAGTCTAAATTAACATTATTGCATGCTGATTGTAGTATGTTGAAAAATTCCATTTAAAAACCTCCAAAAGGATTTTTTAGTTTTCTCTGTTTTTTCTTTCCATATATATAAGTAATACTGATATATCTGCTGGGGATACACCTGAAATTCTAGAAGCCTGACCTATATTTATAGGTTTTATTTTTTCTAATTTTTGAATAGCCTCTAATCTCAACCCTTTTACATCTGGATAATTTATACTTTTAGGTATTAATCTATCTTCATACTTCTTAAATTGCTCAACTTGTTCTAACTGTTTGTTTATATATCCCTCATATTTTGCAATTATATTTATTTCTTCTTTTTCATCATCACTTAAATCTGGTCTTTTATCATCTAAAGGTTCAACTTTAAAATAGTCTAATTCTGGTCTTTTTATTAATTCATATAAACTAATAGGTTTTTTTAGTTCAGTAGACCCTTTCTCTAATAAAAACTCATTTATTTCTCTTTTTCCTGTTATTTGTACATTTTTTAATCTTTCTACTTCACTTTCTACATTCTTTTTCCTATTTAGGAATTTATCATATCTATCCTCTTTTACAAGTCCAATTTTATAGCCTAACTCTGTTAATCTTAAATCCGCATTATCCTGCCTTAAGAGTAATCTATATTCTGCTCTTGATGTCATCATTCTATAAGGCTCATTTGTACCCTTTGTTACTAAATCATCTATAAGTACACCTATATAAGCATCTGATCTTTTTAAAATTAATGGATCTTCTCCTTTTATTTTTAATACAGAATTAATTCCAGCTACAAGTCCCTGTGCTGCAGCTTCTTCATAACCTGAACTTCCATTAAATTGACCTGCCCCATATAATCCATTTATATTTTTGAATTCTAAGGTTAAATCTAGTTGTTGAGGATCAATACAATCATATTCTATAGCATAAGCAGTTCTTAGTATTTCCGCATTTTCTAAACCTGGTACACTTCTATACATTTTTATTTGAACATCTTCTGGTAATGAACTAGACATACCACCAACATATAATTCTTCTGTATTTTCACCTTCTGGCTCTATAAATATTTGATGTTTATCTTTATCTGGAAATCTAACAATCTTATCTTCAATAGATGGGCAGTATCTTGGTCCTACCCCTTCTATTGATCCATTATATAATGGAGATCTATGTATATTTTCATGTATTATTTTATGAGTTTGTTCAGAGGTATAAGTTAAATAACAAGAAATCTGATCTTTATCTAGTTTATCATGTATAAATGAAAAAGGAACTATTTTTTCATCTCCTGGTTGTTCTATCATTTTAGAAAAATCTACTGATCTTTTATTTATTCTTGCAGGAGTTCCTGTTTTAAATCTTCTAAGATTTATTCCTAAATCTAATAAACTTTGAGATAAATCGTTAGCAGGATATAAACCACTTGGTCCACTACTATATATTATATCTCCTATTATTATTTTACCCTTTAAATAAGTTCCAGTACATAATATTATAGCTTTTGTAGTAAAATATGCTCCATTTTTAGTTAAAATACCTTTAACTTTATTATCCTCTACATCTATTTGTATAACTTCTAGTTGCCTTAAAATAACATTTTTTTCTTTTTCTAGCAAATGTTTCATTCTTTCACTATATCTTTTTTTATCTGCTTGGGCTCTTAAAGAATGCACTGCTGGTCCCTTAGAAGTGTTAAGCATTCTAGATTGTATAAATGTATGGTCTATATTTATTCCCATTTCACCACCTAAAGCATCTATTTCTCTTACTAAATGTCCTTTTGCTGTTCCACCTATATTAGGATTGCAAGCCATAAGAGCAATACTATCTAAGTTCATAGTACATATTAATGTTTTACATCCCATTCTTGCAGAAGCTAATGCTGCTTCGCATCCCGCATGACCTGCGCCAATAACTACTACATCAAAATCTCCAGCTAAATATTTCATATAACTCCCTACTTTCCTAAACAAAATTCAGAAAATATTTTATCTATAATGTTCTCATCTAACGTATCACCAGTAATTTCTCCAAGATATTTCCATGCATTTCTAATATCTATAGATGCTAAATCTATTGATATTTCATCTGATAAAGTTTCTATAGCTTGAATACAAGATTCTTTAGATCTTATTAAGGCTTCCTGATGCCTAGCATTTGTAACTATAATTTCATCAGATTTTATTTCTCCACTAAAGAAAAGATCTTTTATACATTCTTTTAATTCATTCAATCCCGAATTGTTTTTAACTGATGTTCTTATTATATATTTAGAATCTAATCCTTTTATAAAATGATTTTCTTCATTTAAATCTTTATTTAAATCTGATTTATTTAATAAAACTATATACTTTTTATTTTTTATAAAATCCATTATTTCTATGTCTTCTTCATCTATTTTTCTGCTTAAATCTAACATAAATATAACTAAATCAGCTTCAGCTATCTTTTCCTTTGATTTTTCTACACCAATTTTTTCTACTACATCTTCTGTTTCTCTTATTCCTGCTGTATCTACTATTTTTATAGGTATTCCATCAATATTTATATATTCTTCTATAACATCTCTTGTAGTACCTGGTATTTCTGTAACTATAGCTTTATTTTCATTAATTAATGCATTTAACAAAGAAGATTTTCCTACATTAGGTTTTCCAACTATTACAGTATTTAACCCTTCTCTTAATATTTTACCTTCTTCTGATGCACTTATCAAATTATCTATTTTATTTATTATTTCTTTTAAATCTACTTTAATTTTTTGACCTGTTATTTCCTCTAAATCATCTTCAGGATAATCTACAGTAGCTTCTATATGTGCTATAATTTTAATCATTTTATTTCTAATAGAATTAATTTCCTTTGAAAGAGTTCCTTCAGCCTGCTTTAATGCAGATTTCATAGAAAGATCTGTTTTAGATCTTATTATATCTATAACAGCCTCTGCTTGACTTAAATCTATTCTTCCATTTAAAAAAGCCCTTTTAGTAAATTCTCCTGGCTCTGCAAGCCTTGCTCCAGATTTAATTAATTCTTTTAATATTTTTTTTGTTGGTATTACACCACCATGACAATTAATTTCTAAAGTATCTTCAGCAGTGAAACTTCTAGGTCCTTTCATATAGCTTACCAAGACTTCATCTATTATTTCTTTACTTTCTTTTTCAATTATAAAACCATATCTCATAGAATAAGGTTTTATATCATCTAATAATCTATCATTTTTACCTCTAAATATACTACTTACTATATCTAATGATTTATCTCCTGATATTCTTATAATAGATATACCACCTTCTCCTAGTGGTGTTGCTACAGCGGCTATAGTATCAAATTCTTTCATAAAATCACCTCTTTTTACAAATTACAAATAATATAAAAAGAAAGCCTTTAGGCTTTCCTTAAATTTATTACAACTTTTCTAAAAGGCTCTTCACCTTCACTATAGGTTTCAACATAGTTATTATTTTGGAGTTCTGAATGTATTATTCTTCTTTCATAAGGATTCATAGGTTCTAACTTAACTGGTCTGCCAGTTTCTCTTACTTTATGGCCTAATCTTCTTGCTAGTTTTTTTAATGTTTCTTCCCTTTTATCTCTATAGTTTTCTGTATCTAGTATAACTCTTTTATAATCG
>Ga0129306_1003375_pt1 | contig 12048 bp, 8 predicted proteins | sample P827metagenome_FD_94438 | JGI IMG/M metagenome (GOLD analysis project Ga0129306, IMG submission 94438) | Capybara group fecal microbial communities from Wisconsin, USA - P827 metagenome | ecosystem: Host-associated > Mammals > Digestive system > Large intestine > Fecal | place: USA: Wisconsin...
AAGACTGAGAACTGGGAAGAGCTTAAGGGTGACATCGTATTTGATGATGTAACATTTAAGTATCCTGATGGCGACGAATATGTGCTTGACCATTTCAACCTGCATGTACCGCAGGGTACCAATGTAGCTATCGTAGGCGAGACAGGCGCAGGTAAATCTACCATAGTAAACCTTGTGTGCCGTTTTTTTGAGCCAACAAAAGGCCGTATCCTTATAGACGGAAAAGACGCAAAAGAGCGCTCACAGCTCTGGCTCCACAGAAATATCGGTTACGTACTTCAGACACCGCATCTTTTCTCAGGAAGCGTGCTTGATAACCTCAAATACGGCAATCCTGACGCAACTATGGAGCAGATCAAGGCGGCGGTTAAGGCAGTTTCTGCAGATACTGTTATAGAGAAGATGGAAAAGGGCTATGAAAGCGAAGTTGGTGAAGGCGGAGACAACCTTTCAACAGGTGAAAAGCAGCTTATCTCATTTGCCAGAGCGATCCTTGCAGACCCTGCCATTTTCGTACTTGATGAGGCAACATCTTCAATTGATACCGTAACAGAAAAGCTTATACAGGACGCTATAGAGACACTTATGAAGGGCAGAACAAGCTTTGTAATCGCCCACAGACTTTCAACCATCCGACAGGCAGACATTATCCTTGTAGTAAAAGACGGCAAGATAATCGGGTCCGGTACCCATATGGAGCTCCTAAAAGCCAAAGGTTATTACTACAACCTTTACACCAGACAGTTCCAGGAAGATGCAGTAACGAGTGCATTTAAGAAAGATTAAAATAAAGCCACGCCAAAAGGTAAACCTTTTGGCGTGATGTTTTGCTATTATAGTCTATTATTGATATAAAAAACAAGGTGTCTGCAAACGCAGGCACCTGGCTACTATTCCTCATTTCTTTCAATCAAATCATGCAGTTTCATTGCTTAAAAATTCTGCTACAGTAACGATTTTTACATTATTGTATTTCTTAACCGAAAGCAAGTCCTTATCTCCACTAACGATATAGATGCATTTTGCATCACAAGCGCAATCAATGAATTTGTTATCGTCAGGATCTCTGCATATCTCAACATGAGATGACGGCTCAATGATCTTCATTGCAGATATTATGGCGGTTAAAGGAACAGCTACCGATCTCTCGGGATATCTGTTGCGTAGTTCTTCAACAGTTTCCTTATATTCATCAACAATCTCAGCAGAAGCATATGCATCTAGCTTTTTAGATACTAGCATTTCAAGTAATTCTCTGGGTTTACCTCCAAAAAATATAGCCGAAGCAACAACATTGGTGTCTATAACTATTTTCATTTCTTCCTCCGGCTACGCACAGTTTTTATTGCCTCTGCTATATCCTCTTCCTGCATACCTACGCCATCTGCCCATTCGGCAGCTTTATCCATAAGCGCACGAAATTCAGAAATATCCGGAACCGGTATAGGTTTTAACAAAATACTGTCGCCATCACTAAAAACCATAAGCTTAGCACCGGAAGTAATTTTTAAATAATCCCTTATTGCTTTTGGCAGTACTATCTGACCTTTTGAAGATAGGGCAGTAACATCCGACATATATTGAGCCATATTAAACACCTCCGCAAAGTAAGATTTTCTTACTTTTATTATATCACTTTTAATTCAAAAAGCAAGAAAAACGCGCCCAATAGAACCAGAAATATACAAATTCATTCCATGTCTCGTTTTGCAAAAGCACAAGTAAGACATAATGCATTTCACGAAAGCTAAATATTTACAGCAAATCATTCGTGATGTATTATTGATTTAGAAGAACTTACTTACATATGAATAGGTATTGGGGAAAGATTGTAAATGTTGATGATGTAGCATGTTTCTTAGGGGGGACTTAATGTGAAAAAGAGAGGGTTTTTCTTAGCGTTATCTGTAATAGCGTGTCTTAGTGCGGTATTCTTTATTTTCAAGGGGATAAAGCGCCCTGAAATTCCTGTTAAACAAAACAAAACTTCCATAACTGTCCATATCGATCCACAAATCGTATCCGGAGTTCGGTATCATTTTAGTATGGGAAATCCGGATAATGATATCGATCATGATGTGGAATTAAGAAGAGAAAAATTGGATAAGCTGATAAATTATTTAAATGAGGCCACATTTTCTTTCTATGAAACATTGGATGAAAGAAACGAAAGATATAGTAAAATGACAGGTTTTGTTGAAGAGAATTTCTGCTTTCTAGATAAAACAGGAACAAAGTTGGTCGGATTTATGCCGGTACGTTTTGGTAGCTTGGAATACTATAAGGACGGGAACGTCTATAAGCATATTATCTTGGATTCTGAAATTGACGGAATCGTAGATAATATACGAGACTGGTACCCGACGAAGAATGTGATCCAGGCTATGGATAAGATGGAGGACGAGATCAGATTTTCGGATAAAATGCAGGAGATGGTCGATGAAATGTACAAAAAGACTTCTTGGCTTAGCAGCGCCAGGAGATCTTGCGAAGCTGAATTTGACATATGGGAAAATGCTGAGGATTTTCTCGGGACCGATCTGTGGAACCCTTTTGAAAAAGCAAATGGATTTGAGTTTGGGTATTATTCTGATGAAGGAGCAAGACCTGATGAAGAACCTAAAGACCCATATCATTGCTATATGGATTATTGGGGAAGTTCAGACGCGGGGCATCAATACGCAGAAATTAGCACCGGTTACAAACAAGATTCTGCGGAAATCACAGTTGAGGTTTATACCAATAAATCCGGTGATCTTAACGTCATTCCTTCTTCAAGCATGACTGATTTTGAAAAAAAGGTCATACACTTTAACAAGGATGGCGTGGCAGATCTGTACTATAACGACACATGGTATAACTGCAAGATCATGAGAGAAACATATAATTTGGGCGATAGTATTATTGACTCCGCAGAATTAATATTTTACAAAGATCATAACCCAAAGTATCGGATCAGCATAAGCACTGATAACGGCGAAGAGTCCCTGGCAAAGGCATTTAACAAAGTCTGCGAGGAACTTGGATTAAGCGTAAGTTATGAGGAGATATTTGTTACAGAATAATAGCTGTAAATATAAGAACAGTGTTATTTATTAATAATTATTCAAAAAAACATTTACAAAACTCCACAAATACGATAATATGAATTTGTTAGAGGAAAATTCTTTGATGACTTATTTCTATGTATGCCATAATATAAGGGATTTTTCGACTCTATAAAAATTTCATATTTTGGAGGTATGTGAAAATGCTTAAGGTATTCACAAAACGACTCCTTGCTTTCTTGACGATTCTTTGCATAATCTTAACTACTTCAAACACCGCGGTTACTGCTAAGGGTAAGACTTCTGAGAAAAATGACACTGATACCTCACTCGAAACTATGACTTCTACTTGGGACGGAAAGACTAAAGAATCCGTATATATAGGGAATGGATTCAAAGCAACGTTCAAACTTCAAACTAATCTTCTTGCAGGCTTCTATGCTACCATAAAACTTGAAAACACCGGAGACACTAAAATTGAAAACTGGGCTTTGGGTATGGAATATCAAGGAAAACTTTCATATCTTATTAATGCTGAGCTTGAATCTTATGAGGATGGTGTTTACATCATCAAAAATGAAATTTGGAACCGAGATATACCAGCCGGAAGAAGCGTAGAGATTGGCTTTAGAGGAATAGGAAAGTTTCCGGGATTTCCGACAAGTTATACTTTGCTTGGCAGGAGAAGCAAAGTATCTGAAAGTAGCTATAAGGTTAACTATTATACCATCTGCGACCTTAATTCCTGGACAAATGGACTGTTGGAGGTAAATAATACCTCTTGTGAAACTATTGAGGCATGGACTCTTGAATTTGATTATGACAGGGATATCAAAAACATAGTTAATGCTAAAATAGATTCCCATGAAGGGTCACATTATGTTATAAAGTATGTGGGACTTAACAGAAATATACCGGCATGGCATTGCTTAAAAGTGTATTTTGATGCATGCGGTGGAAAAACCGGTGTTAAACCGACAATTTTTCAATTGTATACCAATGTTTTAGAGCCTGTTTCAGATGAGGAAGAGGAAATTGACGAGACGCTGGATACAGATAATGACGAAGTACCTGATTATCTTGAAAACTATTTCCAAACAAGACCTGATAAAGTTGATACTGATGAGGATGGACTTTCAGATTATTTGGAACTCTTTGTCATAAGGACTGATGCCACATTACAGGACACTGACGGAAACGGCGTAAAGGACGGAGATGAAGATGCAGACGGAGATGGTCTTACCAATCTTTATGAAGTTCAGCTTGGTACAGATCTTGCATCGGAAGACACAGACTGTGACGGCCTTTCTGACTATCAGGAGGTTAGCGTTTATAACACTGATTCGTTAGAATATGATACCGATAATGACGGAGTATCAGATGGAAAAGAAATAGAACTCGGGACAGATCCGCTTAACTTTAATGAAGCTTTTGAAGTCACGGCTTCATCAGAAGAAGAGGATCCTGTGAGTGTGTCTGTAGATTTGTCTTTGTCAGGAGCGCAAGTAGATTCGCTTACTATAGAAAAAGTCGAAGATGAGCTTTTCTTCCCTGAGACTATGCCGGGGTATATCGGAAGCGCATACGATTTTTCTGTAGACGGCGAATTTAACGAGGCCACCATCAGCTTTGAATTTGATACAAACCTTCTTTCAGACCCAACTTTTGATCCTGTGATCTATTACTTTGATGAAGAAAATCAGGAGCTTATAGAACTTGAAACCACAGTTAGTGGCAACATTGCTTCTGCAACAGTCGCGCACTTTTCAAAATACGTGCTTCTTAACAGAAAAGCATATTCAAACTCACTTAGGTGGGAAGATGTATGGGATTCAAACGGCTTTGAAGGCGTAGAGCTAGTTCTTGTAATAGATGATTCGGGCAGCATGTCCGGCACTGATCCGAACTATGAAAGATTAACTGTTGCGAGAGAGCTCATTGATAATCTTCCTGAAAACAGTAAAGTTGGACTAGTAAGATTTGAGAATTACATTACAAATCTTACAGCAAGTCTTACTACTGACAAAGACGCGGTTAAGTCATATTTAACAAGGAGTTATTTCCGTGCGTCGGGCGGAACATATATGTATGGTGCTATCAACAATGCTATCTCATTGTTTGATACATATAACGAGAAAATATTAAAAATGGTTGTTGTATTAAGTGATGGGGATTCTTTTGATGCCGACATGCATGCTGACGTGGTTTCAAGAGCTAAAAGTAACAAGGTAAAGGTCTTTTCTGTAGGGCTTGGAAGCAGCAGTTCCTTTTACTTTACACAATACCTAAAACCGCTGGCAGAAGATACTGATGCTTCGTTTTACCTTGCCTCAAATGCTTCAAGTTTGAAAGATATATACAAGGACATAAATAAAAAGATTGATATTGAAACAGATAGCGATATGGATGGAATTCCGGATTACTACGAAGATAACATGCTTATTTTCAACGGAGTGACATTAAAACTTGATAAGTACAATCAAGATACAGATGGTGATGGAATAGCTGATGGCGGAGAACTCGAATTAAAGTATAAATATAACGCTGATAAAACAAGGGTTATTGTTACAGGTAAGCTACGGTCAAATCCATTAGAGAAAGATAGTGATTATGACGGAAAGCCTGATAAATATGATAGTATGCCTTATAATAATCGGTTTAGAGGGAAACTATCAACGAAATATTCAGAAATAGATGTTAATTTCCTTATGGATTATAGGTTGTTTTACCAAGATAATAAGAGATATTACAAACACTTAAGCGTTATTTCAAGTTTGTTATCATCAGCTATATATGCTGAAAATTCTTTATCGATAGGAAATGATGCTAATAGAGATGTTATTACTGGTGAAACCCTTAATGAAGTATTAAATTACTTCGGAATGGAAAAGACAAAGACCGTAGCACTGAAAAATCTTTATGAGGATTATCACCTTTCAGAGGTTGGCCTTGGCTTTAAACCTGTATTATACAAAGGAGTAAGAAAAACTGTTGTGGCCGTGGTAGTACGCGGGACTAACAGTACTCTTGAAGAATGGTCAAGCAATTTTGAAATAGGTAATTTGGCAAATTTTGATGGTGAACCGGATTGGATTAATGCGGATAATCACATGGGGTTTGACATAGCGTCTACCCGTATAATGAAGGAAGTATCGAATTATCTTTCAGAAAATGGAATCAACGACAATGATTGTGTATATTGGGTAACAGGTCATTCCCGTGGAGCCGCTATAGCAAACATCATTGGTGCGACCTACGAAAAAGCAGGAAAAACGTCGTACACATATACGTTTGCAGCACCAAACACCACGTTAGATACAAATGCTGATTCAATTAAAACTGTTTTCAACATAGTTAATTCGGATGATTTTGTTCCTTGTCTTCCTATGGAGGCTTGGGGTTATTCGCGTTACGGAAAAACAATTAATGCTAGCGTGGGTAATAATTCAAATTATAAAGCCATGTGGAACGGTCTAACAGGGTTAAAATATAAACATGATTCAGGAATGAGAGACACTATAGATACAATGACAGAAATAATACCGTCAGGAGATCCTAGAGTAAAAGCATATGAATATACTTGTAGTTGCCATGGGGATGGCTCAGATGGACGAATTACGTTAACATACATATGTCAATCCAAGGCAGAGCAAGAAGCGATGATTGCGAACATACCAAGCAACTACAAGCCATATTGTATAATTACAAGAATGGATGATTATATAAACAATGGTTATGGGTATATGGTATGTCAAACACCAGCTTGTTTTATGCAACATATATCAAGCATAATGGTAGCATCTACTCTAGAAAAAGTAGCTTTTGGGCTAGGATATGATGTTGCCGTAAAATATATTCCTGCTAAAAATGCAATAATTAAATCATTTGTAAACGGCCTTAATCACCCACACTTCACCGAATCCTATTATGTATTAGCAAAAAATATAAAGTGAGCAAATGGGAGGAAATAAAGTGATAAAAGTGTTAAAGGCCACGATGATTATTTGCTTGTTTTTGATACTTATAACAATCATAAGAATTGTATACTATTTCATTACGGCAGGGCAAGGACCAGATGCTTTTGAAGCAGCTGCCAAGATTGTATACTGTATTAGAGCGTTTGGAATAGAAGTTCTTATCTTAGCTATAATATATACTTTAAAGGAGATACACCATAGGAAGCATGATGAGCATGAATCGGATAAAGGCGAATGAATATGCGGGTTTATAATTATCGGAAAGATAATCGAGTCCGGCACACATATGGAGCGCCTAAAAGCCAAAGGTTATTACTACAACCTTTACACCAGACAGTTCCAGGAAGATGCAGTAACGAGTGCATTTAAGAAAGATTAAAATAAAGCCACGCCAAAAGGTCAACCTTTGGTCAACCTTTGGCGTGGCTTTTCATTAGATCATTTTTCTTCTTCCGTCTTCTTAAATAACTTCACCGCAAATACTGCAACTCCAACTGCCATAGCGGCAAGTACTGCTTCTTCTACGATAAGATTCTTTATTATACCCACCTGATAAAGGGCCGCAAAAAAGTCAAATACGAAGTGAATACCAAGTGCTATATAGAAGAAATGCTTGCTTTCCTTTTCTTTTACGCTCTTATATACGATAAAGGAAAGGGAGATCTGAAGCACTAACGCCACAACTCTTTCAAACACCGATATAAAGAAGAGGTATGGGTTTGTGTTTATTATGGAATCTGCAAGGCTTGCAAGGTATGATGCCTGCTCCGGGCCGCCGGCATTTACAAAGGCATCGTAGCCCTGGGAGTTAAGTAAGGTGGCGTAGATAAGTGTTGTAAAAAGGGAGTAAGCGCCTACGGCAAGACACTCTGCGCCGCCGTGGCCTATTCCGTACATAACGGATGCCTTTTTATCTGTTTCCTTTACGCCAAGAAGCTTAAATCCAATAAGTCTTCCAAACTCTTCACATACAGCGGCAGCCACAGCACCGTAAATGCAGTATGCAAGCATATGGTTTGCAAGGAAGCGGCTGACCGGCGTGTCGATCGCAAGAACCACTGCATGAAGTATCTGTTCTACGCCAAGAGCAAAGGCAAGAAACATGATAAGTCCGTATAAAAATGGCTTTAATTTTACGCCGGTATTTTTTTTGTATGCAATTAAAGTGATAATTGGTATAATAAAACATAGAGTAGCGCAAGTGCCGATTATAGTCATGGTACTGTTCGGTACCAAAAGGTTTTCTGACATAAAACTCCTCCTGAAAATTGATTTATTAGCATTATATCAATAAATGCAGGGGTTTAGCAATAATTTATTGGGAGGCTTTTCGTATGCAGTATGAGGTAAAGACCCTTTATGGTTTACAAAAGAAGATATCTGCTATCGGTGTGGCTGTGCCGGGTTCTAAAAGCCTTACCGCAAGGGCTCTTATGGTTGCGGCCCTTAAAGACGGCATTACAGAGATACTTAACATACTGCCGGGAGCAGAGACTGACTCTATCCTTGACGCGCTCTATCAGCTTGGTTTTGAGACCGATTTTGAAGATGAGGGCATGACTGTTATTGTATACGGAAGAGGCGGAGATATCCCAAAGAGAGATGCACATGTAGATCTTGGGGTTTCTCTTGCGGCTGCAAGAAGTATTCCTTCTATCCTTGCATTTGCAGGGGGCGAGTACTTTATAGACGCCGCGGAAAGCATCAGAAAACGCTCATTTAAGGTGCTTTTTGACGCACTTGCGGCTAAGGGCGTTAAGCTTGTTTATCACGAAAAAGAAGGTACTTTCCCTGTTACTCTTATTTCAGACGGTATAGCAGAAGGCGTTATAGAGCTTCCGCCTGAAGGGAGCAGCTATTTAAGCGGTCTTATGATCGCGCAGATGATATCGCCTGACGTAGAGATTGAGTTTAACGGCAGCAGAAGGAAGCTTCCTATAGAAGAGATCGGGGAAGGCTCTTTTGATGAAGGCGAACTTTCCGAAGATGAGGAAGAACATGAGGTTTATTTTGTAGAGCCTGATATGGCTTTTGCAAATTATTATTTTGCTATGGCTCTGATACTTGGTATTTCCGTTCAGGTGGCAGATACACATACAGACTCTGTGCAGAGCGATATAGAGTTTTTGCGCATTTTAAAGAGACTTGGATGCATGATATCTGACGAAGATGAGGGCATAAGGGTTACAGGCCCGAAAGACGGAATATACAGGGGTCTTCAGGTAGATCTTGGCTCTATGCCGGAGCAGACTTTTACCATGGTCGCCATTGCGGCTTTTGCTAAGGCAACTACCCACATTACGGGTATAGCAAGGTATATAAAACAGGAAGAAGAGCGTCTTAAGATGGTCTGCATTGAGCTTGAGAAAATTGGCGTTAAGGCAAAGATCACAGAAGATGGCATTATCATTCGCCCGGGGAAAATGCAGGGGGCGTTGATAGATACAGGAAGCGATGTGAGAGTTGCCATGCTTTTTGCTCTTATCGGACTTCGAAGAGAGGGTATTGTTATAGACAATGCAGAATGCGTAAAGAGGCATTTTGGCGAGTTTTTTGCCACAGTAGACAGGATAAGACAACTTCTGACACAGAAATAGGAAACGGGGCTTTTAGGGAAAATGTTTTACATCGGGATGTTTTTGACGTATTTTTTATCCATATTCTTTCTGGAAGGAGTATTTGCTTTTGTACATTACGGGCAGGTAGAGCCGGCCCTTTTGTACTCTATGCTTATGACAGTTTTTTACGCAGGCGTGCTTACCGTTCTTTCTTCCATAGGGCCAAAAGCCGTAAGGAAGACGGTTTCGGGGGTGCTTTCCTTTGCTTGCTGTCTGTTTTATATAGTAAATCATATTTATCTTTATGTCTTTAAGATGTATCTTTCCGCATTTTCCGTTATGACGGGTACCGGCGGTATAATGACTTATTACAGGGAGATAATAGTAGCCCTAAAGGCAAATATACTTTACCTTCTTTGTTATCTTGTCCCCGTTCTTTTTATGATATTATTCTGGATCCTTTTTGACAGGTCCCCAAAGCCTGTTCCAAGGCTTAACGTATATAACGACTGGGGCAAAAAGATCTGGGTACTTACTGTTACATTTGCCATCTTTTTTACTACCGTAAGAAGCCTTAAGGTGCTTGGAAGCGAAGTGTACAGTCCATATGATCTTTATCACTACGCTGAAGTTCCTGAGATGAGCGTTAGAAGCCTGGGGCTTATGACTACTTCAAGGCTTGACATAAAGCACCTTATCTTTGGAGAAGAGGAGAGGGAAGATGAGGAAGATGCCGAGCTTTCATATGTATTGGTGGCAAAGAACGAAGAGCCTCAGACAGAAGCCTTTAAAGAACCTGTTCTTGCCGAGGCCCCTGCCGTAACACCGGAGCCTTCTCTAAATGAGGAAGAGGCAAAGGAAGAGACTGAAAGCAAGGAAATTACAGCGCCTGAAGAACCTGTAGAGTATGAGCCAAATGTACTTGATATAGATTTTGACAGCCTTATCGCAGACGCGAAAAATGACGACATGAAAAAGATGCACGAGTTCTTTAAGAACAACCACGTAACAAAAAAGAACAAGTACACCGGCATGTTTGAGGGCTACAATTTCATTTTTATAACAGCGGAGGGCTTTTCACAGTACGCTATAGATAAAGACCTGACACCAACGCTTTACAGGCTGACCCATGAGGGCTTTGTCTTTAATAATTTCTATACGCCTCTTTGGGGAACTTCAACCACAGACGGAGAGTATGTGGCCTGCACAGGGCTTATACCAAAATCCGGTGTCTGGAGTTTTTACCGTACCGCAGAAAAGCCAAATGCCATGCCTTTTGCTTTTGGAACGCAGTTTGCAAAGCTTGGATATAAGAGCCGCGCCTACCACGACCACACTTTTGATTATTACAGAAGAGACTTAACACACCCTAATATGGGCTATGATTATAAAGCAGTGGGGCACGGCCTTGAGATGACACCTACCTGGCCCGAGTCCGACCTTGAGATGATGGAAAAGACTGTGCCTGAGTATGTAAATGACGAGCCCTTCCACACCTACTATATGACTGTAAGCGGCCATCTTTACTACACATTTGAAGGCAACTACATGTCTTATAAGAATCAGGACCTTGTAAAAGACCTTCCTTATGATGTGAGCAGCAGAGCTTATATAGCCTGCAACATCGAACTTGACAGGGCACTTGAGAGCCTGATAAAACAGCTTTCTGATGCGGGGGTATTAGAGCGTACCGTTATAGCGCTTTCTGCCGATCACTATCCTTACGGCCTTGACAAGTCCTCTATCGACAACCTTGCGGGACACACCGTTGAGGAAAATTTCGAGCTGTATAAAGAAGTGTTCATACTGTGGAACAGTGAGATAAAAGAGCCGATAACAGTAGATAAAGCAGCCTGCAGCATGGACATAGTCCCGACTGTAAGCAACCTTTTTAATCTGCCTTTTGACTCAAGGCTTTTTATGGGACAGGATATACTTTCCGATGAAAGCACAGGATTTGTGGTGTATGCAAACAGAAGCTTTATTTCAGATAAGGTAAGGTATAATTCCATAACAAAACAGGCAGAAGTTCTTACAGAAGAACCACTGCCTGATGATTACATTAAAAATACCGTAAAATACGTAAACAACATGTTTACTTATTCTGCAAAGATCATAGAAAAGGATTACTATAAATTCTTTAAGTAAGCGTGAAGCTCTTCTACCGGCGCGGTAATGGTGTTAAACTTGCCGTGGTAGATGATGCGAAGTAATTTATCGATACGTTTAAGGGCCGATATTGCAAATTCCTGCGATACGGCCTTTTTTTCAACGGCCTCTGCCAGCTCATCGCAGTCAAGAACACACACGCTGCCGTCATTTTCAACTACTACATCAAGAAGCATGTCGGTAGTCTCTATATGTTTTCCCTTAACTTCAGTCTCCATGATATCGCAATACCAGTGGTAAAGCTTTCCCTCATGATCAAATACCTTTGAGATCTTCCAGCCTTCCTTTGGGTAAAGG
>Ga0129306_1003376_pt1 | contig 12041 bp, 10 predicted proteins | sample P827metagenome_FD_94438 | JGI IMG/M metagenome (GOLD analysis project Ga0129306, IMG submission 94438) | Capybara group fecal microbial communities from Wisconsin, USA - P827 metagenome | ecosystem: Host-associated > Mammals > Digestive system > Large intestine > Fecal | place: USA: Wisconsin...
CCAAGTTCATGACAAATTCCATTTTTTTATCGATGACCCGCTTTGAAGAAGTGATAATTTTATGTGTAACGAATTGTTTGATTTGTAAATCAAAGATAGGTTTATATAGTTCAAACTCTTCGAGTGGGATGGCGTTTGGAAGGCAGATAGGCCCTTCAAAACCGTTAATTTCCTCGGTCTCAAAATCATTCTGGAGGAATCGCCATTTTTTCAATGAATGGCAAGTTGTCAATCGTTACCGAGACAACGAGGATGTCTGAGTTATTGACAAACCTTGCGAATTGCGTTCTATCGATCTTCCTTAAATCTGCAAAATTTACAGCATAAGACATAGCTCTTAAAGTCCCGATTATCATATAAATGTAATCGGAATAAAGAACTGGTTCATCAATGTTGGAAATGGGGGGATTCTCATGTATGCCCCCAATAAATCCTATGGTAGGGTTTTGAAGCATCATTAAAGAGAGAGGAAACAAAAGATCCTCTCTCTTTTCATCAGTTCGCCGGTGTCGGTTTCAATAAGAAAATGACAACAAGTACACCATAGACAACGGCGGGGACAGCGACATCTGCAACAGTTTCAAGAGACATTGCAGAGACAGACAACTCTGTAAACAAATTAACCATCGGATAAATAATTTGTTAAAATGAAAAAAAAGACCCAGGCGGATGTCGAAAGCTACCCTGTCTTCGTGTGTGAAGAAATGGGAGAGAATACAGTCCCCAATAGATGGGGTTGCTGCAAAGATATAAAAATTTATTAATAAAACAAGCTAATTGTTGCGCGGCCATTCGCCGACTTCCATGTCTTTGAGCCGGCCGTCTTCGATGCGGAAGCGGAGGGCGGTGCGGACGAGGTGGAAGCCCTGGATGCCGGCGGCGCCGGGGTTGAGCACCATCATGTCGTAGTGTTTGTCGTAGACCACCTTGAGGATGTGGGAGTGCCCGCAGACGAAGATTTTGGGCCGGTAGGCCTCGATCAGGCGCAGGGCGCGGTAGTCGTAGCGTCCGGGATAGCCGCCGATGTGGGTCATCAGCACGCTCATCCCGTCCTGCTCGAAGAAGCGCATCACCTTGGTGAAGTCACGCACGTCGTAGCCGTCGCAGTTGCCGAACACGCCCACCAGCGGCTTGAAGGTGGCAATCTCCGAAAGGGTGGCTTCGTTGCCGAAATCCCCGGCGTGCCAGATCACATCGACCGGGGACAGGAAGTCTTCCAGCTTCTTGTCGAAGTAACCGTGGGTGTCGGAGATCAGTCCGATGTAGGCCATGCGGTTTACAGTTTGATGATGATTTTCTTGCGGTAGAGCCACATCGCCATGCCCACGAAGAGGGCGACATAGCAGAGGGCGAACATCAGCGACGCGTATTCGTTGTCGCCGAAGATGCTCACGCAGCAGTTCCGGTAGAACCAGTTCAGGCAGTTGGTCGTCTTGCCGTCGGGCGTCGTCCAGTGGATCATGCGGCCCAGGATCTTCACGGTGAGGCCCGCCATCACGAAAGCGAAGAGCGGGTTCATGCCCATGGCCTTGAAGGGGACGAACGCTTTCTCCTTGCCTTTGACATCGATGAACCAGATGAAGAAGGCCAGGCAAAAGATGGCCCATCCGCCGGCATAGAGCACGTAGGAACCGGTCCAGAGCGCCTTGCAGACGGGCAGCCAGATGCTCCAGACACAACCCAGCGCCAGGCAGATCGCGGCGGTCGTGTAGAGCTTGGCCACCGCCTCGGTCTTGTTTTCCGTATGGCGGATCATCTGCCCGATGAAATAACCCAGCAGCACGGTGCCGGCGCCGGAAAGTGCGCCGAGCAGGCCTTCCGGGTCGAAGGCGATGCCGTAGCCGTGGTATACGTGGTTCTCACCCACGAGCGCGATGTCGATCTTGCCCGAGATATTCCCTTCCAGCGTAGCCCAGCCCGGCTCCGTGCCAAACACGTAGAGAATGAGCCAGTGGAGGCAGGTCACGCTGGCGATGCCCCAGAGGATCTTCCGGGGTGTCTTGAGCAGCAGCGCCAGGAAACCGCCCAGCACGTAGCACATGGCGATGCGCTGCAGCACGCCGAACACGCGGTAATGCTGGATCCAGTACACCCAGTTCTGGCCGAAGGTCCAGGACGCGTCATGCGGGGAGGTGGGGTAAAAGGGGAAGAGGTTCAGGCCCGTGCCTACCAGGAAGATGAGGATGCCGCGCCTGACCAGTTTCCAGGCGCTCTGCCTGTTGAGGGCATCGCCGTATTTGGCGAAGGAGAAGGCCATGGCCACGCCGACGCAAAACAGGAAAAAGGGAAACACGAGGTCGGTCGGCGTGCAGCCGGTCCACGGCGCGTGCCGGAGGGGCGGGAAGATGTGCGCCCAGCTGCCCGGATTGTTGACCAGGATCATCCCGGCCACGGTCATCCCCCGCAGGACATCGAGGGCGACATATCGTTGGGTTTTCGTTTGTTCCATATTCCACAAAGATAAGATAAAAAAACCGTATCTTTGTCTTCCGATGGAACTCTTCTATTCTAAAAACATAGCAGACGGCGGCCGGACGCTCGACGCTGACGAGTCGGGCCACTGCGTGCGCGTGCTGCGCCATCGGCGCGGCGATACCATCCATGTCGTGGACGGCCGCGGCATGCTCTACCGCTGCACGATCGTGGACGACGACCCCCGCGCCGTCCTCTTCGACGTGGACGAATGGGTCGAGAACTACGGCAGCCACGATTACTGGCTGCGCATGGCGGTCTGCCCGCCCAAGAACACCGACCGTTTCGAATGGTTCGCCGAAAAGGCCACGGAGATCGGCGTCGACGTGATCTCGCCTGTTTTCGGCGACTACTCCGAGCGAAAGGTCTTCAAGCCCGAGCGCATCGAGCGCCTGCTCGTCAGCGCCGCCAAGCAGTCGCACAAGGGCGCTATCCCGCAGCTCGACGAAGCCACGACCGTCACGGAGTTCCTCCGGCAGGAGCACGAAGGCCTGAAACTCATCTGCTATTGCGACGAAGCCACCGGCAAAGTCGACATCAAAACGGCCCTTGCGGCTTGCCTTGCGGACGAGCGTTGGCCTGGTGGAGCGTTGGGCGTTCCGCGTGGCGAGTGCCCGACAGCCACGCGGGTTCCCAACGCGCCTCAGCATCGTCCGCAAGGCAAGCCGGCCATTACGATCCTGATTGGTCCGGAAGGGGATTTCTCCCGCGCCGAAGTGGCCCTCGCCCTGGAGCGCGGCTGGCAGCCCGTCTCCCTCGGCGACTCCCGCCTCCGCATAGAAACCGCCGCCATCGTAGCGACAGCGGCGGTCTATCTGACGTTCAGCCGGTAAGCTATTTTAACCCGCGATTCTCCAGCAGGCCGTCGACGCTGGGCTGACGACCGCGGAAGTTCTGGTACATCACCATGCCCTTGTCGATGCCGCCCGGGGTCAGCACATACTGACGGAAGCGCTGCGCCACCTCCTGGTTGAAGATGTCGCCCGTCTCCTTGAAGGCCTGAAAAGCGTCGCAGTCGAGCACCTCGGCCCAGATATAGCTGTAGTAGCCGGCGCTGTAGCCGCCGCCGATCGAGTGGCTGAAGTTCGTCACGCTGTAGCGGGGGAGGATCTGCCTGGGGATGCCGCGCTCCGCCAGTTTCTTCGCCTGGAATTCCATCACGTTCAGGTTGGCGGGAACTTCTTTCAGCACATGCAGGTCCATGTCCACATAGGAAGCGGCGAGGTATTCGACCGTGGCGAAGCCCTGGCCGTACTTGTCGCTCGCCTGGATCTTGTCGATGAGCTCCTGCGGCATCACTTCGCCCGTTTTGTAGTGCTTCGCATAGACGCGCAGCACTTCCGGTTCGAAGGCCCAGTGCTCGTTGATCTGGGAAGGCAGCTCCACAAAGTCGCGCTCGGTGCCGCTGACGCCGCTGTAGTGGACGTTGCGGAAGAAAGAGTGCAGTGCGTGGCCGAACTCATGGAACATGGTCTCCACGTTGTCGAGGGTCTGGAGCGCGGGCTTGTCGCCGGACGGCAGGGTCATGTTGCAGACGTTCGTCACGATGGGCTGGACGCGCTGCGCACCGTCGTAGGTCTGGCCGCGGAAGGCACCGCACCAGGCGCCGGCACCCTTGCCGTCGCGCGGGAAGTAGTCGCTGTAGAAGATGGCGATGACGTTGCCCTCGCGGTCGATGACATCCCACGACTTGGCCGTCGGCTCATACTGCGGATAGTCTTCGGTGCGCTCGTTGAACGACAGGCCGTAGAGCTTGTTGGCCACATAGAAGATGCCCTGCTGCACCTGGTTGATCTCGAGATACTCGGATACCTGCTCCTCGTCGATGTTGAACTTGGCCTTCTTGGCCTTGTCGAGGTAGTACATGTAGTCCCAGGGCTGGGGCTCGCCCTTCACCTTGTCTTTCTTCATCATGGCCTTGATGTCGGCGAGTTCTTCGTTGGCCTTCTTCACGGCCGGCGCCCAGATCTGGTCGAGCAGGGCGTAGACGTTGGCGGCGTTCTCGGCCATGCGGTCCTTGAGCGACATGGCGGCGTAGTCGGTGTAGCCCATGATGTTGGCGCGTTTCAGGCGCAGCTCGATGATGCGGGCGGCGATGGCCTTGTTGTCGTACTGGTCGTTGTGGTTGCAACGGTTGTTGTACATCTCGTAGACCTGCTGGCGCAGCTTGCGGTTCTTGCAGTACAGCAGCACGGGGTTGCAGCTGGGACGCTGCATGTTGAAGCTGTATTTGCCTTTCTGCCCGATGCGTTCGGCCAGGGCGGCGGCTCGGTCGATGTTGTCCTGCGGCAGGCCCTCGAGATCCTTGACGTTGTCGACTGTCACATAGGTGTTGTTGGTGTCGTGCAGCAGGTTCTGGCTGAACTGCAGCTGCAGGGTCGAGAGCTCGAGGTTGATTTTGGCGATCTCTTCGCGCCTGGCGTCGTCGAGCAGGGCGCCGCCGTTGACATAGCCGTCGTAGGTCTTCTGCAGGAGGCGCATCTGTTCTTTGTCGAGATGGTATTTCTCGCGGTGGTCGTAGACATACTTCACCTTTTCGAAGAGTTTCTTGTTCATCCGCATCTCATTGCTGTGGGCAGCGGTGATCGGGTTCATCTCGCGGGCGAAGGCCTGGAGCTCGGGCGTAGAGCTGGCGCTGTTGAGCGATCCCCACACGGAGCGGACCTTGCCGAGCAGTTTGCCGCTCTTGTCGAGGGCGGCGATCACGTTGTCGAAGCTGGGTTCTTCCGGGTTGTCCACGATGGCCTGGATCTCGGCCTTCTCGGCCTCCATGCCCTTGAGCATGCCCTCGCGGTAGTTGTCGATGGTGAAGACCTCGAACGGAGGAATCTCATACGGCGTTTTGTAGCGTTTCTGCAGGAAGGGGTTCTGCGCGTCGGCGGGGCTCCATACGGCCAGTGCGAGCGCGGCGATCAGGATCAGTTTTTTCATACAGGATGGTTTGTTTGATAGGTTCATTGCAAGCTTGACTTCCGTACAAAGATAATTAAAAAAAATCTTGGCTTCCGGTAAAAAATGCATACCTTTGCATCCCGGTTTAATCTAATCGGGATTTCAATGATCACACTGATAGATGGCACAAGCTTGCATCGCGCAGGCCTGATGGGAGACACGAACATATACGAACTGCGGGGATCCCAGTTGCACAATCGATATTATTTACTGAGCGGACCCGGAAGCCGCGAACTGCTCTCCGCTCCTGAAATGGTCGGCTTCCCTTGCTATTCCGCTCTTCTCGAGGAAACTGTCGCCGCTCTTCGCCATCTGCAAGCCAATGGCCTGGGCGGCGATCTCGATATCTTCACCATCCTTCGCGGAGGCCTCAACTATCCGCTGGAAGAAGCAGCGTTCCGCTGCGGGATCCGCGTGCGCGACATGCATTTCGTTTCCTGCGAGCGCATTGCCGAGAACCACGTGATCAAGGGACTGGAGATCAAATACGACAAGATCTATCCCTCGCGAAACCGCGTGCTGGCCATCGGTGACATCCTGGCCACCGGCGATACGCTCCGCCACTGCTTCGAACACCTGATGCAGAAGTTCCTGCAGAAGGGCGGCAGCATCCGCCGCCTCCTCTTCTTCACCATCGGCGGTACCCGCGCTTTCCCGCTGATGGAAGCGCTTTCTACGAAACTCAGCGCCATCTTTGCCGGCTTCGAAGGCATCGACTGCTTTTTCTTCGAGGGCGCCTTTACCGTCTATGAAGACAAAGGCGTGAGCGGTATCAACCATCCGGACATCGACTTCGGCTGGAAAGGCGGCGTGGTCTCTCCCGAATTCCGGCGTTTCATCGTCGACCGTCCGGACGCGTTGCTGGAAAAATGCATCATCTACGACGGCGGCGCCCGCCGCTACAACCTGCCCGAACACTTTGCGGAAGTGCTCGAATATTGGGAAGGCATCCGGGAGCGCGCTGCGCGCATCGACATGCGTGCGCTGCTCGAGGAGAAGCTTGGCTATGCCGGTCCCATCGAATTTGAAGAGTGGCTGGACGTCACCCATCTCCGCGGTCTGGAAGACCTCGGCCCCCTCTGGGCCGACGAGCAGGCACTGCTGCAGCGTGACATCGATCTGCGCGCCGTAGCCGCCCGTCGCATCCAATCGATCAATAACCTTAAAAAGCAATATGAAAAAGATTGATGTTGACTACACCGATCGCGCGGTGGACCGCGCCGGACGGAAATCGAACCTGAGTATGTTCATGGTGATGCTTGGCTTCACCTTCTTCTCGGCCAGCATGTGGGTGGGACAGCAATTGGCTGCCGGCCTCAACTGGTGGGGCTTCATCTGGGCTCTTCTGCTGGGTGGCCTGTTCCTGGCTGCCTATACCGGATCGCTGGGATTCATCGGCGCTGAAAGCGGACTTACGCTCGACATGCTCGCCCGCAGAAGCTTCGGCACGAAAGGCAGCTACCTGCCCAGCGCAATGATCAGCTTCACGCAGATCGGCTGGTTCGGCGTGGGTCTGGCCATGTTCGCCATCCCGGTGGCCAAGGAACTGATGGGCCTGGACGTGACCCCCGACTACATGCCCTGGCAGGGTTATGTCCTGGTGATCATCGCCGGTGTGCTGATGACCGCCAGTGCCTACTTCGGCATCACGAGCCTGACCATCATCAGCTATATCGCCGTCCCGGCCGTCGCCATCCTCGGCACGCTGGCCATGGTGCTGGCCATCCGCCGCGGTGACATGGGCCTGATCGAGCAGTTCTCGATCGGTACGAAGAACCTCGGCATCATCGCCGGCGCGGGCCTGGTCATCGGCAGCTTCGTCTCCGGCGGCACGGCGACGCCCAACTTCACGCGTTTTGCCAAGAGCAGCCGCGTGGGCCTCTGGACCACCGTCTTCGCCTTCTTCATCGGCAACTCGCTGATGTTCCTCTTCGGTGCCGTCTCCAGCATCTATGCCGGTGGCAACGACATCTTCGAGGTGATGCTCAACCTCAATCTCTTCTACATCGCCGTGCTGGTGCTCGGCCTCAACATCTGGACGACCAACGACAACGCCCTCTATACGGGCGGCCTTGGCCTGTCGAACATCTTCGGTCTCTCCAAGAAAACGATGGTCATCATCTCGGGCATCATCGGTACGCTGGCTGCCGTATGGCTCTACTGGAACTTCTGCGGCTGGCTCAACGTGCTCAACTGCACCCTGCCGCCGGTGGGCATCATCCTGATCATCCACTACTTCATGTACCGCAAAGATTACAAGAACAATACGGTTCCGGAGAAGATGGTCGACTGGTACGCCGTACTGGGCGTGGTGCTGGGCGCCGTGGTGGCCAACCTGGTGAAATGGGGCTTCCCCGCCATCAACGGCATGATCGTCGCGACGATCTGCTTCCTGATCGGACAGGCGGTTCAGAAAAAGAAATAATCCCGCAACCCCGGGATGAGAGAAAGCCCGCAGCGGACAGCCCGTTGCGGGCTTATTCGTGCTTCAGCAGGCAGGTCGCCTGTGCGGCGATGCCTTCTTCGCGCCCGACAAAACCCAGGCGCTCGGTGGTCGTGGCTTTGACGGAGACGGCGTCGAGCGGCAGGCCGAGCACGGCGGCCAGGGTCCGGCGCATCGGCAGGACATGGGGTGCGATCTTCGGTTTCTGGGCCATCAGCGTGCCGTCGACATTGGCGATCTCCCAGCCGGCGCTCCGGACCATGTCCGCCACGCGTGCCAGCAGGATTTTGCTGTCGATGCCTTTGAAATCGTCGGAAGTGTCGGGGAAATGCTGCCCGATGTCGCCCAGCGCCAGCGCGCCCAGCAGCGCGTCGCAAATGGCGTGGATGAGCACGTCGCCGTCGGAATGGGCTACACAGCCTTTCGTGTGGGGAATCTTCACCCCGCCCAGCACCAGCGGCAGGCCCTCGGCCAGCTGATGCACGTCATATCCATTGCCTACCCGGAAATCCATGGGAGAATTACAGTTGTTTTCGCAAAGATAAAAAATCATTATCTTTGTACCATGGCTTTTGGATTTAAATTCTGGCATATTCCCGAGCACCGGGTATTCCATTACGAACCGCGCTACTATGACGAACGCAAGGAACGCCTGGAAGCGCTGTATAAGAAATACGGCAAGACGATGCCCGGCGAAAAGATCGACGAGATGGCCCGGAAAGAAGGCCTGATCGAGGAGGAGAAGCGCTATATCCCCGGCATGCATATCCGGGGTTCGTTCCGCGAGACCTACGAGTCGAAGCGTCTTTCCAAGGAGAAGGAAAACTCGCCGATGAGCCTGGTCAGGAAACTGATCCTGGCCCTGACGATGATCGCGCTCGCGGCCGCCGCTTATTATCTGTCGAAAGGCTTCGTCCTGCTTTTGGTGCAATAGATGCTTCAGGTCCTACCGCAAAACTTATCCAATCTGATCGCCGCCGGTGAGGTGGTGTCGCGTCCTGCTTCGGTCGTCAAGGAGCTGGTGGAGAACGCCATCGACGCGGGCGCCCGCAGCGTCAGCGTGACGGTGCTCGACGCCGGAAAGACCCTGATCCAGGTCATCGACGACGGCTGCGGCATGAGCCCGGAAGAAGCCGTGCTCTGCTTCGAGCGGCACGCCACCAGCAAGATTGCCACCGCCGAGGATCTGCAACGCATCCTGACCTACGGCTTCCGCGGCGAGGCGCTCGCTTCGATCGCCGCCGTGGCCGAAGTGACGCTCCGTACCCGCCGCCCCGGGGACGAGCTCGGCACCCAGGTCGAGATCTCCGAGTCGAAGCCCGCCAGGAGCCAGCCCGTCGCCGCACCGGCCGGCAGCAACTTCGCCATCCGCAATCTCTTTTACAATGTCCCGGCCCGCCGCAAGTTCCTCAAATCGGACAATGCGGAGCTGCGGGCCATCATCCAGGAATTCCTGCGCATCGCCCTCATCCGGCCGGAAGTGGCCTTCAAGCTGCTCTCCAACGGAAAGGAGATCCACAACCTGCGTCCCGCCACCACCCGCAAGAAACGCATCCTCGACATCTACGGGATGAACCTGGCGCGGGAGCTGGTGGAGGTCAGCGTCGACACTTCACTCGTGCGCATCAGCGGCTTCATCGGCAATCCGGAGGACGCCCGCAAGAGCAGCGGCAACCAGTTCTTCTTCGTCAACGGGCGCTATTTCCGCTCGCCTTTCTTCCACAAGGCGGTCTGCAAGCCCTATGAGAAGCTGGTGCCCGAAGACTGTACGCCGGCGTACTTCCTCTTTCTCGAAACGGAGCCCGAACGCGTGGACGTCAATATCCACCCCGCCAAGACCGAGGTCAAGTTCGAAGACGAAGGGCTGATCTTCGAAATCCTGACGGCAGCGGTCCGGGAGGCGCTGGGTAAGAACGATTTCACCCCGAGCATCGACTTCGACATGAAGGGCGCGCCCGACATCCCGGTCTTCTCGCCGGCCAGCCGGCCGCCGCGTATCGGGCACGCTCCGCACATCGATTATTCGCCGCTTTTCAATCCCTTCGACGAGGTGCCCTCCCCGCCCGCGGACGTACCGGTGCTGGACCCGGATCCCGGCTACGGACGGCTCTTCGAAGAAGAACAGGCCGCGGTGACCAGCAACCTGCTGGTGTTGCAGCGCCGCTATATCGTGACCCCGGTCAAATCGGGTCTGATGGTGATCGACATCCGCCGGGCCCGCGAAAGGATCTTCTACGAGCGCTACTTCGAGAAGATTGCGGAGCAGCAGCCCGTGCGGCAGCAGTCCCTCTTTCCTGTGACGGTGGCCCTCAGTGCGGAGGACTATCTGGCTGTCCTCGAACAGCCCGACCTGACCGCCTCGCTGGGCTTCGATATCCAGGATTTCGGTGCGAACACCATCGTGGTCAACGCCTTGCCGGAAGGCTTCGGAAGCGGGGAAGCGTGCGTCAGGCAGGGCATCGACGACCTGATCGCCGCCCTGAAGGACGACAGTTCGCTGGAGGACGAGAAGCAGCTGCTGGCCAGACGGATGGCCGCTTCGGCCGCCGCCAGCGACCCGGGAAGCCTGCATCCCGAACAGGCACAATTATTGGTGGACCAGTTGTTTGCCTGCCGTGAGCCCAAACTGACGCCCGACGGCCGCAAATGCCTGGCCATCCTCACCTTTGAAGATTTGGAGAAAAAGTTATGAGAAACCTTCCTAACGCAGTCAAGAATCTGCTGATCATCAATATCATCGTCTTCCTCGGAACCGAGTTGATCGGCAATCCGATGTATGAGTGGTTCGCCCTCTTCCCCTTCGGATCGCCTTTCTTCCGCTGGTGGCAGCTGGTCACCCACATGTTCATGCACGGCGGATTCGGCCACATCTTCTTCAACATGTGGTCGCTGATCGTGTTCGGGCCGACGCTCGAACGGATGTGGGGACCGAAGAAGTTCCTGCTGTTCTATTTCGTCTGCGGCCTGGGCGCCGCCCTCTGCCATGAGCTGGTGCTCTATTACTTTGTGCCGGACGCCCTCAACGTGCCGACCGTCGGTGCCTCCGGCGCCATCTACGGCCTGCTGCTGGGTTTCGGCATGCTCTATCCCAACATCACACTGACGCTGATCTTCCCACCTGTCTCGCTGAAAGCCAAGTGGTTCGTGGCGATTTTCGCTGCCATTGAACTGGCGACCGGCGTCCTCGGCACGCACGACGGCGTGGCCCACTTCGCCCACCTGGGCGGCATGCTCTTCGGCCTGATCCTGATTCTCATCTGGAAGAAGAAAGGGCAATTGTACACGGAATGGCGGTAAAGCAGCGGAAAAGGACCCTCGGGGGCGTGGTTTTCGCCCTGCTGGCCGCCGTGGCGGCCAGTGCGCTCCTGCTGTCCTGCCTGGCTCCGTACGTGCATCCGACAAAGCATCCGCTGGTGATGTTTTTCGGCCTCTACTTCATTCCGCTGTTCCTGCTCAACATCCTGTTCCTGCTGATCGCCATCTTCCGGCATCCGCGCGCCCTGCTGATTACGGTCGTGGCCTTGCTGCCCACCTTGCTGCTGGCGGAACGCTTCGTGAAGTTCAGCTGCGGGGAGGAAACGCCCGACGGGCCTTCCGTCAAGATTCTCACCTACAACCTGGGACGCTATGACGCCGGCAGCCGCAAAGTCACGCCGGAAGAAGCCGTCCCGGCCATCCGGAGCCTGCTCGCCGAACAGGACGCCGACATTGTGTGCCTGCAGGAATTCGCCATCAAGGACACGGGCTCGCTGAGCCGCTTCCTGCCCGACTATCCGTACCGTGCCTGGCATCTCTTCAAGGGCCAGCGCTGGTTCGGCAACGTCACGCTCAGCAAATATCCCATCGTGGAAGAGCGCGCGCTTACCTTCCCCCAGAGCCGCAACCTGAGCCTGGTGTCGGACATCGACGTGGACGGCCGCACCTTCCGCATCTACAACTGCCACCTGGAGAGCTACAGCATCTCCTTCACGACGCTGGTCAAGCGCCTCTCGCACCGTGAGACCTTTACCGACGAGGTGGTGCAAGTCCACGGCAGGCTGCGCGAAGCGACGCGCCGCCGCTCCGAGCAGGTGTCGGCGCTGCTGGAGAGCGAGACACAAAGCCCCTGGCTGACCTTCCTCTGCGGCGATTTCAACGATTCGCCGGTCTCCTACACCTATCACCAGCTGACCCA
>Ga0129306_1003377_pt1 | contig 12039 bp, 4 predicted proteins | sample P827metagenome_FD_94438 | JGI IMG/M metagenome (GOLD analysis project Ga0129306, IMG submission 94438) | Capybara group fecal microbial communities from Wisconsin, USA - P827 metagenome | ecosystem: Host-associated > Mammals > Digestive system > Large intestine > Fecal | place: USA: Wisconsin...
AAGAAGATTCAGATTGAGGCCCGTGTGCTCGGTGACCTCTCGATGAATCACATCATCCCCGTGGCTACCCGTTATCAGAGCGACCTGCTGAGCAATGTCAACCACATGTCAGTGGTATTCCCCATCGACACTGCTGACAAGCTCTCTGCCCGTAACAAGAAGATCATTCAGGAGATTGCCGAGCGCACCTCTGCCATCGAGAAGGGTGTAGAGGAACTCGTAGAGGCCCGCAAGAAGGCCAACAAGATTGAGGATGAACGCGAGAAGGCCATTGCCTACCATGATAAGGTGGAGCCATATCTCGACACCATCCGCTATGAGATCGACAAGCTGGAGCTCATCGTCGACGATGCTCTCTGGCCACTGCCGAAATACCGTGAGCTGTTATTCATCAGATAAAGCTGCATTTAGCCGAGATAATCGAAAAAGAGCAGGTCCATATCCCATGTACCTGCTCTTTTTTACAAAAAAACTCCTAACTTTACTTACTATAAACCTATGTCATAAAAACACACTATTTACTTACCACCAACGTGGGTCGCCAGCTACGCCTTTTCCCTTGAAAGTGACACCTTCCTTCAGATGGAAGTTCAGATTCTGCGGATCTTCGAACAACTGGTCAGTTGTAAGATCGAGGTGTATGGCGTTGGTGAACTTACGACTATCCTCGGGGAAGTCGCCGGTCAGGTAACAGCCGGAGAATTCGAGCCAGCCAGAATAGTCCTGATAGCCGTGGTTCATCTTCTGACCACCATTGGGACCACAGAAAATACTATTAGTGACAACAGCCTCCTTGGGTGCCCGGTTGTTGTCGGCACGAATCCATTTTTGAAGCTTGGTGGTGTAGTTGCAGAAGATGCAGCGTTCGAATTTGAACAAATCTATCTGACAACGTAGATCCATCATCTGGTCGCCAATCTCCTTGAGTGTGCTGTTGGTGATACTGATAGTCTCCATCACACACGAATTCTTACCGATGTTCAACATGCCATAACCACTGGTTCCCACATTATTGATGATGCAATCGTCAATGGAAATCTGTCGGAAGGTTACTCCATCGTTATTGATATAGAGCAGGGTACGTGGGATGTTGCGAATTTCGCAGCCCTGGAAGCTGAAGAGATCGACACTGTTCTTGTCGGGGTTGAACCAATAGGCCTCGCCCATCTTGTCATCCATCACGACAGACTGGAAGCAGATATTACCCTTTTTGCCTGACAGTCTGAGACCCTTGATCATGTTGAGTACCGGCTTCTGTCCATTGACAACCTTACCAGCGAAGTAGACATTGACAGCATTTTCCGGTATGCGCAATTGGTTCGGGATATCGTATTCCTGACCTCCTGTGAAGACAAGTGTCACCGTCTCTTCAGTAGCCTCAGTCAGTAAGGTCAGCAGGTCGTCACCAGGATTGACCTCAATGGTCTGACCTACAGCAGAACCGAGTGTACGGAACTTCCACGTGCCACGCAGGAACTCACCGTTCAGAATCTGTGCAATATAGTTGGTTCCCGGAGTCAGATCGCTCACCAATGTTTCACCGGCACGTTGCATATCGGCAGTCAGGTTGACGGTTTGCAGCCAAGTGGTATCCTTCTCCTGTATCTGACCGACTCTCAATGTTGAGACGGTTTTGTCGGCCTCCCATTTGAAGTTGACATCTGTGATGCCAGGGGTAACAGACGTGAAAATCTGCTCAGCGGGAGTCATGAAACTCAAGCCAAACCACCCAGACTCAGTTCCTTTCTCTTCATTGACAGCCTTAACACGGGCAGAATAGCGCGTGGTTCCATAGAGATCCTCGAATAATTTCAGATACTCCGTCTGTACAGCAGTCTTTCCTTCGCTATAGGGAGTCAAGGTGTCTGCCTTCACTTCTTCGGTGCGAATGATTTCAGCAAACTGCATGCTGTCGAGACTGAACTCAAAGACATATTTCGTAGCCTCGGTAACACCATTGAATTTCAACACCACTGATGTAGGACGCGTCTCTTCCAACTCAAAATGAGTAGTGCGATAGAGACGATCATAGTTCGGGTCAACCGGCCAATCGTTAACATCCTTGCACGAAGCAAGAACAACGACCAACAAACAATAAACGATAACCGTTATAGTATGGAATATTTTCTTTTTCATAACTTTTCATTTTTCATTTTTCACTTTTCACTTACTCCACGCTGTGGTCGTAGCCATAAGAGTTCTTCAGGAATCCGTTTGACTTATAGATATCGTCGTAATAGATAGAGAAGAAATGACGATAGTTGCAGACCTTGTTGCCCATGGTATAGGTAACCAGTTTCTCCTGAATCTGACTGCCATACTGCAGCTGACCAAGCAACGAACTGTAGTCGTAGCTGGCTCGTAAACCGGTGGCACAGAGCAAAATGCGGACAGAGCGAGTAACCACGTCGTTCTCGTTGTTCTCTTTACGTACCCAAGTCAATTCCTTGTACTGGTCAGGATCAGGATTGGCATTCAGCTGGCGATAGAAATTGACAGACGTGATGTCCACCTCAGGATAACCATAGGATCCCGTTTGCATCTTATAATATACCTTGTCGGGGAACTGATTGGGCTGATAGATTTTGTCGAATATCTTTACCTCCTGCTGACCATCGTAAATCTTGACTAAGGCTTCCTTCATTTCTTCTATCTTCTTATCGAGTAGGCCCCAGCGTACAAGATCCAGCTTGCGGATACCCTCTCCACCAAACTCCCAGGCACGCTCATTGACAATGGCATTGAAGAAGTCGCTGTCGTAGTTCTTTACCTCAGGAGAGCCAGCACCGAAGGCACGCTCACGCACCTTCTCCAGTGCCTGACGGGCAGACATTCCTGCCGTAGCACTTTGGGCGTCGGCACCCTCCAAGGCATTACGAGCCTCAGCAAACATTAGCAGCACATCGCTGTAACGCATCAATATCCAATTGATGCCTGTGTTCGGTCGACCACTTGCAGCCTTGGCCAGTGTCTTATAAGCGTCGCTAGTCCAGAAATAGCACCATTTGCCCAGATGAACATTCAGCATGTCGCCACGCATCTGCTCACCCAACTGGTTGCTCTCTTTTGTGAATTTAGGCCACCAGCAAGCATAGTCGCGACGCTGGTCAGAGGGTGTGAAGGAATAGAAGTAGTAACCATTGGTGGCCACGTAGCTTGCCCCCCATCCGGTGTTGCCAAAGCCGATATTTCCATCCATCTCACGTCCCATCAGTGTACCGACGTCACCACTATATCCCAGACCGTTGGCCACCTCAAACATGTTTTCACCATATCCGTTGTAGTCCAAGTGGCACACCGTACGCCAGATGTCACCATAGTCAGGATCCAACTGGTGGGGATTCTGTGCGTCACCAATAATCTCGGCACACTGCTGCTCAGCAATCTTGTAGTAGTCCTGCCAATTCTTGACGCGACCTACGTAAAATCCGTTCATTTCGCCCATGCCGTCAACTCCTGCAGGGTAATGCTCGATGTTCGAGTCGTCAGTAAACTGATTGCCGTCACGAATGCTCCATCCGCCAGCAAACAAAGCGATACGAGCCAGCAGTCCCTTGGCAAAACCTTTCGTAATACGCTCACAGGTATAATCGCCAACCTCACCCATCCAAGGCAGATAGCCAATGGCTTCCTGCATGTCACGTACCAGTGCCGCATAAATCTCGTCACGACTGGTCTTTCCTGCATAGACATTGCTGAGGTCACTCTCCGACGTTCCTTCCTTATAGGGTATGTCGCCCCAGCGGCGCACCAGTTCGAAATAGGCCATTGAGCGCAGTGTCAGTGCTTCACCCAAATAGCGCTGCATCGTTTTATTACCACTTTTGAATGCGGAAGAATTGCGGATACCCTCCACAGCAGTAGCTGCACGTTCTGCCATCTTGAAGATATACTGCCATTGCACGGTGTGATTGTACCAATCACTATAGTAATTGGCTGCTCCCGTGTCGCTGGTCAGTTCCTTTGAAGGATCGCTGTTGTAGCCACTGGCCAACTCAATATCACTGACACCCTGCCAGTTGACCGACATTTTCTGTCCATAGACGTAAGTACCTGCCAAATCGCTGTATACACCCATGATGGCCGAACGAGCCATTCCCTCGTTCTCGTAAATCACCTGCGACGTCTGCTGTGAAGGCGACTCCGTGTCCAGGAAATCGCTGCAAGCGGTTAATCCGCAGGCCATGCATATTATATAAAATATCTTTGTTTTCATAATTTTTCTCTTTTCTCTTTTCACTTTTCACTTTTCACTTAAAAAGTCAGGTTCACTCCGAGTATGAACGAACGCGCCTTAGGATAAGCCGATCGGTCGTAACCCATCACCATGTTGTTTGATGAGATGTTTACCTCCGGATCCTGGCCACTATAGCCCGTTATACAGAACAGATTCGTTCCGGTGGCATAGATGCGCAGATGCTTGGCTCCGATGTGGCGAATAAGCTGCTGGGGGAATGAGTAACCCAGCGTCAGCGTACCCAGTCGCAAGTAAGAACCATCTTCGACAGCCCAATCTGTTGTCACACTGTTATTCATCAGCGGATGCCACATCGTCTTACCCTCGTTCAGCTCCTGAAGCCGCACCGGGTCTGCATACTCGCCATTGTAGATATTGCGACCCGTCACGGGGTCAATCACTGTGAAGCGTTTGTCCAGCGTCATGTCTGTCGACATGTTCTGATAGCGCTTCGACAGGTCATAGCTGGTATAATCCACCTTATTGATATTGAGCACGTCGTTGCCATACGACCAGTTAAACAGTGCCGTCAGGTCAATACCCTTCCATCCCATGTTAATACCGAAACCACCTGTATGCTTCGGCTGGGCATGCCCTATCACCTGACGGTCGTTGTCTGCATCCACCTTACCATCGCCATTTAGGTCCTTCAACTTCAGATGACCGGGCCCGAACCATGCTCCCGAGCGCGACAGCACGCCCGAGCAATCTATGGTGCCTTCATTGATGTCCCAGCGCTTGGTAGTCTCGTTGAATGTAAAGTCGTCGAACGAATAGTAGCCGTCACAGACATAGCCGTACATCAGCCCAACCTCATCTCCTACGAACACACGATAGTTATCGCTGCCCGTGCTGGGGAACGAACCGCCCGACAGTATCATCTCGTCCTTGTCGGTTCCATACAGTTTGTCAACCTTGTTCTTGTTGAACGAGATGTTGAAGTTAGCATCCAGATAGAAGTCCTTCTTCTGTATTAGGTTGGCATTTACCGTCAGCTCGATACCACGGTTGGTGGTTTGTCCCAGGTTCTGGTACTGCGTGTTGTATCCCGAATTAGATGGCAACTGTACCGACATAATCAGATCCTTTGTCACGTCGTTGTACCAGTCTACCGATACATCAAGCCGCTTTTGGAACAGACTGAAATCAAGTCCGATGTTGGTAGAATGCTTTGTCTCCCATGTCAGCTTGTCATTACGCAGTACCGTGCTGGGCTGCATACTGCTCTGACCCTTTTCACCCTGATAATACAGGTTTTTAACATTGGTCACAGGACTGTACGTCTGGCGCCAATAGCTTCCCACACGGGCATTACCGGCAACACCATGGCTGACACGCAACTTCAAATTGTCAATCCAACCCTTGGCAGGCTCCATAAACTTCTCGTCGCTGATGCGCCATGCAGCCGCAAAAGCAGGGAATACGCCCCACTTGTTGCCTGGCGAGAAGACATTCGTACCGTCAGCACGAAGCGTAAAGGTAAGGTAGTATTTGCCGTCAAAGACATAGTTGGCACGTCCAAAGTACGACAGCGTGCGCCCCGGTTCTGAGATCGTTGTATAGGTAGGCTCCTGCGTTCCGTTGTTCCACATGGCCAGGATATTGTCTACCGAATAGTCCAGTGGATAATAGTCCGACTCAACATTCATGCGGTTCGACTTAGAATTGGTAGCCTCAAAACCACCCATGACATCCAGGCGATGACGCCCGAAATCCTTTTTAAAGTTCAGTATCGTGCGGAATGTCCAGTTGTTTCCGTCTACATACTGACGCTTGGCCACAGGGAATCCCGACCTACCGTTAGCCTCACCCGTGTTGGCCAGGAAGACATTGTCCTGGCGGTTATAGGTAAATCCATAGGTACCCTCTGCGCGCCACGACAGCCATGGCATGATGTTCCAAGTCAGTGCCAAGTTGTTGGAATTGTTGAAGAATCGCTGCTTCTTGTATTCATTGGCAATATTGTAGAAAGGATCGTTCAGATTACTGATATTCTCGTAACTCAAGTCACTGGCATCGCCCAAGTCGTCGATACCCAGATCTGTCAGCGTACCGATAGAAGGATATTTCACACAGTCACGCAGCTTATTGCCTGCCGAAACGCTGGGACCATTGACTACACGGTAAGTCATCTTACTGTTAAAGTCGAGACGAAGACTCTTCGAGAACTTCTTCGAGATCTTCACGTTCAGGTTGTCACGTTTATAATCAGACGATTGCATGATATAGGTCTCATCATCATGAGTATAACTCAAGCTGTAGACCAAGTCTTGCGAACCACCATTGACATTTACGTTGTAGCTTTGTTTGAAACCGGTACGGTCGAAAAGCTTTTTCTGCCAGTCAGTCCCTTCACGGCTCTTGTAGATGTCAATATCCTCCCAGCGGCCATAGCGATCGAAGAAACTGGCATTGGTGCCGTTGTCAAGCTCGCGCTGCAGGTAGACATATTCATAAGGCGAGAGCACCTCCGTCTCATTATAGAAACTGTTCCATCCCAATGTGGCATTGAACGATACTTCTGTCTTGCCCGCTTTACCGCTTTTGGTCGTTACCAAGATAACACCATTGGCACCTTTAGCACCATAGATGGCTGTCGATGAAGCATCTTTCAGCACGTCGACACTCTCGATATCCGTGGGGGGAATATCGGCAATGCTTGACACTTGGAAACCATCGACAATATAGAGGGGCTCGTTGTTCTGGGTGATAGATCCTCCTCCACGAACTCTAATCGTAACATCAGCATCGGGTGAACCCTGCGTGGTCACAACGTTCACACCAGCCAGACGACCGGTAATAGCTGAAGCGGCATTGGTGGTGGTGATGTGTTTCAGCGTCTTCTCACCAACAGATGAGATACTACCAGTCAAATCACGACGGCGGGCATTTCCATAACCCACCGAAACAACCTCAACATCGCTTAGGACATTATTGTCATCCAACAGCGTTACATTAACCTGGGCTGAAGCCTTAACAGTCTGAGACTTCATACCGACATAAGACACAACGACCTGACGACCTTTGGGAGATAGTTTCAGCACAAAGTTTCCATCATAGTCTGTTACCGTAGCATTTCTGGGATTACCTGCTTCTGATACCGTAGCACCAATAACAGGCTCGCCCATCGGATCTTTCACATTGCCTTTCACTTGTCCACCCTGCGCGTATGCACCCATGGAGGCGAGCAGCAAAATCATTAATAGGATAGTTTGTTTTACCATACTTGTTTATTTATAATACAAAAAAGTGCTTTTGGTTGTAGTTTCCTGGCGCAAAAGTAGACAAGAAACAAGTCCTAAAGGAGTAAGAAGATACAATAAAAGGGGAAAATAGTCCGTTTGTGTCATTTTTCGGACGAAAATACACTTTTCCTCGAATTATTTTGTACTTTTGCATCACCTAACAAAAAAATGACATGAAAAAGCTAATAATACTACTGATGGCATATTGTCAAATCATGGCAGCCAGTCCGTCAAATCAGACCATCCGCATCCAACATTTTGGAGAGGACGAAGGCTTTTCGGCAGCAGTCGTACAACATATGATACAAGACAGCCGAGGGTATATCTGGCTGGCCACCTGGGATGGACTTCGACGATATGACGGTTATCGGTTTGAGACATTCAAAGCCATACCTGGTGATCAATGTCCTCTGGAGACCAATCGTTTCGTCTACATTGAGGAGGACCATGATGGTAATATCATTTGTATGTCAAATGATAAACCATACCTATTCAATACCAAGAGTCGCAAGTTTGAGCCTTATCGGGGCAAGGAGGTGAAAGCCAGAGCCTATCATGCTCCTAAGCAAGTGAGTGATCTTATTCGGAATATTACTGGTTTTGAGGAGATAGAAATTCACATTATGTTGCTTGATCGTCAGCAAGGCGTATGGACTTACTCACATAGAGGACTGGAAAGAATATCATTGGTTGCCAAACCTGTTAAGACGGAGCAGACCAATGGTCAGAATGAGCAAGTGGTCAGCGCACTCTTAACCGACCGCCATGGTCAGCTATGGACGGCTGACAAGCAGGGGTATATTTGCATTAACGATAACAAAGGCACCATTCGCTGGTTGGCTCTAGATGGCAGACTACAAGCTCAGCGCATCTGTTTTGGATATGCAGCTTACTACATCTATGAAGACCATCAGGGCACCATATGGATTGGGGCAAAACCTGGTGGATTGTTCCGACTGAAAAGTGAAGGAGGGCATTATCTCATATCACACTTCACTCCGGACAAAAACGACATATACAGCCTGAATAATGATTGTGTCTACGCTATCCATGAAGAGAACAGTGGACATCGTATTCTCATTGCCACATATGGTGGAGGACTCAATATCGGTGAACCTCAGAGCGATGGAACCATGCGCTTTGTCCATTGCGGTAATCGCTTAAAACAATACCCTAAAACAGGACTGAAAAGCCGTTGTGTCTTTATAAGACCGGACGGGACAACCTTGTTAGGAACCAATGATGGTCTGTATGCATTCTCACTGCGAGAACCTTACGAGAAAATGCATTTCTATGTGAACCGCCGCCAACCCAATCAGATCCAAAGCATTAGCAATAACTATGTATTGGAAATACTACAAACGAAGAAAGGCGACATATATGTAGCGACATCAGGTGGAGGAACGGAAAAAATAGTCTCTACACAGTTATTAAGCGATACCATCCATTTTAAACACCATTCAGTACGTGAAGGCATCTCGTCGGATATGAACGAGACACTGGCTGAAGATGCTGACGGCAACGTATGGATTGTCTCTGCAGGTTCAGTCAGTCTTCTAAACACACAGACAGGTGTAGCAACAAACTATTGGCATCTGCTGAAACAGACCAGCAATGTATTTACGGAGGCCACGCCGACCATGCTGCCTGACAGCGGCATGGTGCTAGGAACGACAAACGGCATTCTGACACTACGCCCCAACCAAATGAAGAAGAGCGCATTTATACCACCCATTGTGTTCGACTGTGAGAAAGAAGTCCGACTGTCATCGGACGAACGGGACTTTACTGTTCATTTTTCCGCATTAGACTACAATAAAAACGAGGAAATTATGTATGCATATCGCCTGAAAAAGACTGGCGAACCCGACGGTACGTCGGGGGTTGACAGTCTGTGGCGCTACACTCGTCAGAACGAGCTAAATTATGTCAGCCTGGCTCCAGGAACCTATACGTTGCATATCAAGTCAACCAATGGTGATGGGGTATGGACTGATAATGAAGCCACCATTACCTTATATCGGGCAGCCAGTTTCCATGAGACGCCTTGGGCATGGATGCTTTATGGTGGACTCTTTGTCCTTCTCGTTGCGGCAGTGGTAGGTACTTTCCGCTATATTCAAACACTCAAGCGTGAGCTGAAGGATGTACGCCTGACTAGTATGGAGCAGATAGAGTTATTAGGATCTCGATTGAAGGAAATGCTGCCTATTGCGGAAAGCGTCAAGGAAATCCACGAAGAATCTGATGAACAACTCAGTGATGACGACCGTCTGTTCGCAGTAAAACTGAAGAAATATGTCGAAGAGAATATTGGCAATCCCAATCTCTCCGTTCAGAATATGGCCAGTGAGATGAATGTCAGCCGCACTGTCCTTTTTGTCCGCATGAAGCACATCTTCGACAGTTCGCCAAACAACTATGTGCTGAACACTCGCATCAACTATGCTAAGCACTTGCTCATGGAGTCTGGCGCACGTGTCTCAGATGTTGCCTACCGTTGCGGTTTTTCCGATCCCAAATATTTCAGTCGCTGCTTCAAAAAACTCACAGGTTGTCTGCCCAAAGACTATACTGGGGATTCATAGTCTGCTGACAAACGTATAGGTCTGACCTGCCTTGGTGTCGACATCGTAGACATAGGTAGGACGTAATTTGTTCTCCAACAGTTTGGAGGCATTCTTTACCAATGGAGCTGGCATATCGTAGACCTGCATCAGCTCATTGGTGTTGATTCCTTTAGCCGTTTTAAGTCCCTTGCCCTTTAGTCTGGAAGCAGAACGTAGACGCAGATTACCACCAAGTGTAGAACGGATGCTTACTGACACGACGTGTCCGGCATCCCACTTCATGTCCACAATCTCAAAGCCGCCACGTGTCCTGAGCCCTTCCACCTCTCCTTTGCTCCACACATTGGGGAGAGCAGGAAGAAGATGCACTGTTCCGTCATGGCTCTGAACCAGCATTTCGGCTATGCCGGCGCAGCAACCGAAGTTGCCGTCAATCTGGAATGGGGGGTGTGAGTCGAACATGTTGGCATAGGTTCCACCGTCCTGATCGCGGATAGTAGCAGTAGGTGCTTTCAGCTTCAGTTGGTTCTGAATGAGCTTATAGGCATGGTTGCCGTCTAGCATTCGTGCCCAAAGGCACACCTTCCATCCCATCGACCAACCACGTGAGGCATCACCACGTCCAATGAGTGATTTGCGTACAGCAGCTGTTGCTACAGGATTGTTGTAAGGCGACACCTGACGTCCAGGATAGGCACACCACAGATGCGAGACATGGCGATGGTCAGACTTCTCACGGTCCCAGTCTTCAAGCCATTCCTGCAGTTGGCCATACTTCCCTACCATCATGGGCGGAAGCTGTTTCCTAATGGCATCCAAACTATCTGCAAAAGAAGCGTCAATGCCCAAAGTCAAAGCAGCCTGACGGGTAGTTGATAACAAATCATAGATCATCTGATTATCCATTGACACACCGGCAAAGACAGCAGGAGACTGATCTTTGTCGAAAATGTCGTCATGGTATTGCTTCAGACCTGGGTGGTTCTCAGGAGAGTGTGAGGGCGAAGCTACCAGATAGCCCGTATTCGGATCACGTACCAGGAAGTCTTGATAGAAACGGCAGGCATCAGCCATCACGGGATAGGCCATATCGCGCAAATAGACCTTGTCGCCTGTATAGAGATAATGCTCCCATAGATGGGAACAGAACCACGCATTACACGTAGGCCAAATGGAACATGAATGATAGTCCACACTGCCCGTTGAGCGCCATAAGTCGGTATTATGATGCAGTGTCCAGCCTCGTGCACCATACATCTCGCTGGCTGACCGGCGTCCTGTGACACTGACATCCTTAACCATCTGTAAGAAGGGTTCATGGCACTCCGACAAATTCGCAACCTCTGCGGGCCAGTAGTTCATCTCTACATTGATATTAGTGGTGTACTTGGAGTCCCAGGCTGGATACTGATCCGCATCGGGATTCCAGATGCCCTGCAGATTGGCAGGTTGGCTACCCTTCTGTGACGAACTGATAAGCAGGTAACGGCCAAACTGGAAATAGGTTGCCGCCAGTCCTGGGTCGCTGTTCTCTGAGAATTCGCTGATACGCACATCTGTAGGTTTCTGCTCTTGCTCAGGATTATGGCCCAAATCGAGTGTCACGCGATGGAACTGTTCCTGATAGCGCGACTTATGAGCCGCCAACGACTGTTCGTAGCTTATGTCTTTTGCAAGATAGTGGTTCAGCAAACGTAGGGCTTTTGCCTCAGCGTCGCCCGTAATGTTGTCATAGCGCACGAAGTTAGTGGCTGAACTGACAACAAGCAGGGCTTCGGAAGCTCCTTTGACACTGACTTTCCCATCCTTTCCCATCAGGCTACCGTCTGTAGGAATGACCTTGATGTATGTAATGCAGTGCAGTCCGTTAGGAATATTCTCGGCATTCGAGGCTGTCGGGCTGCTGTACACACGCAACAGATCGGGGGCTGCATGGCTGACGGTGGCTGTGACGCGCTGATGCTTCAACGGACCGACAAACGAAACA
>Ga0129306_1003379_pt1 | contig 12024 bp, 11 predicted proteins | sample P827metagenome_FD_94438 | JGI IMG/M metagenome (GOLD analysis project Ga0129306, IMG submission 94438) | Capybara group fecal microbial communities from Wisconsin, USA - P827 metagenome | ecosystem: Host-associated > Mammals > Digestive system > Large intestine > Fecal | place: USA: Wisconsin...
AAGCCACCCGCTTTTGGTGTCCCTGAGTTCGTCACTGCTGGAGAAAGTGGTATATACTTGATCATCCTTGGTAATGATGTTGTGGAGGTTGTGGTAGTCGATAAGGTAATTATCCATTTCTACAAAGTTGTCGAAAAGCTGTATCTGGCGCATGGCGGTCTGAAAATCAGCAGCCCGGGGGCGGTAGAGAACCATGAGGAGGACTCCTTTCTGTTTGAAAATATTACTTGAATTTAGAATGTGTGTTTTGTATAATAATAACAGAAATAATGTTCGGTTTTCAAGGGTAATTTAAAGAAAGCCTGGACTTTTATTTTGGAAAAAAATATAATATAATTGTAGGACATGATGAAAGGAGCTGTATTTTATGTATTATGCCATTGACTTATTCTGTGGTGCTGGTGGATGTTCTGAGGGTTTATTGCAGGCGGGTTTTAATATTCTGTTTAGTTCAGATATAAGCCCGATGGTTGAAGAAACCTATAAGAATAGACATGAGCAGCTTGGCCTAATACAAGGAAAAAATACTTGGTTCCAGCGAGCGGATATTAGAGATTTGACCGGTGACCAAATAAAAAAATATATTTCGTCATTGGAAATCATGAAGGGGAAAAAAATCCCGGATATAGATTTAATAATTGGCGGTCCTAGCTGTCAGGGATTTTCAAGAGCTGGCCGTCGTGATAAAAGTGATCCACGCAACCTGTTATTTGGCGAATATGTCCGTGTAATTAGTGAAATAAGACCTAAATATATTGTTCTGGAGAATGTTGAGGGATTTATGGATATGCAGTTTATGGGCTATAAAGGTCTTACTGGCATTGAATATCCTGATGGAAGCGTTACTCCGGATTTATTAAGAAGTGAACTAAAAGAGATTGGCTACAATACCCTTGAACCTAGAATACTTAATGCTGCTGATTACGGTGTTCCGCAGCGCCGAAATAGGGTTATATTTATAGGCTATAGAAATGATATGCAACCGCCTGAATATCCAGAGCCGACTACTAAAGGGAAGCATATATCTTTAAAGCAAGCTATTGGTGATTTAATAACTAATAAAGAAAGTGCGTCAGCCACTTTAACACAGTATCAAAAGGAAAGCCGAAAAGGACGAACCCCAGCAATTAATGGTAAGCCTATTGAGGCTAGAAAAATCGTAAATACTGAGTTATCAAAGATTACTGATATTGTTGAGGAAAGATTTAGCTTATTCATGCCAGGAGAAACTGGCACCTTACTTAAGAAGCGTGTATTAGAAGATGGTATTGATATAAGTGATAAGCCAGCATTGATAAAGTTATGCTCTGAAAGATTAGGTTTAACCACTGAAGAAGTGATCAAAACCTTCAAAAATGCAAAAGCCACTCCGGAACAGGTTGAAATATTGCTGACTAAGAAAAATATTAGACAGCGTTTTGATGAAAATAAGCCATCAGCAACGGTGGTAAGTATAGCGGATGATTATATCAGCCCTTGGGAAGATAGAACCTTTAGTGTTCGTGAACTGGCCAGATTACAGTCATTTGATGATTCATTCGTATTTTGTGGAAAGCGTACTACTGGCGGCTTGAAGCGCAGAGTAGAGGTTCCTCAGTTTACACAGGTAGGTAATGCTGTACCGCCATTATTAGCCTGTGCCGTTGCAAAAAAAATAATAGAAGTTTTACCATAAAAACAGGGGGCTACCTTATAGGCAGCCCCCTGTTTTTTACAAGTCTAACTCAATCAAACTTTCAAAAAGAAGATCCTTGAAACTCTTGTTGATTCGCCAAGCATTGCCGTGATTTTTACCAGAATATTTTCCTTCTGGAGTTGTATAGCCGCGCCAGTCATAGCTGATGATACCCATCTCAATCATAGTAAGAAAAGTTGTGAAGTTTGGAGAGCGGGAAAAACTAATAGAATTATATTTAAAGAGAGCCGTTACCCCTTCAGCTCCTTCGCGTTCAACAGTAGAGTTAATCCAGAGAGTTGAAGGATGCTTATGTGCCAATTCACTGCGCAGATCATCAAAATTCCAAAAAGCCGTTACGACATCTCCATTTTCCTCAATGTGCAACAATTCAACGCGCTTTTTATCATAATTTAAAGCTAAATAAAAATTCTGATTGTTACGTGGGGAAGGCTGGGCAGCAATAGTTATATAGAGAGATTTCATGTCAGGATGCTTGTCGGAGAAATATCCATATTCTCTGGCAAATGCGGATACACGATTTCTGTCTGTAGGTTCAATGGTGGCAATTGGTGTGCCTTCAAAGCAAGGTCTTAGTGTAAATAATGTGTCCAGTGTATTTGCTGTCTTGGTCTTAAATTCAATAAGTCCCTTGTAATCTGCCCCTGCATCATTATTTGTTTCAATACCAACAAGAGCTTCAAAGGTGTCACCTGCATCTTTTGGAGCAATTTTTCCTTCTCCCTTGCAGTTCTCGTAGGGCCCATTATGAATAATGTGACTCAGAGTTGGGAGAAGTTCATTCAGTGCGTGTGCAATCTCGTCCTCTCCAAATATTTCCGCTAATATACCTTCTGTGGGAACATTATGGGTAGTGTTAATCATGTAGACGTGATATGTACTCTCATTTTCTAATGCAACAAAAAAGTATAGCAAATCATTAAATTCGATTTCATGATTACGAACCTTCTCGGCAATTTTTTCTATAGAGAAGCGTCTGTCACCTCTGGTATTGTTTACACGGTACATATTTAAATTGAAATCTGTGGTTTTATTAGCCTGAATAAATGTAGCAATAACAGAAACACCATTGGTAGCACCATTATTCAGAGCAGAATAATCAATTAAATTTGCATCTTCCATAATGCGACGGAAGTTATCATTTGCATCAATTATATTTTTATCTATCATAGTAGGTGTAGCACGGATTATGGCGTAGTCTGTATTAACATATTTGTGAATACGACGAATAACATTGTTTTCTGTGTTTGTTGGTGTAAATATCATTTTAATCTGCCTCCTTGAAATATATAATTAATTAGCCGGTTTAAAAAGATGGTTATATCTAAACTCTTTTTTTACGACCAATTTGTTTTCTTTAGATAATTCTAGATATTGGTTGTTCACTAAAAGCATGGCTAAGTCATCCCAAGAATATTCACAGCATAAAGCTAGCCATCCCAACGTGCTAACTAAACAATTTGAATAATCTTTTTTTACAAATAAGTTATGTATTACGGTTCTACTTATGACATCATTATTGTCGTCTGCTTCAGATTTTTTGTTACCTACCAGTTCCCAACCTTTTGGAGTTTCTGGAATGGTATAGAAGATATTTTTATTTTTTCTTTGCGCCTTTAAGGTAACCTCGATATTTGTTATAAAATTACTGATAAATGCTTCAGTACGAGAATCAACTTTATAGGAACGGAGATCTTTTTGGAGCTTATGTTCACATTCTACTTCTTGATAATCTTCTTTGTTATCAGTATTATCAGGAAGGATAATATCTTTTCCAAAAACTATGGAAAACAAATATTCAGCATTATTGACAAATAGTACCGGTAAATTCACCTGAATAATGGTTGCAAACTTCATAACGGAAGACAGCTTTATGTCATATCCCGTTCTAATTTTGCAATAATTGCTAGGATCAATTTGCAGAACCGAAGCTGCATGATTATAAGTACAGTTTTTGCCGAAATACCTATTTAAATTGCTTCCTATATTAAGACTTATTTTCTTGGGCATTGTCTTTACACCCCCTTTCTTAAAGCCATGGTAACATTAAAATTATTTCAATGTGTTAAGTTTAAACCAATATACATATGGTTTGTTAATTTTAAACCAATAATATTATGGTAAAAGGTTAATTTTAAACCATTATTGCTGTGGTAGTAAAGAGAAGTGGGAGCTTTTCAACTAAATAAAGGGATTTCCCCAATTTCAGCGAATACTATCAGGGTAATTAAAATCATAAGGGGAACGACATGGAAAACTATACATACTGCAATGATGCGTTGCTGGCGGCGGCTTTTGCCCGGAGTCAGAAGATGATGCGCTTTATAGATACTAAATACAACGCCGACAAGGATAAATACTATCAGTTGGCCAAGAAAAACAGCCGGTTTAAAAGCCGATTCATTACTGGCAATAAAATCCCTATTCGCATGAATGCCATAAAAGCCCTGGGGGTTATTGAGGCAGCCAAGAATGATGAGACATTGGACAAGGAAATGTTTGATGCAGTGGGGCGGGCCTTTAAATCTGCCTACAACAGCATTAAAAACTTGAAGGATGACGGCTGGGAAACCGCTCCCATGGAAGAAGTATTCCTGACCCGTGCGCTTATTGAAAGCGGTTCAGATGATATGCTCCATGACACCTATGCTATCTATGTTTATTTATGTGAAAAATTTGATATAAAACAAAACACCCAGACCATGCTGTATCAGCAGTTTGTGCCAGTGATACAGAGCAAGGAACAATCCCATATGAAGGATTTTGGGGATGTTGGCCGTGAATTCGTAAAGGAAATGGGTGCCGAACAGGAATTAAAGAATTTGATGAATGCCACAATTGAGGTGTGTGGTGGCAGAAATATAGAGGAAATGGGCCCGGAGGTTGGCGATGACAGTGAAATAGCTGGCGTTTATATGACCATGTTTGATTTTGCCCAGCTGGATAATGTGCCCGCCACCATGTACGAAGGGGAAAAGTTCTCCAAAACGGAACTAATGGAGATTTTCAATACCATATATATCAACTATTCCAAAGGCCTTATTCCTCTTGAGGACATAAATTATTATTATGTCATTGGCCTTTATATGCGCAGTCTGGGGCGGATGTACCAAGAGGCTGAGGAAGCAGTTGAAAAATACGCGGGTATTGTGCGTGAAAACGAGAATTTTAAAAAAGCGGTTCGTGAAGTATCTTCTTTGAAGTCAAGGGTGGCAGATCTGGAGAATCTGGTCAAGGAACGGCAGGAAAAGCTGAACGCCCTCCAGCTGGAGCTTGACCGTGAAAAGAAGAAAAATATGGAGCTCTCTGAAGCCGAGGCCCTTAAAGATGAGCAAATAAAAATCCTGCAAAATATCCTGCAGGAAAATGACAGCCGCCCAGCTGCTATAGAAGAAGACGAGGCCACCAAGGCCAAGAAGCTGGAGCTGGCCAAGAATTTAAGAGCCGTTGTTTTCGGTGGGCATCCAAACTGGCAGGCGGAACTAAAGAAAGCGGCTCCTGACTATAATATTGTGGATGCGGATAATTACGGCTTTGATGCCAAAATCATGGACAAGGCGGATGTGGTTGTTATCAAAACTGACTACATGGCCCATGCCCAGTGGTACAAGGTAATTGAGCGGTCCCGGAAGCTGAAGAAAAGAGTGGTGTTCTTCAGTGGGAATAATATTGAGGAATTGCTTGTAAAAATTGGCGAGGATTTATTATGACGCCTGTTCGTGCAATATTATTTATTATTCTTCAAAGTTTAATTTATGGCTTTGGCGACCCCATTTCAAAATATGCCTTTGAGATTGTGCCAGTTTATTCGGCACTGGTAATACGCTATGGCATTGCAATAGCAGTATTGTTTTTGTTTGCCGGAAAACGGATAATCCGAGATTTGAAGGGAAGCAAAATAAAACCATTGATACTTCCCAGTATATCCATTGGTATAGCTTATGTGGTGGGAAATGTTGCCATAAGTCTGACAGAAGCTACCACTGTGGCCTTTTTGCGCTCCTTATCCATTGTTTTTACGCCTGTGCTGGCTTTTTTATGTTATGGAATTTCATGCAGCTGGAAACAAATCCCAGTTTTGCTGTTAATGCTGGTAGGGCTGTATTTGTTGTGTGGAGTAGCAGATAACGGTATTTCAGGAGTAGGAGCCGGAGAAATTCTGGCCATGATTTCAGCCCTTACTTTGGCCGCTTCCCTGGTGTTTGGCAAAAATGCCCTAGAAAGCACAACCCTTCTGGGATTGACCACGGTGCAAACAGTGGTTACGGGAATAATAACCCTTTTGGCCACATTCTTGATAGACGGCAAAATAGATTTCAGCACAGTTGACGGACTCTCACTGGCAATTCTTGTATATATAGGAATAGCCTGCACAATTGGCGGCTATCTGTTGCAAAATGCCGCACTGGGTGTGATTTCTGCCAGAACGATAGCACTTCTGCAATGCTCCTGTCCGGTAATTACGGCTTTGTTTTCGTTTATTCTTCTGGGAGAAGCACTTTCGTTTAATGGCATATTGGGCTGCGTAATTATTTTGATTTGTCTTCTTGCACAGAATTTAATAAAAGAATAATAGTGGGTATTATGGGAATATCTCAGATTTTATAAGGCCTATCCCGAAATTGTGCAGATACCGTCTGCACAATTTGAAAGTACGAAGGAGACTGAAATTGTGCAGATAGCGTCTGCACAATTCAAATCACTTACTTGGTCGCATTATCGCCTGTTACTTCAAGTAAGTGACAAAACAGCCAGAGAATGGTACGAGCAGGAGACCGAAAAGGAGATGTGGAGTGTTAAAACACTGCAACGAAACATCTCTACCCAATATTATTATCGCATGCTCAAATCCTATGATGAGGAACCTGTCCGTGAGGAAATGAAAGAATTTGCTCGTTACTCAATCCTTAATGGCAATGAGCAGCTATTTGCCTCGAAATACAAGCTGTATCTTCCAACCGAAGAACAGCTTCGGGCAGAAATCGAAAACCAGAAGCAGGTCTTCTTGGCTCAACAAGTTGAAGACGAAAATGAGATAGAATAATGAAATATTAAAAAAGAGAAGGCGAACCGCTTGGGATCGCCTTCTTGCGTGTATTCTGAAAAGACTAACGTCAATGCTTTTCTCGCTTCGGCAATTATTGTTCGTGGTATGCAGATATATGTGTCAGGGCTTTTTCATTCCCCGCATATATACTATAATTAGAGAAGTGATAAGTAAGAAAGTAGGGGTATATTTTATGGGGAAAATACTGGATATAGATGAGGCTTTGGATAAAGCCCAGAAGTACATAGAAAAACTCGACTTTGATAAGGCCCTGCCAATTCTTGAAGAACTGGTGAAAAAGGTGGAGGAATCAGAGCCATATAAAGACGATGAACATACGGAATACCATTCCTTCCATGAAAAGCTGGAGGAGCTTCTGTATGAGGAATTTGAATGGCCGTTTAAGGAAGTATGCAATATACCTGAGCCACTATCTGACTTATATCTGGCATATGGCTCCGCGCTTCTGGGATTGAAAAAGAAGAAAAAATCAAAAGAGGCCCTGCTTACGGCTTTGCGCTGGAATCCTGCTCATTCGGAAATTTATATGAAATTGGCTGACTGGGCAGTGAGGTACAGAGATGATGAAGCCCTCCACAAATATGCCTCTGATGCCATGAAATGGTCTTTCCATAAAAAGATATTGGCAATTCCTACTACTACTTGGGCCGATATGTAATGAAGAAGAAAGCCTATTCTGCAGCCCTTGGATATTTCCACTTATGCTCAGATATTGGGGACGGAGATAGACAATTTTTATCAGATAGCGAACAGATGATGATCGCATTAAAGGGAAAAGGTGAAATGCCAACCCTTGAGGAAATGGAGAAGTATTCAATTAAGTACAATATTCCTTTGGGCTATAACAGCAAGATAGTTGATTTTGTTCTTAAGCTGGGCAAAGATGCCATTGACGATAGGAATGAAACTTATGAAACGGCAATTTATTTCTTTTCCATATTGTATGAAATGACAGGTTCGGAGAGTGTTAGGGAAACTATGGAGGAACTGGATAAGAAATGGGAATTGAATAAATATTGATGAGTAAAAGAAAGTCAAATGAGGCCCCGGCGAAAGCTGGGGCTTTTAAAATAGTTCTATGTGTTGTACAAATCACGATCCTTTTATAAAATATAGTATAGTATTGCAATTCACAAGTTATAGTATTTTGGGGGGTAGCTTGATGTGCGTTTTTCATTCTTCGTTCTAAATGCGTTTGAAATGCGTGCGAAATACGTTTGAAATGGCTGTGCTTATGAACGCCAAGCCAGTAAATAAGCGGTTTTAAGAGTTCAAAATGCGTTTGAAATGCGTGCGAAATACGTTTGAAATGGCTGTACTTATGAACACCAAGCCAGTAAACAAGCGGTTTTGACAGTTTAAAATGCGTGCGAAAATCGTTCGAAATTTATTATATGGCCCATGCCCAGTGGTACAAGGTAATTGAACGGTCCCGGAAGCTGAAGAAAAGAGTGGTGTTCTTCAGTGGGAATAATATTGAGGAATTGCTATTGAAAATAGGATCCTAAAAAAATAGATCCCGGATTTTTGCTCCGTATCAATAATATTATCAATACACTTTGAGATAAGACCTAATCTTCAAATTTGCGTTTGAAATGCTTGTGAAAATCATCTGGTGCATTTACGTACTAAAAAAGCAGGGCCATTGGCTCTGCTTTTTACTCGATGATCATACTTTTGGCAAATCTTCCAGTTTAAGCTTTAAGTAAGGTGGAGTTACGCCTTCACGCGCTTTTTCCAATTGTCCATATTCTTTAAACGGACGCTCCCTCTGAAGCTTTTCAAGAAGCTTTTTATCACCAGCGTTGAATGCTTTAATCACGGCTTTATCATATCTCGTGTTGTATGTATCCCATTCAAATGTGGTCATGCCGCCTGCTACCTGGTTCATGTCCATTTCATTAAGTTCAACCTTTGCGTTCATAAGTCATTTCTCCCTTCTATGTTTGAGCTGTTGCCATTGTTCTTTATCTTTTCTGCCTATACATACGGATAACAGGAGAATTTATTACAGATATTCTAAAACAAAAAAAAGAAGTGGCATAAAGGCGGCCGGCCTGACGTATGGTGCGCCTTTTCAAATGTCTGTTATTAGTATTGTTTTTCATGTTCCCTACAATGGTAGTGGAAAGTATGTTTTGTTTCAAGGGCGTTTTGACGAGTGATAAGGCCTGTGTTATAGTGTTTTTAAAAAGTGTCAACAGTGTTGACACAATTTAAAAAGAGAAGGAAAAAACTAATGGAGCTTGATAAATCTTTCAATGAAGTGGTGCGAATAATCGATGAAGCCCGTAATAATGCGTATCGCAAGGTGAATGAGGAACTGATTTTGATGTATAGCAAGATAGGTCAGTTTCTTTCTGAAAAATCTAAAGAAGCTGCCTATGGGGTGGGATATGTCGATTCCATGGCAGAATATATCCATGCCAAATACCCTGGTATCAAGGGATTTAATCGCCGTGGTCTTTATAGGATGAAGCAGTTTTATGAGCTTTATGCCGGAAATGAAAAAGTGTCAACACTGTTGACACAATTAAGCTGGTCAAACCACTTATGTATAATGTCGGGATGTAAAAGTGATGAGGAACGGGAATTTTATATGCGCTTGGCCATAAAGGAGCGTTATAGTTTCCGCCAGCTGGAGCGTCAGATGGACAGCGGATATTATGAGCGGTATATGTTGTCCAAAAGTAAACTGTTGCCAGAGCCTTTACAGTCAAAGGAAAATCCGTTTCTTGATCATTATGTGGTGGAGTTTCTTGATTTGCCGGATTTCTTTCATGAAAATGATTTTCGCAAAGCATTAGTTAAGGGAATGAAGGATTTTATCCTGGAACTGGGCAAGGATTTTACTTTTGTAGGGGAAGAATACCCTATACAGGTAGGCGGCGAAGATTATCGCATTGATTTGCTGTTCTATCACCGCAGTCTGTGCTGTCTTGTGGCAATGGAGCTGAAGGTCGGCAAATTTAAGCCGGAATATGTGTCCAAAATGGATTTTTATTTGGAAGGTCTGGACAGACAGGTCAAAAAGCCAAAGGAAAATCCAAGTGTGGGCCTGCTCCTGTGTGCTTCAAAAAATGATGAAGTGGTTGAGTATGCTATGAGCCGTACACTTTCCCCAATGATGGTGTCACAGTATCAGCTGCAGTTGCCGGATAAAGCTGTTTTGTCACGAAAACTTCAGGAATTGGCCAGTTTGCCGGAGCTAGTAGCTCCATCAGATGAATAATATTATGTATCTTAAAAGGCGCATGAAGCCCTTTATGATAAAGTCTTGGAATGTATAACTGAATAGCTTTCTAGCCCCTGTTTTAATCTAATTAATGGTTTGAAGCAGGGGTATTTTTATGGCCTAAAATCTTCTTTGTGGCCATGGAAATCCAGCCCTTGTGCCAGAATAAATGTAGCAATAGTCCAACAGCCATAAAATAACCACTGTAAATATGGATGTTCCGGTAAAATAGCCTTGCTTCTCTGCCACCAGAAATAAGGTGAAAATCAAGCATTAAACCGGTAACAATGCAAATTAAACCACTGATAAAAAGAAGCCAGTCAAGCCCATAATTCTTTTTCATAACAGATACCCCCTCGCTATATTTTGGATATATTATATGGCTTAAATCTAAATTGGAAATAAACAAATTATAAAATAAAAGGGGTACGAAGGAGGCCCGCCTTACGGCACTAGCGGCGCTTCGCTTGCGTCGCCACACCCTAAAAAACTAGGGTGCCTTGATTGAAGTGAGCCGCTTGCGGTGTCAGACCTCCCATACGTGCGGTCAGCCACGCTCCAGCGTCTGAAACACCGACTCGAGAAGGTGCCCCGGACGGCAGAGTATACCCCCAGCAGCATTGGCCCCAGGTCTTTCCCTGTCATGCCTACATCACGGATTCCGGCTATGCCATGAAAAGCCCTGACAGTATTTGAAGAAAGCTGGGAGCATACCCTATCATCGGCATTTTATTTTGTGCCAGCGACTGGGCCAGTATTGCGGTCACTGCAAGCAGTCACCGCTTACACCCCGACTCTAAGTGATGCCTCGAACAGCAGAGTATGGAACCTGCAAGCAGAACCCATACCCAGCTGTCGGCATTTTGTCCGGTGCCTGCTATGGGGCCAGTAGAGGCAGAGCTGCCGCTTTTTATCTGGGGCGGCAGCACTGCCAAAACCACTTCTCCAAATGTCGGTCCCGGAGGGTATCATATATCCCATCACAGCTGGGCTATATCCTACCCCCGGAAAAAGGTATCCGCCATCTCTTAGAGAGTAGCGAAAGATGAGGCCATGGCAAGCCATAGCCTCACCCTCCGCGGAAGGACGGCTTCTGCTACAGCAGAAGCCATTTAAAGCGGAATCCCCAGAGCATGGTCACGTAATAAAGTACGGCTTCCTTGGGCCCCCACGAGGCCCCGAAGCCGGGAACAAACCAGGACCTTCCAATACATGACTTTATAGTATAAGGTTTTTACTTCCTGCTGTTCGCCTATATTCTTCTGTACATTCCAGTATTTGTTGCCACAATACATAGGGTTTTTCTGCTGTACTTTTTGTCACATAATACCATTTTGTACAGTTTTTAATTTCCAATACATGACCTAATTGTACAGTAAAATTAAGCCAATTTTCAGTACATTTTTTTGATACATTGTAGTCATGTTTTTCTTGGTGCCAGCTCCAAGTGTGGGTCCATGAGTATGGGCAGGAGTCACCTTCTGGGCATCCGCTTTTGTATCGGGGAAGGAGCCTCCAGCCTCATAAGGCAGAACATTTTACTTCCGATAAACGCCGGAGAGCTTATCGGAACGCCTGGCTATATTCTGTGGGCCAATGGTTCCGATAAGCACATTTATCGAAAGTAAGATGTCCACTCCCCCCTGCGGGGACTAGGTCGCTTCGCTCCCGTCGCAGCCAGCTCGCAGAACCCTTCGGGACACACCCGCCCTCACCCTTCGGGTACTAGCTCACTTCGTTCGCGTCGCCAGCCGTGGCCGCAGCTGCACACAGACATTAAAACAGAGCGCAGCCGCCCCCACGGCATACGACCCACCCATAAAAAAGACCGTCCTTTATGCAGGATTATAATAGTATATTGTCGAAGAAATGGGCAATGTAACAGATGATAAATGGAGGGGGCTTCTGCCCAAAGAGGTGAGAATATATGCGTGAACGTACTAAACGGGAGCGGATACGCATAGTAGACCGCTACTATGGCAATTATGATGATCCGGATACTCCTGAAACTCCGGACAAAACCGA
>Ga0129306_1003380_pt1 | contig 12023 bp, 17 predicted proteins | sample P827metagenome_FD_94438 | JGI IMG/M metagenome (GOLD analysis project Ga0129306, IMG submission 94438) | Capybara group fecal microbial communities from Wisconsin, USA - P827 metagenome | ecosystem: Host-associated > Mammals > Digestive system > Large intestine > Fecal | place: USA: Wisconsin...
AATCTGGAAAGTTGAGCGTCATATAACTCCAATATTCTGTTTTTTCCTTCTTCACTTCTGTAAATTGTTTTCATGTCTATTCGTGTAAACGTCCCTCAAAAGTTTTTCGCTTCTCTACAAATCTCAAGTTGTCGAGATCTTATTCTATTAAATATCTTCTTCAAAATCTTTTCGCTCAGGATAGATATCGTCCCACTGGTATATACCGTGGCTTTCCATCTCATTTATAGCCTGCTGAATCAGCAAACAAATGGCATCTATATCCTGTTTTGTTCCTAATCTGTATACAATATTCATCTTTTTTTGTCATTTCATTACATCTTCTGATTCCTACAGCTCTGACGATGCTGTCTTTATTTTTTCCAACGAAGATTTATAAAGTGGCATTGCATAATTGTAAGTGCTGTCATCAGGATAATTTCTGAAGCTTCCTTCATTCATCATGGAAAGGAAAAGGATAATATCGTACCAAAGCAGGCGACGCTTTTCATCATATGTAAATGAACGATTGCTATAACCATTCAAAAAGTCTTGTGAACATTTTTGAGTTCTAAAACGGTCCTCCATGAGTGGATCACTGAACATAGCTCTTTCCCAATCGATAATGCCTGTAATTTTCTTTGACTCTACAAAAATGTTTCCTTCCCATAAATCGTAGTGAACGAGACAGGGATCTTTAAATTCATCAAAACAAGTTCTATCTTTTTCGAACAGAGAAAATAAGTCTGTTTTGGGAATGAAATAATCGATATCCTTGTCTTCAGCATCCAATACAACATTTTTCAGCAGATAGCAAACCCATTCCGAAAGAGTATCAAATCTTGCATTTGGATTTCCTAAGGAACCAAAATATGTTCCCTTGATACCGGAAATCTCTTTAACAAGATTTCCTATAGAAAAATTTAATTTTGCTTTATCTTCATTGTTTAACTCTTCTTGAAGGGCCCAATATTCTTTGCCTTCGATTACTTCCATAAAGAAATACGAACCGGAACATATCTTGCAACTGTTATCATAAAAATATACTTCCGGCACCTTGCAACTTATCCTGTCTTTGGCCAGACGCATAGCAAGTACTTCATTTTCCATGAGGCAGCTTTCATTACGCATTCGCGAAGTTTCATCCGGAGATGCAATTTTGAGAATTGATTTTCTTCCGTCTTCCTGAGTAATAAAATATGCGATATTGCAAAATCCTGCGGTTAATTCCACACAATTCTTAATTTCAGATGAACCTAAGCCAAGGCGAACCATTTCTTTTATCTTTGTCAAGGGTTGAGTGTTTTTCATAATGTCTCCATATTATTATTCTTCACTAAACAAGTGAGATTTTAATTCCAATAATACCCCAGCAAACAAATAAGACTTTTATCATTTCATACCCCCCTATGTGAGTTTTTCCAATTCGCAAAGAAGCTTTGCTTTCATCTCCTCAAGTTCTTCGCTGCTCGGTCTGTTGCTATCCGCATACATGTCATCCATCGGATACCACCAAACCGGTCCTTTGCCGTTGTTGCCATAATTCTCTATGTCTCCGGATCTTCTTGGAAACAGATGCCAGTGGATATGTGCACCGCCTTCACCGTTTCCGAGACATTCATAATTCATTTTCTCAGCCCCGAAAGCGTTTTTGACCGCTTCTGCAACTAATGTCATTTCGTACAGGTGCTTCGCTCTTGTATTCTCATCAAGATCAAACAGCTCAACAACATGATCTTTATATAAGAATAGTGTATAACCCTTAAAATGCTGAAAGTCGCCGATCACAACGTATCCTGTTTCAAGTTCTTTTACAAGAAACGGGTTTTTGCCCTCTTTTGTTTCTTTTATTCTTTCACATATTCCGCACATAATGACCTTTCCTTAATACTCCATAACATCTATCTTCTTTTTAAGAACTGCTGCGTAGTCATGGCCGGTCTTTGTTACATTCTCGGGATTCATCTGGTAGTGGATGTTGTAAAGGATTCCGAAACCATAGGAGCATTAACCCATGACGCCTTTTCGACAGACAGGCCGGAAGCCGTGATCTCATCTGTTTCAAACTGATTGTTCTTAGTTATCGAAAGTTTTTTGACAAAAAAAGAAGCAGATCGTCATCGTTAACACAAGGCGCATACTGCTCCAGTACTTTGTTCTGATACCAGACACCGCTTCCGTCCGGAATATACCCACGCTTTACATAGATTCGCTGTGCCGGTCCATATCCGGAATGGACGCCTACCGCCAAAAACACCATATCCGATATTTTTGCAGCCTCGCTTTCCGCCACGTCAAGTAACTTGCTTCCGATTCCTTTCCCGTGAATATCGAAGAATACTGTCAGGTCAACAATTTCCGGGTAATTCTTCCCACCCCAGGGGCCTTCCGTAGGATGAAGCACAAGAGTACACTGTCCTTTTACCGCACCCTCATATTCAGCGATAAACACAAGCCTTTCGCCTTCTTCCTGTTCTTTATAATAATCCTCATAAATCTTAAGCTGCGGGTGCCATCCATAAGAAAGGTATGTATCATACAATACCTTCGCGTCCTCCGGTATCATACTGCGGATCTTCAAGGTCCCGTCATCGTAATATGTTTTCATATATTTCTCACAATCAATGATTTACAGCACTTCGTAATCATTAAGTACTATTTCTTTAATCATCTTTTCCAACGGCTTGTTCGTATTATCATAAATATGTCCGACATTCTCAGGCATAGCGTCGAGCTTTCTTTTTAAGAATTTTGCTCGTTCAATCATATCTATATCTCCACGATTCCGAATGCGGCTTTCCAGTTCATCCTCTGTAGCAGTAAGCACAATGTAATACAGACTTGCACCATACAAAGATGCGAGTTCTCTGACTCGGGGCAATTCATCTTCAATTACATAATCAATAAATACATCGGTCCCCTGACTGAGCGCCCGGCACGCCGTAGCTATAATACAATCCCAGTTATATTTAAGTATATCTTCCCAAAGTACATCGTTCGATGCTTCTCCGTTCACGAAGAAATCACCTTTGTTTTCAGGCTCAACAAACCCGGCATGAAAGTCGTCTCCGTGAATAACATAAACGGTCTTCCCGTTTTCAGAAACCAGGTGCCTTGCATATGCATTTGTAAATGTTGATTTGCCTGTTCCGCACGGACCCGAAACAAAAATAATCTTGTTCATCTTAATTTCTCCAACATAATCTACCCGCCTGCTACTCTGGTCTGAAACTCTCTTTATCTACCACAACATACAGATTCTCACCCATCTTCTCTTCGAAGTATTCCCTGAGTCTTATGTTGGTGTCCCACTTTTCCTGACATAAATCAAAAGGAAATTCAGGATATCATACAGACCTTTATCCAGAAACTCCTTATCTCGGATCCCGTATTCATGCCCCGATTCAAACCACTCATGCCAGGCGATATCATAACAATCAGCTTCTTTAACTTCGATACTGCACTTGTCACCGCATTCGTCCTTAAGCAGCTTCTCCCACCAATCAGCAGTCTTGAACAGTTCTGAATCATCGCCTTCTGCCCATGTCTCAAAAAGCTGTTTCAGTTCACCTTGCGGCTGTTCTTTTAATCCGGGAACAGCGATCATCACAGTACCGCCATTTTTGACATACGGTAATACATTATCGGAAAAGATTCCTTCTTTACACCCAAAGTAATGATACGCATCCACACTGACTATGACATCGAAATACTCCTCTGCAAAAGGCATATCCATGGCATCACCATGAATCGGTATAATCTTATCCTCCAGACCATTATCACGTATTCTCTTATAGTTTTCTGTTGCAGGGACCCAAAGATCAAATGCGTATACATGCTCTGCATCCGTTTCATTGGCTACAAACAACGATGTCAGTGCATAACCGCAGCCCAGATCTAACGTTCGTTTAAAGCAGGTACCTTCAGGACTTCTGCGGATCAACTCATCAAGAAGCCTGAAAGAATTGGGGCCCATCAGATATTCCTTTGTAAAATACTTCTTATACTTTTCTATGTTGCTCATACGCGCCTCCAGTCAAACCTCCGAGAGCGCCAAAAACTCTCTTCCAGTCCACCTCACTGCCAGTTGAGTTCAAATATATTCTCTCCTTCATTCACTTCACCGGTGTCCCTGAAGCCGAATGATTCATATAAAGATATCGCGTTTACATTGGAGGGTTTGGTCGAGAGTCTTATGTTGGTCGCTCCGTTCTCATTAAAGTAAGCGATGATCTGTTTTAATGCTTCTCTTCCGATACCCCGTCCCTGAACATTCTCATCGATCATAAATCTCCACAGCCAATACCTGTCGTCAGGATCCTCATACTCTTCATCAAACGCAAACATGGTAAACCCAACTGCTTTTCCGTCTGCATAAATAACAAACGGTCTGGCCACATCCGCATTTTCCGAAGCTGCCTGCAGGGAGCTTTCGTTTGTTGCCGTAGCATTTCCTTTGCACAGCCCTGTCTGCGCTCTGAGTTCACCGGCAGATTTCGCGGATCACAGATAACAAATCCTACAGGTTCATCATACGAAAGCAACCGTCCGGTTCATTTTCCCGATCCGTAACAAGATTCCGGCATAAGCCTGCCCCTGCGCCTTATCTCCCTCTCCGGTCAGATCATTTACGTAAAAAACATATCCGTATTTTCATACAGGCTGTCTCAGCTATCAGATACGTAACAGATCTTTGATCACTTCACCTGCGATTATCAGGCCTGCCACAGAGGGGACAAAAGCTGTACTTCCGGGGATGGCTCTTCGCGAGCCCTCAGCGACAGTCTCTGCCGGGCAGACCGGTTTTTCCTCCGAATAGACGACTTTGAGTTTTTTTACGCCTCTTGTTTTTAATTCATGCCGCATGACTTTTGCCAGCGGATCCATGTTGGTCTTATAGATGTCGGCAACACGAAACATGGTAGGATCCAGCTTGTTTCCGGCTCCCATGGAGCTCATTATCGGAATGCCGAGTTTCTGACACTGCATGACAAGCTCGATCTTAGCGGTGACGGTGTCAATTGCATCGACCACATAATCGAATTCCTCAAAAGGAAAGTCCGAGGCGTTTTCCGGGAGGAAGAAGCATGTATATGTGTTTACTACAGCCTCCGGATTGATATCCAGAATGCGTTCCTTCATAACATCGGTCTTATATTGTCCGACTGTTTTTTCGGTAGCTATGATCTGACGGTTGATATTAGTTAAGCAGACCCTGTCATTATCTATCAGATCGAGTTTACCGACACCGCTTCTGGCCAGCGCCTCACATACATACCCGCCGACACCGCCGATCCCGAATACGGCGACGCGGCATTCGGACAGGTGTTCCATTGCTTCTTTTCCAAGTATTAATTCAGTTCTTGAAAACCGGTCTGACATGTTTATACCTTCTCCAGATTCCATTCTCTCCAGCGTTTGGTCCCTGCCTCATCAAACGGGGCAGGACTCTTTCGGTTTCTATCTTCATTCAATCCCAACCTGTTATTAACACCGCTTGAACAAAACCGAAACACCGGCGCCTCAGTAGATCAGTACCTTACAGTTAAGCTTTCCCTTTTTGCTGAGACCCAACTGTTCTGCGAAATCAAACTTTCCGTGTCCTCTGGCACTCACCTTATCGCCCGGATTCAGCACCTTCGCGTTTTCCGTGCAGATAATACCGTTTAGCTGAACATATCCCGCAGGGAACAATTCCAGCATCCCCTGTCTCGACAGATTGAATACTTTTGCAGCCACAGCATCAATTCTCGGAGAAGACACCTGGATCATCTTTTCTTTCTTGTCCGGAAGGAAAATGTCTCCGAGCTCGTCGGTAATGCATATCTTTACGGATGTATGCTTTACCCTCGAAAGATTCTCGATAATATAATCCGCGATACTGTCTTTACAGAAAACACATGCCTCTTTTCCGGTCACAAGGATATCACCCAGCATTTCCCTTTTTATCCCCAGATTCATAAGGGCGCCGAGGAAATCCCGATGGTTAAGGTCATCCGCGAATTTGCTCATAACAGGCTTAACCGAAAGGATGGATATGGGAAAAGGCTGCTGAAAACCCAGGTCTTCCTCGTTTCCGAATCTTATCATCCTGCGTTCAGCGCCTTCATATCCGCCGTACAATTCGGGATGTGCATATCCCAATTCGTTTTCATGTTCCTTGAAGATTGTGATCTCACCTGCCGACAGGAAGTTCGTGAATGTATACTGGCCATTTCGGAAACTCCTGTCCGCAAGGTCCTTCAATCTGTTTATATCATCCATTGTCTGCTTTCGATGAGTCCCGGTTACTGTAGTCTTTCATATATCTGCTTTTTTACATTTGCAGTTCATCTGTAACTATCCCGTCTCCGGAATGTACGTACTCAAGCTGATCACCCATGATCTTCTTCATTTCTTCGAAAGCAGGAAGTCCGGTGCAATGGCAGGTGTAAAACCTTGTCGGATACTTACTCAGTTCTTCTGCAATAGCCTGTACTTCCCGAAGCTCATCCTCACGGTATTCACGCTTTAACATCAGATGAAAACCGCTGACAACAATATCAGGAGGACTTTCATATTTCTCTTCAAATGCATCAAGTATGCTCAAGATACCATTGTGAGCGCAACCGGACATTAACACCGTAAATCCTTTGTCTCTTATCACAAGAAAATGCTCGTGCTCAAAGCTGTCAGCTACAAATCCATCATCGGTTTTGATCAAAAGGCGCTTATTTGTAAACGGAAGCATATGAGTTCTTCGGCCGATCGTAAACACCTCCAGCTCATCATCTATCACATGCCCGCCTCGAATAAGTCTGACCTGCGGAAGCTTAAGTATATCTTTATCTATTCCTATGTACCTGTACCTGTCGCCTGCTGCCTGCTTTCCGTCATCTGCATAGTATTCCCCGCCTGCCGATTCCTGCATATAGATCACTGCCCGGTCATTGATGCCTGTAAAGGCCGTCAGACCTCCGGAGTGATCATAATGACCATGACTCAATATAACTGTATCTACAGCCTTCAGATCAACTCCGAGAATCCCGGCATTTTGAATAGAGCTGTCAGTCTGCCCAAGATCCATTAAAACCCTGTGTTTGTTCGTCTCTATGTAAAAAGATAATCCATGCTCATATAAACATCCGGGGGTTCCTTCTGTGTTTTCAACCAGGTTTACTATTCTCAACAGGCTTTCTCCTTATGATGCTTCCATGTTATTCTGTCTTTATTTCCGGATTCCCCGGATGACGTTTTTGCCCTTTTTTCCGGGGAACATTTTTTTACACAGTTCCATCACCGTATGATTATGCCGTCGGATCAGAACCTCATCCGTCGGTTTGCAGTTCTTCTGCGCCGAATGTGCTCTGCTCCGTTTATTCCTGTTTTCAGCCCCTGTGCTTCTCCAGTATTTTCAGGCCCTCTTCCAGGTCATTTCCGAGGATCTCCTGGATCTTCTCAAACTCATACTCCCTGTGAAGCCGGTCCATGGTCTTAAGCAGTTCCTTTTTCCCGTATCTGCGTGTGAAAAGGGCCATTGCTTTGACGGCATTCACATCGTCATATTCATAGAAACCTTTCCTGCATCCCCTCAGTTCATCACACTCGTAACAGCCGTCGAACCCCTTCTCAATGCAACAGGAGGTGTTCGGGCAGGTTCTGTCCGGATAACGGCATGCATCGGAGCATGTATTGTAGGCAGTACGGCATCCGCCGCACCACTCCTTTAAGAAGCAATGGTTACATGACAGGCCGCAGCGTGCGATCGGATCCACACCCTTTCGTGCTTTCTGACATAGTTTATTACTGATCCGGCACATTGCCTCTATATGCATGATCCAGTGTCTCGAGAAAGGCATTTTGATCAGTCCTCGGATGTCCTTCTCGCACCAGTAATCAACCAGCCAGACGGCAGCTTCGTTTGCACTTACGGAGCCGGTTTGAAGGATCCGGTTCCTGTCCTCTTCGGAAAACCGGCGCTTTAAATCCCTGTATGAAAGGCTGCGCAGCAGCTTGTTTGTCGAGTCCGTCACCGCTTTGCAGTATTCGAACAGTGCCTTTACATCCAGTTTCTTCGAAAACTCCGCGATCTCCTCTCCGTCCAGTTCATTGCCGGTGGTAATGATGGGACTGCCGGTCTTCTTCTGCCAGTCTCCCGCAAACAGAACCTGTTCATCGCACTTTATAAGGGTATGTGCAACGATGTCCTCAATCCTGAAAATATGCCACATGGAATAGGCAAGGGTCTTGCTGTGATAGCCGTCTGCTCCCGCAAAGGGCCTTTGGTAGTAAGCCTCTTCGGGATAACTGTTCACTATATACGATATCTGTGTGAGCAGATCATTCCTCAAGTCGAGCAGCAGATCCACTCCCCCGGCAAAGGTCGCCTCCTTACCGATAAGAGCCTGCATCTTTTTATTTTTCTCCGACCATTCCTTATTCATCGTCTATACCCTGCATGCGCATATACTCTGATACTGCTGTGCCGTTCTTTTCTCCTCTTTCCTCAGATCACTGTCGCGAATACGCCTTCCATAGATGCGATAAAGGTTTTCTGGACAGTCTCTGCAGGAATGATCTCCCCATCTGTTTCCAGATCCATCGTCGCACAGGCATCCGCGACAAGCTTGACCTTATATCCGTAATCCATGGCCGCTCTTACCGTGGTATCCACGCACATGTGCGTCATCATTCCGCAGACGATCAGCGTATCAACACCAAGAGATCTCAGATACTCATCAAGTTCGGTTTCCAGGAAACTGTTGGGATAATGCTTGACTATGACCCTGTCGCCGGTTTCGGGCCTGATCCGGTCGGATATCTCGGCGCCGTGTGTTCCTTCGATAAAGAAATAATCATCCGGCGGATTGAAGTGTTGAATATATATGACCGGCCGGTCACACTCTCTGCTCTCGGCGATCAATTCCCTGATACGGTCTTCAGCTTCATACGGGTTGTGCAGTTCATTGGTTCCGCCCGGGAAGTAATCGTTTTGAACATCTATGATCAGTAATGCTTCTTTCATTTCACACACCATAATGTATTCTTCGCTGTTTTCATCTACGGTCTTAAAACCGGAATAGCCAATATAATAATATCATCTTTCTTATTTAATGGCGCCCTATATAGTACGTGTTTGTTAGTCCACAAAAACGACCGCGATCTTGTATCCGCCTTCATGAACAGGGATCATATGATCAGCGCTCTTAATGATCACAACAGCAGCAGCATCGATTATCGTATCAAAGCGGGTGATAAGACTCATTATGTCAGAATGACAGTTCGAAAGACCAGTGACAGCTCTCACTTCATAATCGGTATCGAAAACATCGACGCTGAGATCAAAAAGGAAAAGCAGCACCTTAAAGCGCTCAATACCGAGAAGGAGCTGGCCAGAAGAGACGAACTGACCGGGGTCAGGAACAAGACCGCATATAACGAGCTTGAGACTTCGATGCAGGACAGCATCAACAAGGGAATGGATTATCTGCCTTTTGCGTTCGTTGTATGTGATGCCAACAACCTGAAAAAGATCAACGATACCGAAGGACATGCGGCAGGTGATGAATATATTAAGAGTTGCGCGATGCTCCTGTGTAATATCTTTGACCACAGCCCTGTATTCAGAGTGGGCGGTGACGAATTCGTGGATAAGCAGGAACTGAAGATGTAATACCCTCTCTCATATCCCTTTTATCCCTTCAGGTAAATCTCCCTCCGGGCGCTTGCCATGATATATGAGGCCTGAGCCTCAGCCGACGTACCGTCGGATATAAAATCCGGACATCCCGCCACATGGCGCAGGATCCCGTATTCATCTATGTCGTTTGTGACAGCTCCATACGCATTTTCCGCATACTGTCCGAATTCTTCGGGAACATATCCGTGAACAATCCCTCTGTATACTGCAGCAGCAAACATCATTGACGATGTTCCGTCCGTAAAGCTGTCATCCCCGTCAAGTATATCCATAAATCTGCCGTCAGCAGGTTGATACCGTTGCATGGCACTGATGACTCTGATGAGCAGTGCGGTCAGTTCGGAGGCGATGTCTTTGCGTCCCTTCCCATCCGCTTCTTCGATCACTCTGGCAAGTCCCATTACAGCCCATCCGTTACCGGTGGCCCAATGAACCTTACGAACGAATCTTCCGTCACTCACATCCACTATGTGATAAAACAGATCATTCTCATCATCAAACAGATGACGGACATAGCCTTTTATCTGGGTATACGCCTCATCCAGCTCGCCCATGACTGCAAGAAACGGCGGAACCATATACATCCCGTCGATCCATAGCTGATATTTTGAAAAACCTTCAAAAAAGGATGTATTGTTATGGCATATCACTCCGTCAGCCGTTCTCGGAGCATCGTTTAAGAGATATTCCAGCATCCTTTTTGCGCCGTTTATAAAGAAGAGATCACCTGTCTTCTCAAAAGCACGAAGACAGACCTCCCCGTTAGCTGCGGGATCGGACACTGCCTCTCCCCCTCCTGCCATGGCCAGCCTTCCCTCTCTGTCCATCCGCTTAACGGCATCATGAGCCATCGGGATCCACAGATCGTCCCGTCCGGCTTCATACAGAGCCTGGGCACATACACCCTGCTCCCACGGATATCTTTGCATGGCGAGCATTGCCTTGATTACTCTGTCCAATGCTCCGTCCTGTAACCCCGTATTCTTCTCCATGATTCAACCCAGATTATCGAATTCTTTAGCGATATCGATCATGAACGCAGCATCCTCTTTGGTCACGTAATTCATGTTGCGCTGTAATCTGATACCGGCGTCTGCGGCTCTTTTGATCATTCTTCTGACCAGCGTACGCATTTCGGGCGTAAACGGTTTGAACAGATTGCTCGAGATGGTCATCTTCCTGCAGCCGACTTCAGCAGCTGTATCGACGAAGCCGTCTACATCGGCTTCATTATCATTGAGGCCTTCCAGAAAGATATACTTAAGAACAAAGCCCTCAACATTCTTAAGCTCATAACGCTTAATATTGTCTATGACTTTATCGAATGTATCCAGTCCTTTAACCTTATGATACGTTTCACGGGTACCGGCATCCAGGGATATCTGAACCTTCAATGCGCGTCCCGTCTTCAGGAACTCGGCAAACTTCTCCCTGTATATGGATCCGTTTGTCAAAAACGACGCCTTCCAGGGCATACGCAGCAGTATATCCATCACTTCATCGCAATCCTTGTTTGCGGTGAACTCTCCGTTGGATATATTGAGTTTGAGTTCCGCAGTGTTATACTCGGGCATCTGAGACAGCTGCTCGATAACTTCGTATGTGGTAAGTCCCTCTTTATCTTTCGTGGGATCGTTAAGGAACTTCTCTGCAAAGCAATATACGCATTTATAGTTGCATACGTCTCCGGGCTGACAGGAGCCGAAATTGACCGTGTCGAGTTTGACGGTCTTATGCCAGAAATCATAGACCAGGTGCGGACAGTTCATACAGCCGTTCGGCCTGTCGTTTCTGATATCGTCAAGCAGCTTCGTCTCGAATGACTTCCACTGATCCAGGCGTTCTTCTACGGTCCCTTCCGCTTTCACCGAGGGGTATTTGCTTACGATACAGCAAGGTGAAAAGTTGGATGCCCTGTAGCTGATAAAGTGGCCGAGAAAGCTGCACCCGGGACGGTACTCAAGATCCGCTTCAAAAAAATGAACATCTAATGGATCCACCCTCTTACCGAGCATACGGGCGGTATTGATTGCCTTGGAAAACGTTACCCATATGACGGGTTCAGGGTATCTCGACAGGGCTTCATCCACAGTGACGACTTCATACCTGTCAAAGAGCTTACGGTCACGGTATTCCGCTACGACCTCCGGCTTTTCGATCATGAGAAGCGGCTCACCGCCCGAGATCTGTATATACTGATCCATCTTGCGGGAAAGTCTCCCGGATATGCCATAGTACAGAATCGGTTTATCCATTACGCTGTATCCTCAAATGAGTCCTTTATTTCATGGTCACGAGTTCGTACTCGCGGGTGCCTATACCTATCTTCTCCGCATGCTCCAGAGTCTCAGCCCACGAAACATTG
>Ga0129306_1003381_pt1 | contig 12020 bp, 6 predicted proteins | sample P827metagenome_FD_94438 | JGI IMG/M metagenome (GOLD analysis project Ga0129306, IMG submission 94438) | Capybara group fecal microbial communities from Wisconsin, USA - P827 metagenome | ecosystem: Host-associated > Mammals > Digestive system > Large intestine > Fecal | place: USA: Wisconsin...
GAAATAGAATACCGACTCGCCTTCCGTAAGCACATTCATCTCGTACATGTAGCCCTGAATGATCGAGAAATCAAAGGATACCGTTTCTCCCTCATAATACGGCCTGTCAAGATCCACTCTCGCATAGTACTCACCGTATTCATGCATTAACGATATGCGGGAGATGTTGCTGCTGAGGGCGGAAATGGTCTCGGTGTGGCTGTTTGGAATACCGACCTTCACCCATTCAAGGGGTCCGAGGCTGTCATCATCCAAAACCTTCCATTCAACATGGTAGGTCATGTAGAGTGTGGCATCTTCATTTACATCGACCGTAATTACATAATTGATTATTTCGTCTGTAGGGCCGCTCGCTGCATAAGCGGTTTTCCCGGAAAGAGAAAAAACAAGCAAAAGAGCGGCGAAAATAACGGCTATTCTTTTTTTCATTACTTTTCCCTCCTGAGCGGGCATCTTCCGAGCATAAGGGCGGAATACTCCCTGCGTTTCCTGCAAACTTCATTATTCCAGATCTTGTCCCAGTCATCCTTTAAGATATTTCCGAGAACATCGCCGGACAACCAGCTCTGGCAAGGCACCACGTTTCCCCCGGGAGTAACTGCCATGTTGCTTAAGCAGGCTCCGCAGTTAGGCGTTGAAAGTGCGTGCTCCTTAAAAAACTCATCATCGATCCAGCCGGGAGAAGTAAAGCTTATCTCCATGCCGTTTTCGTAGGCAAAATCCGATGCATCCGCCAGTACCTTGGCTATCTCCCCGGGAGAAAGCTGCAGCGATTCGGAAGTCTCGGTAAGAGCATTACCTGTGGTGATAAGACCCGAGCAGGTTACATACATGACACCCTTATCCTTTAAGAATTTAAGAGTGTCCACATAGTTTCTGTTAAGTGTGCAAAGAGGAGTATTGACGCTTATGTTAAGGCCTGCCTCCAATGCGTTCTCAATACCCGCAACGGTCTCGTCGAAATGATTGCCGCCAACGAGCTTATTATGGATGTCTCTGTCATTTGAATAGAAGGTGATCTGCACGCTGTCAATCTCACACTCGTAAAGCTTCTTACAGTAGTCCTTCGTAAGTTTGATACCGTTTGTGTTAAGGCGTGAAACAAACCACCGTGCATGGTCGATTAATTCGAACAGGTCGTCTCTCATGGTGGGTTCGCCTCCGGTGAAGGTCACCTGAGGGGTTCCGATCTCACGGAGCCTATCAAGAACCGTCTTCCACTCTTCGGTGGAAAGTTCGCCTTCAACGGCTTCCGACTGGCCGGCAGCGTAGCAATGCACACAGCACTGGTTGCAGTTCCAGCATCCGTTCTTTTCCATGGCGCTGACCATGATATCCATTCTGTGGGGTGCCTTCATGTTTTCGGCATAGTCTCCGATGTTAAGGTAACCAATATTCGTCGTGACTTCCTCACCGTAGGCCACCTGCTTGAAGGTCTCCATAATGGTATAAATATCGTTTTTAAGGCGCTTTTTCGATGTAAAAGGAAACACCTTTTTAACGGCGGTGCAGGTATTTTCAAGGATGCTTTCGACTTCCGCATCCGAAACCTCTTTGCCGTGATATTTGTTGACTTCCTTTATGAATTCCGACAGGAGAATGCTCCAGGAATAATTCACGGGAATGATGTCCTGCCCGTTGATTATTGCGATGCTGGGCGCAATCTTACCGCCTTCATATTTGGGTGGGATAAGATGTATGCGGACAACACCGGGCCCCTCGGGATTCAGGGTCGTGTGGCACACTTCTGTGAAGTTTTCTCGCATGTACTTTCTCGGGTTCATGTCTGTGTCCCCTTTCTTTTTTCTGTAATTATACTATCATAACACTTTTTTCCTAAAAAGAAAAAGAGCGGCAAAATAGCCGCTCATATTTTGCAAAAAGGGTGCATTTTTAAATTGGTGAAAGGTATTTGCTTATTTCGTTAAGTACCGCCTTCTTGTCTGCGCTCCAAAGCGGTGCGATAAGAAGTTTCTTATCTCCGTCGCCGGTAAGCCTGTGAACGATCATGTCCTTCGGAAGAACCTTGATGCACTCACAAAGAAGGTCTATATATTCATCTCTTTCAAGGGTATTAAACTTGCCGGCTTTGTACTCTTTTTCAAGGTCTGTTCCCTTAAGTACATGTAAAAGCTGCAACTTAATTCCCTTAGCGCCCGACTTTCCGACATACTTTACGGTTTCAAGCATGTCTTCTTTTGATTCACCAGGAAGTCCAAGGATTACGTGGATAATCACTTCAATTCCCGCTTCTGTTAATTTAGAAACCGCTTCATCATATACGGAGAGTTCATAGCCGCGTCTTATATATTTTGCGGTTCTTTCGTGAATCGTCTGAAGTCCGAGTTCAACCCACACGGGCTTGATTTCGTTTAATTCTTTAAGAAGTGATAATACTTCTTTGGGAAGGCAGTCAGGTCTTGTAGCTATCGAAAGACATACGATTTCGGGGTCGTTTATTGCCTCAAAAAAATTTTCCCGCATCACATCAATTGGACCGTAGGTGTTCGTAAAAGCCTGGAAATATGCTATGTAAGCAGGCTTTTCTTCCTTCGGAAGTTTGGATGCTATAAAGGCTTTCCCCTCCGCAAGCTGTTCCTTTATGTCGGTTCCCGACCGGGCAAACTCTCCGGACCCTCCTTCGGAGCAGAAAATGCACCCGCCTGTTCCGACTTTCCCGTCGCGGTTCGGACAGGTAAATCCCGCATTCAGCGAAACCTTGTAAACCTTGGTTCCGAAACGCTTGCGAAGATATGAATTTAACGAAGGATAGGTAAGCTTTTCGGGCATTTTACTTTTTATCGTACCACCAGTTCTGTCCGTCGGAAGTTCCCTCGGGTGTGGCTTCGGGTGTTCCGTTTGAAGGTTTGTTTTTCTTTGCTTTATTGATGCGGTCCGTAACGATATACAAAACTGTGCTCAAAACGATCAATCCCACAAGTACGAGCATTCCCGTGAAGAACAGACGCTCCTCCTTTATGCTCTTTACCGCTTCGGATGCGGACTTTTCCGCAATTTCAAGGAACTTTTCGGTATTGTTTGCATTATATCTGATGATATACTGCCACAGGCATACGCCGGCACCCGCCAAAAGCAGGATATTCCAGACAATAAGAGTGACAAGGTTGTTTTCCGGTTTCTTTTTAAAGAAAATAAGTGCAAGGATAATGACAACGATACTTGCCACACCCGCGATCATCAGAGGAAGATACTGCTGCCACCGGGGCTTTTCGGTAACGGTGTTGCTGACGACGCTCACAGCCTTTTTGTAAAGTGTGACCGCTCTTGCCGCTGTGTTTCCGTTGACGTCCTCGACTTCGATATTTATGACGTTTTCACCTGCTTCCAGTTTCTTCTCGTAGGAGAAGGAACCGTCCTCTTTGTATTCGCATTCTGCTCCGTCAATCCTTAACGTCTTGGCGCCCTTGACTTTACCTAAAATGGTAAAACTGTCCCCCGTAACGGATTTCCCGTCAGGATTATCAAAAAGAACGATCTCGGGCGGAATGGCATCAAAGTAAACGTCGGTATCGATCACGTATGAAAGCGAATCGTCTATCTTTAATTCTGCATAAACGGTATTGTTTCCCTGCTCAAGATCGAAGGAAAGTTCGCCGCTTTCTTTGATCTTATAGTTTCCTTCGTGCCCGTTTACCTTAACGACAAGTTCGGACTCTCCCGAAACGGAATAAGCAATGCGAAGCTGTGAAGACCCCGTTACGTCTCCGTTCAGATTTTTAAGATATTCCTTCGTAAGATCTATCTTCTTGACAAATGATTCCGAACGAAGACCGTAATCATAGTAAGCAAGTCTTATCTCAAGTTCCCCAGTGCCGACAGGGATAAGAGTGACGTCATTCGATACGCCGGTCTCGAGTTCTTTGGAAGATATCACTTCTCCGTCTGCAAGCACTGTAAGTTTGTGATTCGAATATGAACCGGGCTTGCTTCTTTTCCAGTCAACGGAAACCGTTCCTGCATCAAAATCGAGCTTTGTCACGATACCTTCGGGTGCTTTTCCGGTTCTTGAATTGGTGAAGTTTACGGCATCGGAGTTTACCGAGTCAAAGATTTCCGCATCGCCGTCTTCATAATAAACATCAAGTCTGAAAATGTAGTTTCCGCTTGAAATATTTGAAGCATAAAAACTCAGTTCCGTTTCTTTATTGGGAAATGCAGAACCGGAAGCCACGCGCTCGGAATAATCCTCTTCGGTGCTGACCATGTAGATCTCATAGTTGTATAAATAGATATCATCTTCACAATCGGCCTGAAATTTAACCGATACTCTTTCTTTTTCGATGCTTTCGACCGTGAAGTTTTGGATCCAAAGGCCGTAATCATCGTTTATGATCGAATACTCGATTTCCGTGTTTCCGGCGGGATCGTATTCAAGAGTCCATTTACCTTTTTCGGCATCCGTGATACGGTATGTGCTCCAGCCATCCCCCGAAGCATATCCGACGCCTTCGTCACCGGCCTTCATTCGCTTTCCCGAAGGAGAAATGAATTCGATATCAACAACCTCGGCGTCAAAAGAGAACATGATTGCAAGGTCTCCGCCCTCTTTTGTCTTTTCGACGACAGTCTGTTTTGTTTCCGCATATGCATTGGTCTTGCAGAGCAGAAATGCCGCTGCGACCATTGCAAAGCAACATAAATTGATCAAAAATTTTCTGAAGGACATTTATATTTCACCTCATTAAGTTAGTTCAAAGCGCTCTTCCGGCTGCCGGCGTGTCCGTTTTCGTCAAGGTAGTAGAATTTACTGATTCTTTTCTCATTACCGAAAATATTGTCATAAGTGCCGTTGACAGCAAGTATCCACTCATGTTTGCCGTTATGCGTCGTATATAATCCGAATGCAACCGATGCGTCCATTTCTTTTTCGGTATTGATGAGCCACCAGTTTATGTCATACATTGCGGTACCGGTATGCTGAAAACCAATAAATCTTGAATGGATATCGAGTTCATCCTTACCGCTTAATTCCAGTTTGATCCTGCCGTCGGAGCTGTCCCACATTATACCCTGCTTAAAGCTTGCCATAAATCCTTTGACTTTTTCTCCGTTGATCGCAAGAAGCGGATTGGAATAATCAAAGTTTCCGCCGTGAACCTCGGCCTCGGCAATCTTTATTTCACTTAAAACCTTAAGCTGAGCCTTAAGTTCGATCTCAAAGGGATTTACGCAAAGTGATGCCGTGGTTTCGGGCATCTCGAGCAATGCCATGTCTCCCAGGAATTTACCCAATCCGGGGATATAATCCTTTATCTTGCAGGATGTTATATCCATAGAGCCTGTAAATTTGAGTTTGGTAAAGTTACGCTCTTTGATGGCGGTATCAATTTCGGAAACCTGGAAGGCAAATTTGTTAAGTTCAAGCGGGAAGGTGGTGGGAAGCTTTATCCCCTTCGCAAGCTCCAGTTTAAGCTTTGCGGAATTGGGTATAAGAGAACCCTTCCACTCAACCGCGCACCCGATTCCGGAACCATTGGAGAAGAAGTCAAAATTCACCATTGCGTCGATGCTGTACTCGTTCTTTATCGTATTGATCTTGACCTCAAGTTCTCCGCCGAATTTGGCAGGAGAGCCGAACAAACTGATGGGGTTCGTACAATCGGAATCTTTCTTATGTCCGACAGAAGTATCCAGGATGAGTCCGACTTTTTTGTCGGTTATGGAAGCGCTTCCGTCAAACGTAAACTTAAAGAGCATCTCCGCATCAAACCCGGCGCTCAAAATCTGTTCCTGATAAGGGAACATCGTTGTACCGGTTTTGAAGTTCAGATTGATGCTGTCGGGATAAAGTCTTACCGTAGGGCTGTCAAACATAACCAGCTTTGCAATCTTCAAAATACCCGGTCTGATATCATCTACCAGAAAATTATCGTAATCGTAGCGATGTAACTCATCATTATAAAGCGTAAAGGAGCCAAGCCTCGGAATATCGAGTGCTATACCTTTGGATGCCAGGAACTTGGCGATTCCCGTTGCGGTTGCTTCGTCAAATTCCACATAAGAACCGCTGTTATCCGTCACATAAATCGCAGTGCCCGACTCAATGTCTCCTCTGAGGCTTACATCTCCTTTAAAGTGAAGCCATCCGTTCATTGTTACATTTCCGCGAAGTACTGTTTCGCCATAGTCCTCGATCCGCTCTGTAGACGTAAAGACATAAGGTCCGAAGGCCGTTCTCTTCTCGGTACCCTCCACAATAACGGAGAAACCGTTCTTAAGAACCTTATTCTTTCCGCCGATGCTGATCTCGACATCATAGGTTCCGACTGCCACGCTGGCGGGAACGGTCAGGGAGTAAGTTTCCGAATCAACATATTTTGCTTCGATGGTGTAATCTATATTGCCGTTTAACTTAACGGTGATCTCGCTCTTTTCTTCAAAGCCGGTACCTTTAAGTTTAATGCTTGCGTCCCGGAATCCTTTGTACATATATCTGGGATTGAGACCGGAAATGCTGAGGCCCTGAGTAACCGCAAGTCCGTTTTCGTCACTTCCGCCGGGAAGCGAATAGGTCTTAACGTCTCTTAAATTGTTTTCGGGAATCAAAACCTCAAGAGTTCTGCCCGAAAGAGTAATCGTATCGCTTGCTTTGTACTTGAGTTCGTAACGGTTATGGAGCTGACCGTGGATCATATCGAAGAACGAAGTAAGGCTTGCGCTGTCCGAAATGTAAACAAGGTCGCCGTTTCCGCTTCTTGCTATGGTATTTAGATAAGCGGTATTAACACCCGATCCAAGACCCATGGAGTAGATTGCAACGCCCTTTTCAAGTGCGAGACTGCCGATATTACCGTAGATCTCTTCCACACTTCTGCTGGTGTTGTCCTGACCGTCGGTCATGAGGATAATGACGTTGTTCTCATCCTTCTTGCTCGCAAAATAGTTAAGGCACTGCAGGGTTGCGGAGTACATGTCGGTTCCGCCGCTCGCATACATATTGTTTGCGAAATCCATAAGGCTCGAATCATCGGAGCCAAAAAGCATCTCTCCGGTAATAGAGCCGGCAAAGGTTACAACCGCAAGGTTTTCGCCCTCATTCTTGTTGGTAATGAAGGTCTTTACGGCTGCTCTGAGGTCTCCGATGCTTTCGGACATACTTCCCGAAACATCACAAAGAAGCATTACGTTGGAGCCCTTATATTCAATCTTATCCAGAGTGAAATCCTTAATCTCGGCGCCGCAGTCGTAAATCCTCAACGCGTTCTTCAAAGCGTTCGTATTCGGGTAATTGCTTGCATCGATCTGAACGATTGCGGTGATCTCGCCTTCCTTGTCGAAATTCCCCGTGTCAATCCTTCCGATCGAGATCGAACTCTTTATCTTGCTGACATAGTCTGCCGCTGCCTGTGAGAAGTCTTTCTTTGTCTCGGGAGTTTCCGTATCATTCCCCGGCTTTGTTGATGTGGCAGGTTTTGTCTGAGAAAAGCCTGCGGTCTGCACCGGAGCATAGCCTGAACCGGAATTCACGGTCTGAACGGAACCGTAGACCGGATCTGAGTTTTTACTTTGAGTATTTCTTTTTCCGGAATTACCGCTTCTGTCTGAGTTGTCTTTCTTATTTGAAGTGCCCGACTTTCCCGATGAATAAGCCGTATCGGGATTGTACTGGGGAGAAACGATCTTCTCGACATTTACCGTTAATGAGTGATCAAGAACCGTATCAACATAATCCTTCACGTTCTTGATGTTTTCCGTATCATTGTCTTCATCATTGCTGATAACGCTAATGATCTGCGTCATTCCCGCAACATAACTGTCGTCCTCGTTGTCCTGCGAACTGTAGATTGCTTCGCTCAAATATGAAGCAGAGGAATTGTCGTTTCCGAAATAGTACTCGATCTTTGCAAGTTCGAGGCAGACCTTGGTCTTGTCGGTTCCTGCGCCCGTTTCGGCAAATTCTGTCAGCTGCTCTTTGATGTTCATGAGCTCGGTCTCGCGAAGCTGTACACCTATAGAATCGACACGAGCCTTAAGAGCGTTCTTTTCCTGCACCGTAAGGCCTGTCTTCATACCCGCATAAACCTTGCTGAGTCTTGCTTCGATCGTTTTGATGTCCGCCTTCGCAACGTTTCTGTAAGCACCCGAAAACTCGGTCTTCTTTACAAGACCGCTCATATAAAGCTCTGCCGCTATCATCAGTTCGTGATAATCGGAATCTGCTCTTAAATTCTTTGTAATGGCATCGTAATCCCCGGTAAGCACGTAAGACTTGATCCTTGCTTTGCTTACGCATTCAAGGCTTAAAAGCTCGGGAGCGCTTTTCTCGAGCTCATTAAATGTTTTCTTAAAGCCTTTTACCTCTTTGCCGATCTCTTCATCGGTATTGTCCGATACAGCTTCATAGGTTTTTGATACACCGGCCACAGCATCGGCGCAATCCCTTATCTCGTCGGAAAGATTGTAGCTGTCCTTAATATTGCTTTTAACGCTTTTAAAAATGTCAGCGCTGTCAAGCATCAGTGTCCCGGAAGTCTTGGTATATATCTCCTCCGAATAGCCGTACTCACTGAGGTCTGCACCGATTGACTTAAGATAATTCATCATAACAAGATCGGAAGTATCGCCCTCGATCTTGTTTTGGGCAAATTTCACTTCTTCATCGCCGTTTGAAATAAGCGATGTATTATCGCAAAGAAAAACGTAAAGCTGTTCTGCGGTTTCATAATCACCCTGCAAAAGAGCGATCCTTGAATTCAAGAGTCTGCATTCATCGTCGTAACCGTAGACCTCGCTGTACTGGTCGATGACTTCGGCTGCCTCGTCGTAGGCTTCTTCCAGAACGAGCGCATTGGCAAACTCCATCATCTTTTTCTGAGAAAGCATGGGAGTCGATTCACTTGCCGTTACGATCTGCCGTTTCGCACCCATAAAGAGTGTGGTCCCGCAGACTGCGGTAAGGACAACGGCAGCAAGGATTTTGCCTGCCGCGAAAGCCTTTCTCTTTAATAATATAATGATTGTCACCAGGCATCCGGGCAAAAGACCCGCGCCGATTTGAAGAAAAATGTTCATTAGAATACTGCGGTTATCCAAAGATCCGTTTACCGCTTTCCTCCTGTACGAAAATATCGCATTTGGATATTATATCATATTTTTTATACAAGGTTAGAGCGAAAACGCACAGAAAAACCCGCGGGCATTCCGCGGGTTTTGTTTATAATTTGTACTATGGGGCGATTCCTTTGCCCAATCGGTCGCAGGATCAGTGCTTAAGCTTGAAGTGATCAACCAGCTCCTTAAGGGACTTGGAGTGCTCGTTCATCTCGTAACTGAGTGCCAGAGATTCTTCGGATGTAGCGGCATTGGTACGTCCGTCGTCGGCGATACGGCCGATGTTCACGGAAAGATCCTGAACGGAACGGGCCTGTGTGGTGGAGGTTCCGGCAATCTGCTTAACCTGATCTCTGATACCTTCAACCTGCTTGACCATTACATTGAGTTCATCTGCGGTCTCGTGTGCGACCTTGATACCCTGCTCAACATTGGAAATAGACTCGTTGATAAGAGCGGTGGTGCTTTGTGCCGCCTGAACGGTCTGAGTGGCAAGCTGGGATACTTCCGAAGCTACTACAGCGAAACCTCTGCCGGCTTCTCCCGCACGTGCGGCCTCAATACTTGCATTGAGGGAAAGAAGGTTTGTCTGATCAGCAATGTTATTGATGGTATCGATAATCTTGCTTATCTGATCGGAGGATTCGGAGATTGCGTTCATGGCATCGACAACCTTTTCCATCTTCTTGTTGCCTTCGACGATACTTCCTACGACACGCTCCACATCAGTGGAGATCTTCTCGGCTTCGGTGGAATTTGCGGATATTTCTTCGGTAATGGTATTTACACGCATCGAAAGTTCTTCAACGTTTCCGGCCTGACTGGTTGCGGTCTCCGCAAGGTTCTGGCCCGCATCTGCAAGCTGTCCTGCGCCCGAAGAAACCATGCTTGATACATTTACGATCTCATCCATGGATTCGGAAATCTTTCCGGAGAAGCTTTCGATTGCGGTCTGGATCGATACGAAGTCGCCAATGAAGTCTTCTTCAAATCTGATATCGAAATTGCCGTCTGCCATGGTGGACATTACGGAACCGATCTTGTCTATATATTCGGCAAGAGAAGTGATGGCATCGCGAAGTTTGTCCGCAACCTCTCCAATCTCGTTTTCTTTGTCATAATCAATCTCGGCGTGAACGTTTCCTCTGGCAATTTCTGTGGCCGCATCCTTAAGGATACTGAGGTCGTTCTCGATATCGGAAATAAGTGTCTTGTTTCTCTTACGGCTCAAAACAACCGTCGCCACGGAAGCAATCACAAGTGCGATGATGGCGATTAACGAAATGGTCATGATCGCCTTATATTTTCCGTTAGCCGCTGCATCGGCGCGTTCGCCGGTGGCATCAAGAAGGTCTGCAAGAACCTCCGATACGGCATTTAAGTTGTTATTGTAATAATCCAGCGCTCCCTGAGTATTACCCGCATTGACAAGGTCCAGCATTTCGAAGGATGCTTTTTTAACATCGTCCCAGGCCTTGGAAAGCCGGTTTCCGAGAGCAGCATCATTTAAGTTCTTTGAAATGGTCGCAAAATAAGATGTGATCTTCGAAAAGCGCTTCTCAAGGTCAGCTGCCTGATCCTCGGTTACCTTTGTATCGTTGGAAGCCTGCGCAAACAAAAGTCGTTTGTTGATGGTCTGCACATCCTTACGGATTTCCATCTGGTACTTTTCGGTAACGTATTGTACATTGTAGAAATTAAGGAAATTGAAGGCGATGATAGCAAGAAAGATAAGCATGAGGGCCGATACGCCTATGAACATGAGGTTTGTCGAAGAAGACATGCGGTGCAGTGACTGCGCGATTGTCTCGTTTCTGTTGTTCTTTGCCATAAAAATTCTCCCTTCTATAGAAAACCAACACCGATATTCTACAGTAAAGGAATTAGATTTAAGTTAAATGAAATTCCACCGCATGTTTCCGTGCCCAGAGAGGGAAGTGGTTTCTCTGGCACTTCTCATTGGCCCGCTCTTTGATTGCCACGGAATCAAAGAAGACTTTCCAAAGATCCGTATATTTATCGTTCTCTTCCTCGGTGTGAAGAAGGTTTTCAAATTCGACATCCGTCAGTTTCTGAATGTAAAAGTGTTCATTTTTCCCATGGATCACGGCTTCTCTATGGATATCATCAACTATGACAAAGAACTCCGAGGGCATGCGGTCCGAAAAAATGGGGCCTAAGTATCCCACAACCCTGCTCTTGGGTTCAAAATGAGCGATATATACATTTCCAACCCGGTGAAAACGAAGGATCTCTCTGAAGCGCTCCGCTTCTCTCACGACTCTGGCCCTTATCTCGCGATTTCTCATGATGTCCGCGAATTTGACCATGCGAAGCACCTCGGGGCCATAGTGAAATCCCAGGATCAGCACGTGATATATGTTATCAAGCACATTCTCTTCAAAGGCCATGGCCGTGTAAGCCATCTCCATGTATACTTCATAAGAAATCCTGCGGACGATGGCCTCGCTGAGTCTGTCAGCCTTTGACGGATCGGCATCCACATGAACGTATTCGTCCAGGAAAGACACCTGTCCCACGGGCTCAAGCAAAAGCTTAATGTTCTTATGACCCAGTCCGCTTTCAAAAGCCTCAAATATGCAGGTAAGCATCGCCTCCCATTCGGGTTCACATGTAAAAATCCTCATGCTCTCTCCATTTTCAGATCGTCAAACAGGTTAAGCTGCCTGAAATCGTTATTCCGATCCGTAATCTGATAAACATCCCTTCGATCCGCATCCGCCAGCTGATTCAAAATATATCGATGGTCCATCGGTACTCTTTCAAACATCCGTCCGTTACAGGTTATAAAGAATCTGGCCCGTTTCAGCACCACATGCATGCGTTTGAGCATCTCAAAGTTGATGCTTCCGTATCTTCTGGCACTGACGATCCGCTTGACACTCGTGGGGCCGATCCCGGGTACCCTTAAGAGCACATCTACAGGC
>Ga0129306_1003382_pt1 | contig 12019 bp, 9 predicted proteins | sample P827metagenome_FD_94438 | JGI IMG/M metagenome (GOLD analysis project Ga0129306, IMG submission 94438) | Capybara group fecal microbial communities from Wisconsin, USA - P827 metagenome | ecosystem: Host-associated > Mammals > Digestive system > Large intestine > Fecal | place: USA: Wisconsin...
AGGGATTTCGTCGTCTGGCAAGGAGAAGCGAAGAGGCATAGCGGTGCTATGTTGATGAGCTTCGACGCAGCCAGACGGCGAAGGCCCCGACGGGGCGCGGACGAATTAATCAGCGTCTCCTTAAATGAGCCAGATGGCCCGCCAGGGGATTTCGTCGATAAGCGCGAACGAAGCGAAGAGGCATAGCGCGCTATGTTGACGATGCGAAGCTAGTCCTTCAGGGCGAGCTTCGCGAGCAGCTGATCGGCGAAAGGCCCGGCGGGGCGCGGGCGAATGAATCAGCGTCTCCTTCATCAGCGTTTCCCTAACTCGCGACAAAAAACAGGCCGGCGCTCCGCGATGTACGCGATGAACGTCGGCCTGTTTTGTTATTCGTACTGTTTGACTATGTGTCGTATTGTGATTTTTCTTGTGCTATTTTTTGTGAGCTTCGCGACTGTGCGTCTTCGTGTTGGGGCGGTTTTATCCTTTCTCGTTCGCGCGCTCCACCGGCCACGTCCTGCCAAGGCGATCTTTGAGCTGGGCGATCTCTTCGCCGGTCAGGCCGCAGCCGCGCAGATAGCTCTCGGCCTCGGCGGCGGGGCGCTGTGCATTTTCGGGCGCGCCGATGACTCGCATAAAGTAGCGGATGCCTGAGTTGACATAGTGGACATATCGTTTCTCGCCCACTTTGAGGTGATAGTAGTTGAGGAAACTTTCGCCGTAGTCGCGCTCAAGCTCGGCGTAGTCGGCTCCCATCAGCGCGGCCAGCAGGAAGGCGGTGAAACCGGCGCGGTCCTTGCCCTCGGCGCAGTGCACCAGGTAGGGGCCGGGGCGCGTGATGAGAAAGCGCAGCTGACGCGCCAGTCCCGCCTTGAACGACGGCCGGTCGAACACCGCCGGCAGCGCTTCGGTGATCACGCCGCCCTCTTTCCAGACGGAGCGGTAGTAGGGCGATTGGCACTTGGGGCTGGTCATGTTGGCCTTGAGCGCGTCGGGCGGGTTGGCCAGGTTCAAAAACGTCTTTATGCCGGCTTCGGCGGCCAGGCTGTCGGCGTAGGGCGCGCGCGCCCGCGTGAGGCTGGAGGGGATGCTGCTGCGGTACAGCGCATTGGCGCCCAGTTTGCCGCCGCCCACGACGCGGAAGTTGGCGAAGATCGCGTCGGAGGCGTAATCCTCGCGCTTGTAGGTGGCGTGCAGGCGCATCTGCCGAGTTGGGGCGTAGGCGCCTTTTTTCTCCAGCGTCACGCGCACGGGCAGGGCGGCGAGGTCAACGCCGTCGTTGAGCACCCACTTTTTGCTCTCCTCGTGATACAGGGCGGCCTGCTGCGCGAACGAGCCGTAGCTGAACGACAGAAGCAGCCTGCCGCCGCGCTCGATCAGCATCGGGAAGCCGGCGGCCACATCGGTGTAACGGCGCACCACGGGCACATTGGCCCAGCTGCGCCCGTTCAGTGACATGTTCACCAGGTCGTCGTACGTGATGGCGGTGCGCTTGTGCATATCTTCGGCGGTAAGTTCCAAAAACAGCGAGCCGTGCTCGTTGACGCCGGTCACATGCGTAAAAAACTCCGTCGCGCGGGGCTGTCCGGCATCGGCAGCGTGAACGGGGGCGGGGGCGCCTGTTCCCAGCAGCACGGCCAGCAGAAGGATAAGCAGTCTTTTCATCGGGTCAGCATCCTTTCATGTTTTTTTAGGGGCGTTATCTTCTTTTGCGCCTGGGCACGGATTTTTTTGACGCGCCCCTTTTAGGAGAAGCCTCCTGCACGCCTGACGCCCGCCTGGGCGCGGAATAGCGCGTCTGCGAACGTTTCGGTGCGGGGAAGAGATGTGCCAGATCCGGCTTGTTGCGCCCCATCTCGGCGGCCGAAAAACCGTCGCGCGAGCGGGTGTCTGCTTTGGCGCCGCGCTCCAGCAGCAGCTTTACGGCATCGGCATTGTTCGCGCGCACGGCGTACATCAGCGGGTTCATGCCGCGCTCATCGCTCTCGTTCACCTGGGCGCCGGGCAGGTCGAGGAACAGCTTCAGCACGGCGGTGTTTTTGTTGCCGGCGGCCCAGCTGAGCGCGGTGCGGCCTTCGTTGTCGGCGCGGGCGGGGTCGGCGCCTCCCGCAAGCAGCAGGCGGCTGATCTCGATCCGCTCGTTCTGCGCGGCTGCCATCAGCGGCGTCTGCCCCGTAGACGAAGTGCGCTCCAGCGTGTCGGGCGCGGCCGCAAGCAGCGCGGCGAGCACGGCTTCGCTGCGGTTGTGACGGGCGGCAAGAAGCGTCGCCGTGCTGCCGGTGAGGTCGGTGCGGCGCGGATCGGCGCCCCCTTTCAGCAGCGCCTGCGTGACCTTGACACGCGGGTTGGCCATCGCGGCCGTCATCAGCGGCGTCAGCCCCTGCGCGTTGGCTTTGTCAACGTGCGCGCCCCTGGCGATCAGCAGCTCGATCACGCGCGGGTCATCCTGTTCGCGCGCGGCGCACAACAACGGACTCAGCCCCGACGCCCCGACCAGGTCGACGTCGGCCTTGCGCCTGATGCCTTTGCTCACCTCGGCCAGCTTGCCCGTGGCGCAGTAGCCCAGAAACTCGTCCTGCGGCATGGGGGGCTTGCTCCATGCGGCGGATGCGGCAGTCAGCATGGTCATCAGTGCCGCGAAAATAAACCTTTTCATGAAAAAAACGCTCCTTTCGCTGTCGCGATTTCTGAAAGGGATATTAACACAATTCAGCGGCTCGCGCATTGTCGATTTGTACAAAGGAAACGCGCAAAAGCTGTTGTTATGACAGATTTTGGACTGCGCGCAGAAAACCTGAGAAAGCGCGTCAGAGCTCAAGCTCCCGCCTGAGGGATACGGAGGCGTAGTATCTGTACGTTGGAGAACCTCCCGGGCGGCGTTTCGCCGGAGGGAACGCCTTGTATCCGCGCCGCCTTTTATCCGCATTCTTCGAAGTTTGCCGCGGCAGGGCGTGTGAGCCAAATCTGGATAGCACAACTTGTCCAATATATGCTATAATTCCAGCAACGTGTGGCACAAAATAATAATTTATTCACACGAACGATTTGACGGGAGGAATCACACATGAAAAAAATGTTTTGGCTCATGGCGCTCATCATTGCCGCTGCCGCCGTTCCGGCCTGTGCTGAAAAAAAGGCTGTCGTCGACGTGCTTGGGCGCGAGGTGAGCGTGGAAGTGCCCGCCCGGCGCGTGGTGCTGACGTTCAACTTTGAGGAATACGTGGCCGCGACCGGCGCCGAGGGGCTCGACAAAGTGGTCGGCTGGGCGCGCAAGTACTGGGAAGGCCGGCGTCAGTCCACCTGGGACGCGTTCGCGGCGCGCTTTCCGCATATAAAAGACATCCCCGACGTGGGCTACATCCCCAAGAACACGTTCAACACGGAGGCCGTGATGGCGCTGGCGCCCGACGTGGTGTTCTGCGCCAAAAACGACGCCAAAAAGATCCCCGACGAGGTGAAGCGCCTGGCCGAGGCCGGCATCCCCGTGGTGTTCGTCGATTATCACGACCAGACGGTGGAGAACCATGTGAAAAGCACGCTGCTGTTCGGCCGCATCATGGGGCAGGAAGCGCGCGCTCAGGCCCTGGCCGACTGGTACAGGAAGTGCGTAAACAAAGTGTACGACCGCGTGCCCAAGCTGGCCTCGCGTCCGCGCGTCTACATGGAGTTCAGCGGCGACAAAAGCGGCCCGGCTGCCGTGGGCAGCTCGTGGGGCAAGCTGATGTGGGGCGCGCTGATCGAGCGCTGCGGCGGCACGAACATCGCCCGCGACCTGGTGCCCGGTTCTGACGCGCCGATCGCCCGCGAGGCGGTGCTGGCCGCTGACCCGGAGGTGATCGTGCTGGCCGGCAACTACCGCGGCGACGCGGCGCTGAACGTGGGCCTGGGCTATGAGGCCAAGCCCGAACGCGCGCGCGAGCAGCTGGCCGGCTACATGAGCCGTCCCGGCTGGGAGGGGCTGAGCGCCGTCAAAAACCGCCGTCTGGGCGCGCTGTATCACGACCTGTCGCGCCACATCTTCGACGCGGCCGGCGTGCAGTTCCTCGCCAAGATGATCCACCCCGCCGAGTTTGCCGATCTCGATCCCCAGGCGACGCTGGCGGAGTTTTACGAAAAGTTCTTCCCCGTGCCGCTGACAGGCGCGCTGATGGTGACGCTTGACTAGCTTATGGAAACGCATTCTTCCTACGCGCGGCAAAGCAAACGCAAATGCTCGCTGCTGCTGGTCTTTGCCGCGCTGCTGCTCCTCGCTGTGCTGCGCGACGTGACGACGGGCGCGGCCGGGCTTGGTTTTAAGCAGGTGACGGCTGCCGTTTTCGCTCCCGATTCCGTTTCGCCCACGGCCCGGGCCGTGGTGTGGTCGCTGCGTCTGCCTGCCGCGCTGACGGCGGCGGTGGTGGGCGCGTCGCTGGGCCTGGCGGGCGCGGTGATGCAGACCATCCTTGCCAACCCGCTGGCCAGCCCGTACACGCTTGGCGTCGGCGCGGGGGCGGCGTTTGGCGCGTCGCTGGCGATCGTGCTCGATCTGCACCTCGCTTCGCTGCCGCCTGAGTACATCGTGCCCCTGTTCGCATTCGTCTTTGCCGGCGGCGTCTGCCTGGTCGTGGCCATGCTGGGCCATTCGCGCGCAGGCAGCTCGGCTGTGATGATATTGGCCGGTATCGCGCTGCTCTTTCTGTTTCAGGCATTGCAGGCGCTGCTGCAGTTTTTCGCCAGCGAGGGCGACCTGCAGGCCATCGTGTTCTGGACGTTCGGCTCGCTGCAAAAAGCCGCGTGGTCCAAGCTGGGCATCACGGCGGCGATCTTGTTCGCTGCGCTGCCGCTGGTGCTGTGCGATGCCTGGAGCTACACGGCGCTGCTGCTTGGCGACGAGCGCGCCGAGAGCCTGGGCGTGCGCGTGGCCTCGCTCAAACGGCGCGCCTTTGTGCTGGTGTCGCTGCTGACGGCCGCGGCTGTGTGCTTCACGGGCACGATCGGCTTTGTCGGACTGGCTGGGCCGCACATCGCCCGCGCGCTCTGCGGCGACGATCAGAGGTTTTATCTGCCGCTGTCGTCGCTGTGCGGTGCGCTGGTGCTGAGCGCCGCTTCCACGCTCAGCAAATCGATCGTGACGGGCGGCATCTTCCCTATCGGCGTGATCACGGCGCTGACTGGCGTGCCGTTTTTCTTCGCGCTGGCGCTGCGCGGGAGGTGGACGCGATGACGCTGCGCGTGCAGGACCTGAACTTCAGTTACGGCTCGCGCGCGGTGCTGCAAAGCATCTCGTTCGAAGCCTTGCCCGGGCAGGTGACGGCGGTTCTTGGCGCCAACGCCGCGGGCAAATCGACGCTGCTCAAGTGCCTGTCGGGCCTGTTGAAGCCGAGCGGCTCGATCGCGCTGGACGGCGAATCGATCGCGGATATGAGCCCCCACCGCCGCGCTCACGCTGTCGGCGCGATGGTGCAGGACATCGGCGCGCCGGCGCGGCTGACGGTGTTGGAAACGGCGCTGCTTGGCCGCCTGCACGCGCTGACGCTGAAAGTTGACCCGCGCGAGGTGGAGCGCGTGATGGGCGTGCTGCGGCGACTGCACATCGAAGCCCTGGCCGATCGGCTGCTGACGGAACTGAGCGGCGGTCAGCGGCGGATGGCCCTGCTGGCGCAGGCTTTGGCGGGCTCTCCGCGGCTGCTGCTGCTCGACGAGCCCACGGCCAACCTCGACTTGCCCAACGAGCTTGAAGCCTTGCGCCTGGTGCGCGCCATGACGGCCGAAAGCGGCCTCGTCACCGTCGTCACGCTGCATGACCTCAACGTCACCGCGCGCTTTGCCGACCGCGTCGTGCTGATGGGCGAGGGGCGCGTCATCGGCAGCGGCGCCCCCGAAGATACGCTCACGCCCGCGCTGATCGAGCGCGCCTATGGCGTGAAAACGCGGCTGCTGCGCGACGGAGACCGCGTCGTCATCGTGCCGGAGGGGTGATTCTTTACTTGTTTCGCGCCCGAACCAAAAGCGTTCCTTCTGTCGGGGCGGCCCTGTGCGGCCGCTCGATGCTGCCATCTCGATCATCTCTATATAAAGCGCCCCGCCGTTCCTCAACAGGATGCGGCGGGGCGCTTTGTATATCGTGTTCTTTGATTACTTTCGGGGCGATCACTGCTCAGGCGGCGCGAACATGCCGTTCAGCGCTTTTTCAAGGTCGCTCATCGCCGCGCCGTAAGCGGCCCAGTTGCCGTTTTTCAAAGCCGACTGCGAGCGGTCCCAGGCGCCTTTGGCGTCGCGGGCCAGGGCCTGGATGGCGCTGTCGCTTGCTGCCGGCGCCGTCGGGATCAGCTCGGGCGTCTGCGCGGCGCCGGACTGCTGGTCTTCTGGCTTCCATTTCAGCAGCTTTTCGAGCGCGCCCTCAAACGTCTCGTCCCACACCACATGCCCGTTGCTGGACAGGATGACGCGCTTCAGCTCCGGCAGGTCGCTCTGGTTGGCCTTGAGGTAGAGCGGGCGCACGTACAGCAGCGAGTTGTTGACCGGCACCACCAGCAGGTGTCCCATGATCACGTCGCTGCCGCGCTGCGACCACAGCGAGAGCTGCGCGCTGATCTCCGGCGTCTGGTTGATGAGCGCGCTGATCTGGTTGGGGCCGTAGATCAGCGTCTGCTTGGGGAAGCGGTAGAGCACCAGTTTGCCGTAGTTGGCTCCGTCGCAGCGGCCGGCCATCCAGGCGATCATGTTGTCGCGTCCCACGGGCGTGTAGGGCGTTATCATCAGGAATTCGGGCGTCGTCTCGCCAATCAGCTTGTTGATCACGTAGTACGACGACAGCGTGCCCTCGCTTTCCTCGCCCTTGAGCGTGTTCCACACGTCTTCCTTATTGTAGAACGTGTTGGGGTCGGCCATGTGGTAGGTGCGGTAAATATCGGCCTGCACGGCGAACAGGTCGCGCGGGTAGCGCAGGTGGGCTTTCAATTCGGCGCTCATCTCCGTTTGGGGTGAGAACAGCGCCGGGAAAATGCCGCGCCAGCAGGCCAGCACGGGGTCGCTTTCGTCAACGACGTAGAACTTCATGTGGCCGTCGTAAGCGTCGACCGTGCATTTGACGCTGTTGCGGATGTAGTTGACGCCGCCGGCCAGCCGTCCGCGGCGGTAACGCTGCCCCACGGGCTCGGAATAGGGGTACAGGCTGGACGTGGTGTAAGCGTCCACGATCCACACGATGCGGCCGTCGATCACGGCGATGTACGGGTCGGAGTCATACGTCAAAAACGGCGCGGCGCGGTTCAGTCTGGCGCGGATGTTGCGTTCGTAGATGACACGGCTGTCGCGCGTGAACACATCGCTGAAGAGGATCTTGCTGTCGCCGAACGCCAGCGTGTAAATGAGCCGCCGCCACAGCGAGCCGATCGGCACGCCGCCGTCGCCCTCATACGTGCTGCGGGCGTTGCTCTCGCCCATCGGGTAGTCGAACTCCTTGGTGCTGGTCTTGACGAACGCGTAGCTCATCGGGTTCTCGCCAAAATAGATCTGCGGACGCCGTATCGGCAGGTCGATGCTGCTCACAGCCGGCAGGTCTTTGATCCACAGGTTGGGCTGACCGTTCTGCCCGATCTCGCGCGCGCCGTTCATGACGATGCCGTAGCCGTGCGTGAACTCCAGGTGCTGATTGACCCAGGTGCGGTTCTGCATCCCGCTCAGATCAAGTTCGCGCGGCGCCAGCATGACCTGGCGCATCTTCCCGCCGATCGTGTAGCGGTCGATGTCGATGGCGTGGAAGTCGTAATAGCTGCGAATTTCCTGCAGCTGCTTGTAACTGCGCAGCAGCGCGCGGTAATCCCACAAGCGCATGTTCTCAAGCGTTTCCGGATCGGCCTGCACGTCGGCGGGGGTGACGCCCTCGTCGGGCGTGAGCTCGCTCGTCTCGATCTTGTCCATGCCGTAGGCGTGCAGGGTGGCCGTGATGTTGTTGCTGATGTACTGTTTTTCCTTCTCAAACTCGTTGGGCACGACGATATAGCGCTGCACCAGCTCCGGATACACGCCGCGCAGCAGCACGTTGGCGGCCACGAACGTACCCGCCACGATGGCGATGAACTTCCAGCTGCGCTTTGAGCGGATGGCAAACAGCAAAAGCCCCGCGGCGGCGAACGCCAGCACGGCCAGAACATTCAGCGCCAGCAGCGTGGCGTGGATGTCGGTGTAGCCGGGGCCAAAGACCACGCCGTTGGGGTTGTACAGCAGCAGATAGCGCTGCAGCACATACGAAACGCCCCAGCAGGCCACGAGCACCGCGGCAAGCGTGAGCGCGTGCGCCAGCGGCGGGCGCGGCAGGGCGAAGCGGCCTTCTTTCGTCTCGCTCACGATCAGGAAGGCATAGAGCGCGCCGCACACGAACAGCACGTTGAAGAGCAGGCCGGAAAGCCAGTTCTGCAAAAAGTTCCAAAACGGCAGCGAGAACATGTAAAAGCCCACGTCGTTGCCGAAAATAGCGTCTTTCACGCCGAACGCGCCGCCGTGCAGATACTGCAGCACCATCTGCCACTGACTCATCGAGTCGATGCCGGCGCTGACGGCCATAAACAGCGCCAGAGCAAGAGGCGCCCAGCCGCACCAGCGGGTGCGCAGCAACGCTCCGGCGATGTTGTCGGCACCGCACGGCATCGCGCGGGCTATGCGCAGGGCGACGCGAAGATTGGGATAGACGATGGCGAACGCGGCCGCCGCAAAGACGATCAGCAGCGCCCATTGCGGCAATAGACGTGTCCAGAACACCGAAGCGATCTTCTCCGCCTCAAACCACCAGTAATCGGCGATGAAATTAGCCGAGAGCGGCAGCACGATCGCGAAGATCAACAGCAGCGCCAGCAAAAAGTACGTCTTTTTGCCAAACGGCAGCTTGAAATCGCGCAGCGACGGCTGCGTCTCCTGCGGCTGCGGATCGGGATCGTTCGCGCCGCCGCCCCCGAAAGGGAATCCTCCGAACGGAAAGCCGCCGAACGGGCCGTTCCGTTTGTTCCAATCATTGAATGTCATGGTTACGCCTCCTTGTATGTTGATGATCGTTTGCGCCAGCCGCACAAAAACGGCGCAGGCTATTTTTCAGTCTTGGCCGCAGCCGGCTTTTTCACGCGCTCATAGCGGATGCCGCCGGCAAGCGGACGCGGCGGGATGCGCGAGGCAACGCGGCACTCACCGTCGCTCAGCTCGATCTTGGTCAGATACAGCGGCAGGTTGTATTTGCTCATGTCCAAAAAGGGCTGGATGCGTTCGAGCGCCTTGGCCATCATGCCCTTGGACATTTTTTTGTCGTTCACCTTCAGCTCCACATCTTCCAGCCATAGAGCCGTGCCGCGGCCGGCGATGCGGCATGACAGCTCAAGTTTTACCTTGAAGCGCATGATCTTGATATCGGCGTTATACCAGCCGACGGCGTTGATACGGTCGTCTTTCATGCGCACGCTGATGCGTTCCCACTCCTTGTCGTGCCCGAAGAGCCGGTCGTGCAAAAAGGCGTTTACGTCCTCCTCGGTGAAAATGCCCTCGGCGTGACACGCCAGCATCGACTGCACGCGCGGGTGTTCCATTTTTTTCCACTGCGCGGGCGGCGTGACGACGGCGTCGAAGCAGTCCATCTTCAGCGAGCGGATGTTCATGCCGCGCACGTTGGCGTTCTGACATTCCAGGTACGCCCAGGGGATCTCGCCCTTTTCGGTGGGCAGGCTCTGCAGGTGCAGCTCGGCCTTTTGCGGGTCCATTTTTTTCAGGAAAAATTTGAACAGTTCGCGTCCGTAGTCGGGAGCGGCAACAGCGCGGCAGGCGCAGAACAGCAGCAACAACAGCGGGAGGAGGGGGCGAAGTTTTCGTGATTTCACAGCGATCTTTCTCCTTCTCTCGAAACTATATCAAAGGGCATGGTTCAGAGTAGCAGCGACAGGCCGGAGATGATGATGAGCACCATCACGACACGTCGGAACGCGGCCTCGTTCACACGCGAGGCAAAACGCGCGCCCAGCCACACGCCGCCCATCACAAACGGCAGCAGCGCCGCGAAGCCTTTGAAATAGTCGCCCGTATAGGCGCCGCGCAGGCCGAACGCGATGGCCGACATCACGTTCTGCGCTGTCAGATAGGCCGACACCGACGAGCGGAACACATGCTTGGGCGTGCTCCCGGCCGTGAGGAAGATGGCCACCGGCGGCGCGCCGAGCGAGATGCTGCCCGACAGGATGCCGCTGGCAAAGCCCACGGCCATGCGCGGCAGAAAGCCCTCCGCTGAGCACTTCCACCCCGACCACAGCACCGCGCCCGAGAGCGCGACAAAGACCCCAAAGCAGGTCTTGAACGTTTGGGCGGGGATGACCTGCGGCAGGTACGTGCCCAGCCAGATGCCAAACGGCGAGCCGATCAGAAGCGGCGCGATGATGCTCCAGTCGGCGTTTTTGCGCAGCTTGAAAAACAACGACGCGTTCATGATCACCGCCAGCCCCACGTTGACGGGTGCCATCAGCTGCGGCCCAAGCGCGCGCAGCGTGACCGAAGCCGACAGCAGTCCCATGCCGAAACCGACGATGCCTTGCACGATCGCGCCGCCAAACACGGCCGCGCAGGCCAGCGCCATCACAGGGGAGAAGATCATGCTTTGCCCGCCAACTGGGCGCGCTTGGCGGCAATGGCAGCCATCATGTCGCGGAACGACTGCGCGAACGCTTCCAGCCCGTCGGCCAGCAGCTTGCCGGTGACGGCGTTCAGGTCGATGCCAAGCGCGGACAGGGCAGCCAGCTCCTCACGCCAACCCGCTTTGTCCACCGTGCGCGCCGCCGTGCCCTGTTTCATGAACGCTTCGAGCGCGGCAGGCGGCAGCGTGTTGACCGTCTCCGGGCCGATCAGCTCGTCGGTGTAGAGCGTGGGCGAGTAGGCTTTGTTCTTCACGCCGGTGCTGGCCCACAGCGGCCGCTGCACGCGCGCGCCCTTTTCGGAAAGGCGCAGCCAGCGCGGCGAGGAGAACAGCTCGGCAAACCTGGCGTAGACGGCGCGGGCGTTGGCGATGGCGATGTGTCCCGCCAGCTCCGGGCGTTTGGCGCTCAGCTCGGGGTCGACGGCCGTGTCAATGCGGCTGACGAAGACCGACGCCACGGAAGCCACTTCCAGAGGCAGTCCGGCATCGTCACGGCGCTCGACCGCGCGGATGTAGCTTTCGGCCACGGCCGTGTACTGTTCCAGCGAGAAGATCAGCGTGGAATTGACGTTGATGCCGGCGGCGAGCACTTCTTCAAGAGCGGCCGCGCCCGCTGCGGTGGCCGGTATTTTGATCATCGCGTTGGGGCACTTCAGCTCAGCCCACAGGCGCTTGGCCTCGGACACGGTGGTGGCAGCGTCGTCGGCGATCAGCGGGTTCACTTCCAGGCTGACGAAACCGTCGCCGCGAGCGCTTTTGTCCCACAGCGGGCGGAAGAGGGCGCAGGCTTCGCGCACCTCGTTCACCGTCAGCGCGTCATAAATCTGTGTGTCAGGCTTGCCGGCGGCAAGCAGCGCTTTGATGTCGTCGTCGTAATCGGACGACGACAGGGCTTTTTGGAAAATGGCGGGGTTGGTGGTGACGCCGCGCACGCCCGCTTCCAGCAGCCCCCGCAGCTCGCCGCCGCGGATGGCCGCACGGCTGATCGAATCGTACCAGATGCTCTGGCCCAGTTCATGTGTCTTTACAAGGATCGGATTCATAAATAAGACTCCTTTGTGTGGTATATCGCGTGTTTTTATGACTTATAATCATATTCCGGACGCGTTAGAACAGCAGCGACACCCCGGATATGAAGATCAGCACGATGACGACGGCACGAAACTCCTTTTCCGGCACGCGCGAGCCCAGCCACACGCCCAGCGCCACGCCGGCGGCAAGCGGCGGCAGCAGCCAGGCAAACAGCCGCGGGAACTGCCCGCCAAGCGCCCCGCGCAGCCCGAATGTGGCAAGCGTGATCGTGTTGAGCAGCAGAAAGTAGAGGGCCGTGGAAGCGCGAAAGACGTTTTTTGGCACGCCGCCGGCCGTCATGAAGATGGCTATCGGCGGGCCGGA
>Ga0129306_1003383_pt1 | contig 12018 bp, 7 predicted proteins | sample P827metagenome_FD_94438 | JGI IMG/M metagenome (GOLD analysis project Ga0129306, IMG submission 94438) | Capybara group fecal microbial communities from Wisconsin, USA - P827 metagenome | ecosystem: Host-associated > Mammals > Digestive system > Large intestine > Fecal | place: USA: Wisconsin...
ATCTTTATTATGATTTGTTTTCTTGGGAGAGAAGGTGAAGTTACGAAGTATACTTTTCTTCCAGGAGCTATATATGTCGGATTAGTCACAATTTTAAATGCTATCTTTAGGGGGCATAATCTAAATATTCTTTTTGTAGTACTGTTCTTTATAGTAACAGTAATTACCGCATTTTTTACATTTACTTCAAAACGCGTGATCAATTGCCTCATAGCGTGTCTAATGATTTTCATGTTTGAAACTTATATATCATGTGAAATGATATTCACCGCCATGTATTTTTCCGAAGCACCTAGAGAATTCATGCAGGGCTTTAACGGAATGGATGGATACTTAGGTAGTGGATTTTCTGGCCTTTTTATCTTTTCATATCTGCTGATCATGCTGGTCATTTTCCTGTCTTTATATTTTGGAATGATAAGAAATCAGAGAACTATGTATATCGGATGGAATTACAGAATCATGTTTATTCTCTGGGAGATTTTAGTAATCTGTACTACTTATATTCCAGTAATGGGAGCAAATTCTCATAATGAACAGATTCACTATATGCAGTATGAACTTGGAGTTATCATGCTTTCCATGGGCATAGTAGTTCCTATTCTGATGATAACTGTGATCTCAAGGCGATATGCTTTGGAAAAAACTGCCCTTCAGGAGGACTATATATCAGCTGAACTTGACTATATAAACCAGTATAAGAAGAATCAGACTGAGACAAGAGCCTTCAGACATGACATCATCAATAATCTGTCCATGCTGTCTGTAATGCATGAGGAAAAGAAGTTTGATGAGATAGAGGAATATCTTAGTACACTTCTTAATGATATAAGTTCTAAGTCTTCTCAATATATAACAGGAGATGAGATGCTTAACTGCATCATAGGAATGAAGTCTTCAAAGATGGAGGAGGAAGGAATATCATTTACCCTGGACGGAGCTATTGAAGGCGGTCTGGGAATAAAGCCTGTGGATATCTGCAGTATCTTTGCTAACGCACTGGATAATGCTATAGAGGCCTGTGAGAATATTGAGGATGATGATCGCTGGATCAGTATGTCATTAGAAAATTCTGACAAAGCTATAAATATAAAGCTTAAAAATGCTATCTCTTCGGAAGAACAGACAAAGAAGAAAGACCTGGGATTACATGGATCCGGAGTGCATAACATAAAGACGACTATATCAAAGTATGGCGGTACTTGTAATAGTAAAACAGAAGATGGAGAGTATACGCTATCTATAAGTATTTCAAAGAACAATTAATTGGTTATAAGTTGGTAGATGATCATGACATGTGGTGAAATGTTTAAATCACAACTTAATATGTTCATTCCCATGATCCTGGATCATTCAACAATTATTTCTGCATCTTTAACTGTGATGATGATCCTGATATGTTTTTTTGGGAAAGAAGGAAAACTCACTAGAAAGAGCATTTATCCATTAGCTTTTCTTTGTGTGGTTTTAGTTGTACCTGGTGTATTAGTTGTGCTCTATCAATATGTAACGCTTAGAAAGACATGGAATGAACCATATCAAGATGGAATGCTGTTGATTCAGTATCCGGGAATACCTATATGGTTTGGCAGATTTATGGTTTACGTATGTGTTTTTCTGTCAGCTATGTTCACATTTTCGAAGAAAAGAATTCGGACAGCAATTCTATCATTGGTAATGCATTTAGTTCTTATAGGGTATGTTACGCTTGAAACTACATATTCGATATCATTCTTTTTTGATGATCCAAGACAGGCCATGATAACTATGGCCAATGTAAATGATCATTTAGGGCAAAAGCTTATATATGTATATGTTATTGTTTCAACTCTTATAGGTATAGTGATTTTTCTTGCACTTTACTTTGGAATGATGAAAAAATCCAGGACTATGTATATTAACTGGAAGTATAGAACGTTGTTTATCATATGGGCATCCTTTATGATAGGTTTGCTTCATGTAGCATCTAAGAGTTCGGATGCAACATATGAGACATGTATCAGATATGAGCTTGGAGTTATTATGCCAATTATTGGTTTTGTAGTTCCATTTATGTTGATATCTATTATCTCCCGACGTTATGTGGTTGAAAAATCAAAGGTTCAGGAAAACTATATCGCGGCAGAGCTGGATTATCTGAACCAATATAAGAAGGATCAAAATGAGACTCGTGCTTTCAGACGAGAGATAAAGAACAATCTAGCCAGTCTTTCTACGCTATATGCAAATAACAATATCGAAGAGGCAGGAGAGCAGCTAAAGTCTCTTCTGGGCAATATCAAGTCAATGTCACCGAAATATATAACAGGTGATGAGATGCTGGACTGTATCGTTGGTATGAAAACCTCTAAGATGGAGGAAGAAAAGATAGATTTTATTATCGATGGAGTCGTTGATGGAGGCCTTGGAATGAAGCCTGTAGACATCTGCAGTATCTTTGCAAATGCTATGGACAACGCCATAGAGGCCTGCGAGAAGCTTCCAGAGAAAAACGAGAAATGGATTAAGCTGGCCATGAAGAAGACCGACAAATTCTTTTCAGTAACTCTTAGTAATACTATGGTAGAGGAAGGAAGTATTGCTGGAAAGCTTTTTGGGGACGGTGAAAGAGTGACTACGAAGAAAGATAGGTCACTTCATGGATTCGGAACACAGAATATGAAGGCTACTATCTCCAAGTATGATGGAATAGAAAAGGTAAGTGCAAAGGATGGGGTATTTACGCTTTCTATATTAATTCCTAGAAAGAATAATTAGTTGGTTAAAAGCAGGTTGAAAGATCATGACATGTGGTGAAATGTTTAAATCACAACTTAATATGTTCATTCCTCTGATCCTGGATAATCTAGCGGGTGTTCTTGTAGCTTTTTCTGTGATAATGATCCTGATATGTTTCTTTGGGAAAGAGGGAAAGCTTACAAGAAAGAGCGCTTTACCGCTCACTATTTTTTTTATATTTTTTTTAATCTGTTATGTAATAGTTGTGATCTATGAATTTACTACGCTTAGAAAAACTTGGAATGAACCATATCAGGAGGGCATGCTGTTAGTTCAGTATCCGGGAGCACCTATAGGGCTTTGCAGATTTATGTTTTACTCATGTATTTTTCTATCCGCTATGCTTACATTTTCGAAGAAAAGAATTCGAACCGCCCTTTTTACTATGTTAATGACAATAGGTCTTATAGGGTATGTTATGCTTGAAACAACATATTCGGTATCATTCTTTTTTGATGATCCAAGACAGGCCATGGTAGATATGACCAATATAGATGATTATGTAGGTCGAATGCTTAGTTATATATGTGTGCTTGTTTCAACTTTTATATGCTTGATCATTTTTCTTGCACTTTACTTTGGAATGATAAAAAAATCCAGGACTATGTATATTAACTGGAAGTATAGAGTGCTATTTATTCTATGGGAATCCCTTATGATAGGTCTGACCCTTATGGCATTTATCAGCTCTGATACAATATATGAGACATGTATCAGATATGAACTTGGAGTTATTATGCCAATTATTGGTTTTGTAGTTCCATTTATGTTTATTTCCATTATTTCTCGACGTTATGTGGTTGAAAAGTCAAAGATTCAGGAAAACTATATCGCGGCAGAACTGGATTATCTGAACCAATATAAGAAGGATCAAAATGAGACCAGAGCTTTCAGACGTGAGATAAAGAATAATCTGGCCAGTCTTTCTACACTATATTCAAATAATAATATTGAGGAGGCAGGGGAACAACTGAAGCTTCTTCTTGGAAATATCAAGTCAATGTCACCGAAATATATAACAGGTGACGAGATGCTGGACTGTATCGTTGGTATGAAAACCTCTAAGATGGAGGAAGAAAAGATAGATTTTATTATTGATGGAGTTGTTGATGGCGGCCTTGGAATGAAGCCAGTAGATATATGCAGTATCTTTGCAAATGCTATGGACAACGCCATAGAGGCATGTGAGAAGCTTCCAGAAGAGAGTGATAAGTGGATTAAGCTGGCCATGAAAAAGACCGACAGATTCTTTTCTGTAACTCTTAGTAATACTATGGTTGAGGAAGGAAGTATTGCTGGAAAACTTTTTGGGGACGGCGAAAGAGTTACTACGAAGAAAGATAGATCTCTTCATGGATTTGGTACACAGAATATGAAGGCCACTATCTCTAAGTATGATGGAATAGAAAAGGTAAGTGCAAAGGATGGGGTATTTACGCTTACTATATTAATTCCTAGAAATACGTAGTTGATATGGTATAATAAAGTACGGGATTATTAGTACAACTTAAGAAGGAAAATCCAGAGAGGAGAAGGCATATGGATTTTGAAAGATTACTATCGGGGTACAAGGCCAAAACTTGTATCATTTCTGTAGAAATGTTTGCGGATGATCAATACGGAAATATTCGTATTGTAGCTGGAAACAAAGCTCACTGTGATGACATGATGAATGTCATGCATCGTCCATTTATTCCGGATTCACCTTATGAGGAGTATGCAGATTTAAATGGCCTTAAGAGAGTTAATGATGAGAAGGGGCATGACGCTGGTGATCAGATGCTTCAAAGTGCCGCTAAGACATTGCTTCAGGTGTTTGATGATTCTTTAGTTTATCGAGCAGGCGGAGATGAGTTTATGATCATTGCTCCATTTACCGATGAGGACCAGTTAAGTCATAGAATAAAGGCGATTAATCAATATGCAGAAGATGTACATAGTATTCATTTTGCTGTAGGAACATATGTAGTGAGTGAAGGAGACGATATCCGAAAAGCTATGCGTCTGGCAGATGAAAGAATGTATATAGATAAAAATGAGTACTACAAAGCTCATCCAGAGAAAAAATATAGATAAGGCCAATGGGGACACAAGTAAAAACAAAACACTACCGCTAAGCTTTTGCTAAGCAGTAGTGTTTTTATGTGTGAGGGAATGCTTTATAAGAGCATTTCTATTATTAATACTGATTTCCGAGTGGTGTGTTTCTGGAACCATCTAAACCAAGCTTTGATGCAAAAAGGGTAGCAGTCTCACTATCTCTTGAATGTCCTGAAGCGGATACTCTGTTCTCGTTTGATGCGCTGGCACCAAGGTGAATTTCACCGTCTGTATCCACATAAACATCCAGCTGGTAAGTATTCCAGGTTGTTTTTTCTCATAACTCAACGTCCTCTCTTTCGATATATAGTTGTAAATAGTGTAGTTGTGTAATAGTGTAATTTGATTATAGTTTTTTGCTAAATATTTGCTATAATATAAATGGTTTTTCTAATAAAATAAAGGCCTATTTTTAGCCATTTTTTTGATGAAAAAGACCGATATTTTATACTTGAATAAATGCTTGAAATTTATGTCATAATATCGATATGAAAGGGGTAAATATTTTATGAAATTATCAAATGAAAAATTGAAAGAAATATACTATGGTGCACTCTATTTTGAGGAAACAGAAGATGGATATCTTAAAGCCAATCAGTATACCAAACCTCAGATGGATTACTTTGAAGGTGCATTTGAAATGTGGTTCGAAAGATGCGATGCTTCTACAGCTAAAACTATAGAGTTTATATCTGATGCAACAAAGGTTTCTTTCGATTACAAGATCATATGGAAAGGTTCAGAAGATTCTTTTGAACTATCTATAGATGGTCTTGCTACAGAGATTGTATACGTGAAGGATGTTGAACTGGAAGGAACAATCAGCTGGGATATGCCACAGGGAGAGAAGAATGTAACCATCTATCTTCCTGCAGACGCTACAGTTCTTATTAAAAATTTTGATATAGATGCTGACTATAAAAATGTTACTAAAAATGAAAAGGTTCTGTGGCTTGGAGATTCAATAACCCAGGGCTTCGGTCCTCTTAGATCATATCAGACATATGTTAGTGTAGCTAACAGATTATTAAACTATGATATTCTTAATCAGGGAATAGGCGGATATATTTATGATAATAAATCTCTGATGAAGATGGAGGGATATAATCCTGATAAGATCATAGTTGCCATGGGAACTAATCAGTACGGTGATGAGAATGCTCCTCAGGTTGTAGAAGAGTATTATGAAACTCTTATCGGAATTTATGGAACAGAGATTCCAATACTATGTATAACACCATTATGGAGAGGTGATTCAGAAGACGGACTTCCTGTTCTTACAAAGTTCTGTGAAGAAATCAAAAGGATAGTAGGAAAGTATAGCAATATAAAAGTCGTTGAAGGTTTTACACTTGTTCCGCATCTTTCAGAGTACTATCTGGACAATCTTCACCCTAACGGACTGGGTACAGAATGTTATGGTAGAAATCTGGTAGAGGCAATCAGAAGAATAGGCTTTTAATGTGGTAGAACCTTCACTTTTTTGGTATTATATACAAAAGATTTGAGGATGGATTTTTATGCAGGATAACAAGAAACAAGGGCTGTTAGAGATGAGTGTTACAGCAGTGAAAGTGCTGCTTTTAGTTATGCTTGTCTTTACAACCTTTGTTTTTGTTTATTATGGATTTATAAATAAAGGTGATACCTTAAAAAAAGAAGAGGTTCGCTTCATTGAGGATTGGACAACAATCTATGAAGAGGATAGTGATCAGACAATTATATCCACTCTTCCTTATGAAATTGCTGATAACGAATATCTTTACTTTGATACTCGTAAGGATGTATCTGTATATATAAATGGGACTCTCAGAAAAGACTTTGTTGAAGAACGAGATGTAAATATTCCCGGTGGTTCCTTCAGAAGATTTCTTTTTAATGTGCCTCTTAAAGAAACTGATTCTGGTGCAGAAATAAAGTTAGTCCGTAAGTCTATACAGGATATTGATTACGGAATACCGGAGGTTTTTATCAGCACTCGTTCCGGTGCTCTTATGTATCTTTTTAAATCTGTGGGACTACTTTTTATTCTATCTTTTATAGTTCTTATTTTTTCATTTGTTTCATTTGTAGTTAGTATCATATTGAAACTAATGTTTAAACAGAAGATTGATATGATGTACGGTGCTCTTGGTATCTTTATCATAGCAGCCTGGCTCATTACCGATTCTAATCTGTTTCCACTGATATTTGGAGTTTATCATGTTAATGGCTTGCTTAGCTTTATGCTATGCCTGATGATTCCGCTTTGTCTTATTATTTATCTAAATTCTATACAGCGTGGAAGGTACAAGAAGAGTATGCTGGTTGTAGTGCTCGTTTCTGTACTTAATGCTGTTGTCTGGCCGTTATTACATTTTACTGGAATACTGGATTTCTATTATGTGATAGATGTAGCAAATGGCGTTCTGGTGCTTCTGGCTGTAATGGGAATTGCTAATTTGGTTGTGGATGCAGTAAAGGGAAACACTGTATCTTACCACTATACCTTTATGGGATTCCTGGGATTCCTAGTTGGCTGTCTTATTGAATTAACTAACACTCTCTTCGATATCAGAATTATCAGAGAATCAATCCCGATGGTTGTGGGACTTGGATTCCTTCTTACCTTTATTGTTATTCAGCAGGTACATGATCTTAGAAAGATCAATAAGGAGAAGCAGCATGCTATAGATATTTCTGCTGCTAAGACCAGATTCCTCGCAAGTATGTCTCATGAGATTAGAACACCTATAAATGCAATCCTTGGTATGAATGAAATGATACTTAGGGAGAACAGCGATAAAGCTATCGAAGAGTATTCAAGAAATATCAAGACGTCTGGAAAGATGCTTCTGATGCTGGTTAATGATGTACTCGATTTTACAAAGATCGAGTCTGGAAAGCTGGAGATAAAAGAAGCTGATTTTCTGATGTCAGATATGCTGTATGATGTTATCTCGCTTATTAAAGAAAGGGCTGAGGAGAAAGATCTGGAGCTTTGCACTGAGATAGTAGATAAGGTTCCATGTCAGATGATCAGTGATGAGTTTAGAATAAGACAGATCCTTATCAATCTTTTAAACAATGCAGTTAAATATACGGAGAAGGGTAGTATCACCCTTAAAGTTGGCGGAGGAGATACTCCTTCAGGCTATGAGCTGAGATTCTATGTAAAAGATACTGGAAAGGGAATCAAAAAAGAAGAACAGGCCCACCTTTTTGAAGCATTCTCAAGAGCAGATATAAAGTCAAATGCAAATATAGAGGGTACGGGACTAGGACTTGCTATAGTTAAAAGCATAGTTAATTCCATGAATGGAAAGCTAGGAGTAGAGAGTGAATATGGAGCGGGATCTGAATTTTGGGTAACGCTTCCTGTTAAGATAAAAGACTCAGAACCACTGGAAAAGGATTTTCTTGAGCGTAGATCAGAACAGTATGTTGAAACCTCGAACAGCAGCTTTATCGCCCCTGATGCCAAGATCTTAGCGGTAGATGATAATCAATCTAATCTTACTATTGTAAAGCTTTTCTTAAAGCGAAATGGTATAGTTCCTGATCTCTGTAACTCAGGTGAAAAAGCTATAGAGCTATGTAAAGAGAAAAAGTATGATCTGATCCTTATGGATCATATGATGCCAGAACCAGATGGTATAGAAGCTCTTCACATTATTAGAGAGGATAAAGATTCACTTAATAAAGAAACTAAGGCTGTGGTACTTACAGCAAATGCAGTAGCTGGAAGCCGCCATATGTATCTGAGTTCAGGCTTTGATGATTATCTAACTAAACCATTGGATTCCAGTATTCTTGAAGAAACGGTAAAAAGACTGCTTCCTGCAGATATAGTAACTGAAGCTGCTGTCGAAGCTCATATCGAAAATACAGGTTCTTTAAAGGATAGACTATCGTCTATAGATGGACTTGATTATGATACTGCTCTCAGCTATTGTGGTGGCGAAGAAGATCTTCTAAGGGAAATCATAGCTGATATAGTTAAGGAATGCGAAGAACGCTCTAAAAGAATGAGAAAGAGCCTTGAGGCAAAGGATATACAGGCTTACAGAATTGATGCTCATACCATAAAGAGTTCTATGGCAACTATAGGACTAAAGGATTTCAGCGAACGATCCAGAAAACATGAGTATGCTGCTAAGGATAATGACCTGACTTTTATTTATGGAGATTCAGAGTCATACATTAATGAATATATTAACCTGTGTAAAAAGTTGGGGGATATATAATATGGATACTAACAGCACATTAAATTATAGGTTATATCTGCAGCGTCAGCAGGAATTTATTCGTGATGATTATCATGCTGAATTCAGGCAATATAACAGGATCAAAACTGGTGATGTTGAGGGAGCTCGCGAGAGATTTAAAGTTGCCCGAAAGAAATTTGCCGATACAAGAGGAACTCTTTCTGATGATCCTCTTAGAAATATGAAATATCATTGTGTAGTAGCTGCAGCTGTAATAAGTCGTATGTGCATCGATGCAGGTATGGAAAGAGACGTGGCTTATACCTTAAGTGATATTTATATTAAAAAAGCCGATGTGGCAAAAGATGAAGAAGAGGTCTTGGATATAATGGCGGAAATGCAGATAGATTATGCCACCCGTATGAGAGACCTGAAGAAGCATGATGCGGTATCAATTCATATCAGAAGAAGTATAGAGTTCATATATGATAATCTTCAGAGACAGATATCAGTCAATGAACTGGCTGAAAGAGCAGGTCTCAGTACTGGTTATTTCTCCAGACTCTTTATTAAAGAGACGGGAATGAATGTAAATCAGTTTGTAAATCAGGCAAAGATCAACACAGCCCAGAATATGCTCAGGTATTCAGAGTCCTCGATTCTTGATATATCAGTCTCTCTCGGATTTGCATCACAGAGTGCATTTACATCCACATTTAAAAAAGTTACGGGTGTTACCCCAAAGAAGTTTAGAGATAGCTACTCAAATAAGAATATGAGTGATGAATAGTGCAGTGGGGACAGACCTCCGTGCAGTGGGGTCCGTCCCCACTGCACCAAAAAAAGGCGATAGAGAAATCTATCGCCTTTTACAGTTGTTACTGGCAGACACCGTTGGCACCTATCCAGTAACCGTCTACTTTCTTATTGGTTACCATGTATCCGGATCCATTGAAGTAATACCAGCTTCCGTTGATCTTCAGCCACTGGTTGGATGCGTACCATCCAGAGGAATCTTCGAAACTCCATCCGCCGCTTCCAGATGTCCAGAAGCCTGTAGCTTCGTAAGTCCATTTGCCATTAGAATCAAGCCATAGGCCGTCCTGCCATGCTGATGTTACCATGTATCCAGCTGCATCAAAGTAGTACCAATATCCATCAATCTTTTGCCAGCAGCTTACAGGATACCATCCAGATGAATCTTCAACCCACCAACCTACTGAGTTACCTTTCCAGGAAAGGGTTCCTTCATAGGTCTGGCTTCCATCTGCACTATACCATTTGCCATTAACCCACTCACTGCTGTAAGTAGAAGTGTTTGACTCACTTGCTGAGTTGTTTGGTACATCGTTACTTGGGTGATTCTCATTTGCCTGTTCAGCAGTATTGGTCTCATAAACTGCATTTGAGGTATCATTTGAAGGAGGTGTAATCTCGTTAGCAGTTTTTTCATCCTGATCCCAAGACTTTGAACTGTTAAGGTCAATGATCGTCATAGTTCCGTCTGCATTATCTACTATCTGAATATTTGAATCCTGATATGAATAATCAGAGGAACAGCTTGGATAATACTGTGGGAATTCTGGCTCGTGAGCCTTAGTATTATCGTCCTTAATCTTTATATGTGAATCTGATCTGTTGAGGAAGAGCTCGCCATAATAGCTGCCTATAGCATCATTCCACGTGATATCCAGTGAATACCACTTTCCATCATCCAACTGAACTCTGTTCCACATATGACCTGGAGCTGTTATACCTACAGTGGAAACTCCACAAGAGTTGAGCACAGCTTCAGCCATCTTTGAATATCCTGCACATACGGTAAGATTATCAACAACAGCACTGTATAGACTCTGAGTGAAGTCATCATCGTAGGAATAACTCGTAGAATAATCATAGTCCAGAGAATCGCACATATATTTGTTAAGGTTTCTAACTATCTCGGCTTTGCTTTTTGATTTTTTAAGGATCGAGCTTTTGATGTTGTCTATAGAACTAAATATGGTATTAGTAGTATATGCTCTGGTTGCACCATCAGCAAATCTGGCATATACCTCAAATCCCAGACCGTATACCCCATTAGAATACCAGTAGCTCATACCTCCATTCAGGAAGTAATACTGCGGATTATTCACAGTGAACATGTAGTATACATTCAGAATCTCATTGACGGAAAGTTTAGATGCAATCTCTGTCTTCAGATAATAAGCATCTCTTGTAGTACCATCGCTGAAAGTCATGGACTTCGCGCTAAGAGAAGTATCTGATGAGATAAAATCCTTGCAGAGTTCATCTATAGAATCATAGACTGCCTTCTCATCACCACTTAGCTGATTATATACATAGTCATTTCTGTATACTGTCCAGTCTCTGGAGGTAACCTTACTACTTGCTGCTTGAACGTTTAACCCTGTTGTGCTACATACCCCGAGACATAGTGTAAAGGACAAAACAGTTGCTAAAAATCTTTTCTTACGTCCCATACCCTTATCTCCTTATAACAAACAAAAAAGCGCCACTTCTCTTGTGACGCTTATCTGATAATTCAACTAATTCAAGCACATTTAATTGAATGCAACTGGCTGTCATACTACTTTTAAGAAAAAATTCAGACCCTATAGCTTTGCGTCACAAGATTTCTCTTGCTTTGCCGATTAAGTTTTTAAGAACCACCGAAGGTGTTCCTTAACACAAGAAAATAATACTATAAAATGCACAAAAAAACAAGGCTCCGCCCTTGTTTTCTGTACATATTTAACAGAAAATTAACAGTTTGTTAACAAGAATATATTTAGGGTCGATTCATGAAAAAAATGTATGATTTATTGTAAAATTAATGACAGAAAAATGATATTTTTTAGCACAGTATTTCATAAGTGAAATATAACCTTTCTTTTTTTTGTGCCCGCTACTTTTTCACTCTCTCTTTTATGTGTTTTTATGGTGGGCACCC
>Ga0129306_1003389_pt1 | contig 11999 bp, 9 predicted proteins | sample P827metagenome_FD_94438 | JGI IMG/M metagenome (GOLD analysis project Ga0129306, IMG submission 94438) | Capybara group fecal microbial communities from Wisconsin, USA - P827 metagenome | ecosystem: Host-associated > Mammals > Digestive system > Large intestine > Fecal | place: USA: Wisconsin...
CTCGAGGCTGCCATCGCGGACAAGGAATTCGAGATTTCCAAGATTGGCGATGCTTCAAACGGAGTCGAGACCCTTAACGAAGAGATAGACAAGCTTCGCAAAGACGTTGAAGCGATAGATGTTTATGAATACGGTTTCGCCAAGGTTCCTTACGTTAAGGAGACTCTTAAATCAAGAGCACTTTCGGTTACCGACGCTGTCGTAATAAACGGCTATTCTGTTAACAAAGAAGCTGCCGAGAAATTTGCCAAGTTCATTTCCATGGACTGCGCTTCAAGGTTATATCAGAGAACCGGAAGACTTGCGTCCTGCCTCGGTGCGGGATATGAAAAAGGATCGCCCGAAGCCATATTCCAGGAAGCATACGAGGATTCAATTCCGCTATCCAAGCTTGTAGAGGCATCCAACCTCTGGGTTCAGCTTGAGATAACACTTAAAGAAATCTGGGACGGCGCAGACCCCGAAGCAAGCCTGAAGGCTCTTTCGGAACAGATTAATTCCCAGATTGCTGTGGAGTAGATTTATGAAGAAAACCCCGATTAATAAACTTCACGTTATAATTTCGCTTATTATTGGCGTCCTGCTTGCACTGGCAGGATGCCTGTTTGCGTTTAAAATGGGCTTTTTTAAAGACAAAGACGCCCTTATGAAGGAGCCTGCCGGCATAGAAGTCTATGTGGGAAAGACGCCTATTACGGATTATTCAATAGTTCAGAAGAGCGGTTTTAACGGAGCCGCAACGGAGCTTAGAGACTATATCTACAAGGTGACAGGTAAGAAGCTTCCGACCAGGCTTACTTTCAGAGGAGTCGGCAAGTATATTGCTGTTTCCAAGGACAAGAAGCTCGGCGAATACGACCCGCACATTTTGATTGAAGACGGTAATATCATTATCCGTGGCAGAAACGACGAAGAGTGTCTGAAGGCTGTTAAGGAATTTGCCAATTTGTATCTGGGACTTTCTTTTGCCGGAGAAGCGAGAGAGCATGTGCTTGATACGGTAGGTGAGGCTGTCAGAATTCCCGAGAATGTCTATTATAATGCCGAGCCCTGGATGCAGGAGAGAGAGCCGATTATCTGCCTTTGGAAGACGAGTACAAGCAGAGGCGCTTATTACAATTCGGCTACGAACCTTAAGAGCGAGGTGCTGTCATATTCGGACGACATGCTGTATTCATATGTGAAGATGATGCATGACTGCGGATTTACGGGTATTCAGGTGACCGATATTTGCGCGGCTTGGGCGGCTTACGGAAGCTATGAGTATGTGCAGGAACGTTTGAGATTTATGGCCGACGCGGCTCATTCCATGGGCATGAAGTTTACCCTTTGGGTATGGGGCGCAGAGTTTAACGGATACGGCTGGGACGACGATACCGTGGATTATTACGGAGCTGACGAGCTTGAGTATCAGTTTGCGAGCGAGAACCCCAAGGCGATTGAGACTTTTGACAAATACTATTCGATATATGCGGAGCTTGCGGACTGCTCCGACAGGGTTATCGGTCATTTCCACGACCCGACTAACCTTAGAACTCAGGAAGATACAGCTTTCTTTGCCCGCAAATTGCGCGATAAGTTCAGGGAGATTAATCCCGACATCGACTTCGGCGTGGAAAGCTATATGGATACGATTGATTTGTTCCTGCTTGAAAGTGAGCTGGACGGAGATGTGACGCTTTACTCGGGCGTTGAGACCACAGGCGAAAGAAAGTGGGAAGACTTCAGAAACATCTGCAGGAGCAAGGAGCTTGATTACGGTATCTGGTCATGGAATCTTGTTGAGATGGAGATTGACCAGCTTGCCGAGATGAACGTTAATTCCAAGCTTCTTAAGGAAGTTTATTTAAGAACGGCCGAGGAAGACGAGATTTGTAAGCCCACTTACTGGAGCGAGATGGATTCGTACCATCTTGCCAATATCTTCTCGCTTTACTGCGCGGGCATGCTTTTGCAGGATCCCGGTATGGGTAGCGGGGCGCTTCTTAAGGAAGTTGCGACGGCTGTTGTGGGAAGTGAGTATGCCGATAAGCTATACAGCGTGCTGACGCTTATTGAGGATGCCAGAACCGGTGACAGCTTTGAGAGCTTTAAGTGGTCGATGGACAGGGACAATGACAGCTACATTCTTACGAGTTCCGCATATGATGCGGCGGGTATACACAGCAGAGCTGTAGAGGCTTTGGAATACCTTAACGAGATGATAGATGCGGACCTTTCCTGCAATACGATTTCTTTGCCTGTGAGCGTTTCGGATTTATTGAAGATTGTTAAGTCGCATGTTAAGCAGATTGAGGAGTATTCGGCTTTCAGAATCGATTATGATAAGCTTGCGGACATGCCCGAGGGCGCGGTTACTTCCGAGGACGTTGCGGCGATTTATAAGCCTGTTAATGAATACGATGTTATTACCGGTCTGTGGGGCCAGCCTGAGGCGAGAGCTCAGTATGAGCTTATTGAGAGACTCTGCGAGGACAGAGGGCTTGAGGTGCCTCATGACAAGGTATTCGATTATTACAGAAAACAGCGTATTTATGAGGAATTTGTAACGCTTCAGCGCAAGGCTGAAAAATGCATTTTCTTTGACAAAGAAAGAGGCTTCCAGTTCGGTGCGGCCTTCAGGGTTGAAGATTCCGTGCGCCTTATTGAGGAGCTTGTGGAAGAGGGTATTCTAACCGAAAGCGGCGACGGTAAGGTGTTTATCACGGATTGGAAGCGGTACAAAAAGGGCTTCTAAATTTGGGTTGCGCTTTTTCAAAATATAAGTTATCATAGGTCAGTCAACACAAATCCTCCGGCTTTCGGAGGTAACATGAAGAGATTTTTTCTGTTTTTTCTAATGGTTCTGATGCTTGCGCTTACAGCGTGCGGCGATAAGAACCGAATTTCCTATGCGGATGATTTAAATGTATATGACGATACGGAAGTCTTGGACTCGGATGATGAGTCGAAGACTTCTTTGCGTGGGGAAATCTATGTTTATGTGTCGGGGTGCGTGGTTAATCCGGGAGTGTACATCTTGCCTGAGGGCAGCAGAATTTATGATGCTGTGAATGCGGCGGGCGGAATCACCGGTGAGGGCGATGAGTCGACGATGAATCTGGTTAACATAATGCACGATGGCGACAGAATAGTGGTGCCGATAAGTAAGGAATTGACTGAATCTGCTGAGACCACTGATAGTTCAGTGGTTAACATAAATCAAGCGACGGCGACACAGCTTACGACACTGCCGGGTATCGGGGAGACCAGAGCCAAGGCGATAATTGCATACAGGGACAAGCACGGTTCTTTTTCAAAGCCTGAAGATATCATGAAAGTTTCGGGAATTAAGGAAGGCACCTTTGAAAAGATTAAGGATTTTATCGTGGTTAATTGAGTTTGCGAAGGTGAGACCGCTTGTGGTGGTCGCTGTAATTGTGATATGCGTTGATTTGATTTATGTCAACCTATTGTTTAGAGGTCCGAGCTTGAAACTCGGTAACGGCGATACCGTGGCGTCGGCGGAGAACGCGACAATTAAGGGCATAATTCGAGAGAAGAGCTTTGATGAGACGGGTAATGTTAAGAGTGTTGTTGTCGGAAATACGCTGTGTTATGTAAACTACGAGTCCGCGAATCAAGGGCGGTTTATGTTAGGAGCGACGGTTGCCGTAGGCGGAGATATCAAGGAAATTGAAGGGCCCATGAATCCGGGAGAGTTTAACCGGAAGAACTATTACGGAGCCAAAGGGGTATTCTTTGAAATGAGTGCCGAAACGATTAGGGCGGTAAGTGCGCCTAAGCTTGGGATTAGAGAGTGGTTTTTGAACTTGCGGCTCAGAGTATCCGAGAGAATCATGAGGTTTTTCACACTTGAAGGCGGAACCGTCAATACGCTTTTGTGCGGCGATAAGACTTTTCTGTCGAAGGAGCGAAAAGATTTATACACTAACGCCGGTGTGGGTCACTTCTTGGTGATTTCGGGCTTGCATATTTCTGCTGTCGGGACCTTTATTTATCGGGCACTTAGGCGCGCGGGAGTCAAGGTACGGTACGGGTGCGTGGCGGCGATGGGCTTTCTTTTGCTGTATGGGATATTTGTGGGGTTCTCGATATCGGTGATAAGAGCGGTCGTGATGTTCTTTATAAGGCTCTTGGCGGACGTGTTAAAGCGCATCTATGACATGCTTAATACGGTGGCAGTCGCGGCGGTGGTGAATGTGGTCATTAATCCGCTGTGCGTCACGGATACGGCTTTTATCTACTCATATGTGACAGTTCTGGCGATTGCTGTATATGTGACGTTTATAAGCCCGGGAAAGGCTGCAGAGAAAGGGCTTAGGGGCGTAGTGAAAAGATATCTCAAATTTCCAATGGTGCTGTGGCTGTTTGTGATGCCCGTGAATCTGTGCCTGTCTTACGGATGCACGGTGGCTTCGGTGCTGATTAATGCTTTGCTGGCGCCACTTTCCGCACCGATTCTGATACTGGCGTTTCTAGGCCTGGGGCTGTCGTATACAGGGCTGTCGGTTCCGGTGGGAGTGGCGGATTTTTTGATAGCGTTGATTCTGCGGGGGTTCGACAAGTTATGTAAACTAACATCACTGTATCCAATGTTCACGTTGCTGGGGCGACCGGCACTGTGGAGGGTGTGTGTGTACTACGTTCTTTTGCTGTGGATTCTGTTTAAGGGAAAGAATATTGTCGGGACTGCAGTGCGGGTCGGAGTGGCGCTTGGCGCGGTGCTCTTTATTGCTGCGCCGGTAAATCTTTCGGGGCAAGTGACAACGCTTTATGTGGGACAAGGCGAGTGCGTGGTGGTGCATACGGGAGCGGGGAGTGCGGTTATATACGACTGCGGCTCCACATCCAAGTCGAATATTGGTGAGTACACGGTAATTCCGTATCTGCGCTACACAGGGGTATCGCGGGTGGATGCCATATTCGTGTCGCACGGAGACTACGACCATGTGGGTGAAGTGCCATATATCATAGAAAATCTTGCGGGAGAAGGCGTGAGACTGCGGAGTCTTGTGACACAAGATATTGCCAAGGCCGGCAAAAGCAAGTTCCTGGTTGAAGCAGAGGCGACGGCACGGAGCGAGGGAGTTCCGGTATTGCATATGTCTAAGGGGCAGCGGATGCGGCTTGGGGATTTTTCTTTTACCTGCATGTGGCCCGCTAAGGGGTATTCTTGCGAGGATGCCAACAAGGGCTCTATGGTGATTCTGGTGTCCAAGGGAGATTTCGACGCGCTTTTATGCGGGGATGCGACGGGGGAAACCGAGAGACATATCATAAAGAGCGTAGCAGGGGCAATGAGCGGTAATCTTGAATTTTTGTCAGTATCGCACCACGGGTCGAATTCTGCCAGTGACGCGGGCTTTTTAAAGGCTCTGGCGCCTCGGACGGCGGTGGTATCTGCAGGAATCAATAACCGGTACGGGCACCCTCATAAAGAAGTGCTTAAGCGATTCAGACAGTACACACCGAAGACTGTATTGCTGCGCACGGATAAGAGCGGGGCGATAAGCGTCGCGCCGAGTGGCAGGAAAATCAGAATATCCGTGTTTCGCAGGTAGAAGGCTAATAATTCATTATGGTTTCGGTGTTACCATTAAAAGGCTATAAGGGAAAATATGCCCATCTGCGGACAGACAATTAAGACCGCATCTATCGGGCATTCGGAGGCTGTATGGTAGGGGATAATTTTAGAAAAAGCAGACTATGGGCTGTGCTTAAGCCGTTCATCGGTATTGCGGCCGCAGTGGGACTTAACATCTTCTTTAACAGAATGATGGGACGCTTCCATATACCGCTTTTCATGGACAATGTGGGTACGCTTCTTGCGGCGGCACTCGGCGGATATCTTCCCGGTATTCTCACCGGTTATCTTACAAACTTTATAAATATGACAGCGGATGTCGAGAACGTTTACTATGCGAGTCTGAGCGTTCTTATTGCTACAGCGGGCGCTTTCTTTTATAAGAAGGGCATGTTTGATAAGCTTTGGAAGACAATTCTTACGATTCCCGTCTTTGCTTTTATCGGCGGTGCTCTCGGGTCATTACTCACATATTGTATTTACGGGTTCGGAATGGGCGAGGGAATTTCTGCGCCTTTTGCCAGGGCACTGCTTGAGAAGGGAACACTTAGCGTCTTTACGGCTCAGCTTATCTCGGATGTGGTAATCGATCTGATAGATAAGACCATAAATGTGCTGATTGTGTTCGTGATTCTTAAGATTATTCCCGATAAGGTCAAGAACCCCATGGGACTGTCCTGCTGGCAGCAAAGACCCATTACGCAGGCCGACAGGGTTAAGATTGATAAGAACAAAATCAGGGGCATGTCCCTTGGCACCAAGATTTCCATAGTAGTGGCTTTTGTGATGATAGTGATTGCTTTTGTTACAACTTCCATAAGCTGTGTCTTCTATCATTCTTTTGCCATCGAGCAATTCTCGGAAACGGGTGTGAGAACGGCCCAACTTGCAGCATCGGTTATTGACGGTGACAGGGTGGATGAATATCTGGACAAAGGAAAAGATTATGGCGGATACAGGGACGCCGTAATGCACCTTAAGAACCTTCTTTCGACTACGCCGGAGCTTGAATATGTATACGCGTACAGTATAGAGAACGACGGCTGCCATGTGCTGTTTGACTTAGGCAGCGACGGACTTGAAAGAAGCAAGCCCGGGGATATGATTCCTTTTGATGAATCGTTTGCACCATATCTTAATAAGCTTAAGCGTGGCGAGATTATAGATTCGATTGTCACGGATGCCACATACGGGTGGCTTCTTACCAATTATGAGCCTGTGTACAATTCCAAGGGCAAGTGCGTATGCTACGCGGCGACAGACATTTCCATGGCGGCTATAAGGCTTCATGAGATAAGCTTTCTTGCGAAGGTGCTTTCTTTGTTTGTGGGATTCTTCCTGCTGATTCTGGCGTTTTGTATATGGCTGGCCAAGTATTCGATAATTTACCCGATAGATGCGATGACCCTCGTGGCGGAGGAATTTGCTTCGGATACGGCGGGCGACAGGGCGCGAAGCCTCAAAGCGCTTTCGGATCTTGATATAAGAACCGGCGACGAAGTCGAGAATCTCTACAGTTCCATGAACGTCATGATGGAAGAGTCGGTTCAGCAGATGGAGCACATTAAGAAAAAGGGCGAAGAACTTTCCAAGATGCAAAACGGCCTGATTGCGGTACTTGCGGACATTGTGGAAAGCAGGGACAAGAAGACCGGCCAGCATATCAAGAAGACGGCGGCGTATACGCGTTTTCTTTTGCAATGCATGATGAATGAGGGAATTCATACGGATATAATCAATCCCGAGTACATTGAGAGCGTGGCCAATTCCGCACCGCTTCATGATATCGGAAAGATTGTGGTGTCCGATACGATTCTTAACAAAAACGGGCGCCTTACGGACGAGGAATTTGAAAAGATGAAGTCCCATACCACCGCGGGCAAAGAAATGATTCAAAAGACCATGGACCTTGTTTCGGACCCCGGATACCTTTCGGAGGCGGAGGGGCTTGCGGCTTATCACCACGAGAAGTGGGACGGAAGCGGTTATCCCAACGGATTGTCCGGCGATGAGATTCCGCTCAGCGCGAGGGTAATGGCGGTTTCGGATGTGCTCGATGCGCTACTGTCTAAGCGAAGCTACAAAGAGCCGTATACTTTCGAGCAGGCGGTGGACATCATTAAGGAAGGCTCGGGCAAGCATTTCGACCCCACGATTATAAGGGTATTCTTAGAGCATCTTCCCGAGATTAAGGATATTGCGGACAAGCAGGATCAGGAGTATACGATAACTTCATAACAGGATACATCGGTATGCCGTGGGTACGTGCTCACGGCATATTTTTATGAAAAAAGAATCTATATTTATATATGTTTCACTTTATTTTACTTATACTCATATTAGTAAATGGGTAGAGCGTAAAGGCGGTTTTATGGACAATTTTGCGTTTTATTCACCTACATATTTTGCTTTCGGCAAAGGCGAAGAGATGAAGGCAGGGGGCGCTTATGTATACGAGAAATACTGACGAGCTTACGAGAGAATATTTCGATTCCATAATGGTGGTTCCAAGGTACTTGGATGGGGACATTCCCGACATTTCCATAGAGCTTTTCGGGAAAAAGTATAATACTCCCGTCATGACGGCCGCCCTTTCACATCTTCATAACACAGTAGATAACGGAATGTGTGAATATGCAAAAGGTGCTTTAATGGCGCATGCGCTGCATTTTGTAGGCATGAGTGAGGACGACGAGTTCGATGAGATTGCTGCAGTGGGAGCCGATACGGTTAAGATTGTGAAGCCTCATGCGGACGAATCGGTTATATTTACGAAGATTGAGCGTGCGGTTAAGGCCGGAGCGGTGGCTGTCGGCATGGATATCGATCACTCGATTTCTTCGCACGGCACATACGACAATGTAATGGGACTGCCTATGGAGCCTAAGACCACGGAGCAGCTTAAATCTTACGTGAAGGCAGCAGGCGTACCGTTTATCGTAAAGGGTGTGCTGAGCGTAGGTGACGCATATAAATGCGTGGAAGCAGGCGCGGCGGGTATTATTATATCGCATCATCATGGTATAATGGATTCAATGGTGCCACCGTTATATATGCTCCCCGCGATTAAGAAGGCGGTGGGCGATTCACTTAAGATTATCGTCGATTGCGGCTTTGAAAGCGGCATGGATGTGTATAAGGCGCTGGCGCTCGGCGCAGACGGTGTCGGTATAGGACGCGCGCTTATGGGACCGCTTAAAGGTGGCGGTGAGGCTGTATACAAGCGCATCGAAGAGATTAACGGCGAGCTTAAGACCGTAATGGCAAGAACCGGATTTAAGTCGGTTAAAGATATTAATTCATCGGCACTCAGATTCAGAACATTTTAACTTCTGACTACACAAAGGGCAGGTACATGAGACTAGGTATATCGACATCACTACAGGGCTTATCCCCCGGAAGAATGGGGACGTACATTAAGAGAGGCAGGCTGCAGAAGCGTTGTTTTTCCCGTAGACCATACTGCGCCCGACTCACTTATTGATGAATATGTCAAGGCAGCGGCAGACAATGACCTCGTGATTGCAGAGGTCGGCATCTGGCGTAATGCGTTATCACGCGATGAGATTGAGCGGAAAAAGAACCTTCAGTATTGCATCGACCAATTGGCTCTTGCGGAGAGAATCAAGGCCAATTGCTGCGTCAACGTCGCAGGCTCCATGGGTGAGCGCTGGGACGGAGGCTACAGAGAGAACTTTTCCAAAGAAGCCTTTAACAAGCTTGTTAAAATGATCAAAGAAGTCATCGACGAGGTTAAGCCCCGTAACACTTTCTTTACGGTTGAGCCTATGCCCTGGATGTATCCCGACAGCCCCGAATGCTATCATATGCTCCTTGAGAGTGTAAGTCGCGGATGCTTCGGCGTGCATATGGATATCGTCAATATGATTAATTGCCCCGAGAGATATTTCTTTTGCGACGATTTCCTCGAGAGAACCTTCGGACTTCTCGGTAAGAACATTAAGAGCTGTCACTTAAAGGATATCAAGCTCCTTGACGAGTACACTTTCCAGCTCAGAGAATGCCCGTGCGGCGAGGGTACTTTAAATATTGAGAAGTACGTGCAACTGGCTGACAGGTACAATCCCGATATGCCCATGATTATCGAGCATCTCGAGAACGATGAGGCGTACTTTGAGAGCCTTAAGTATGTGAGAAATCGCCTCGGAATTAAATAAGATTTATAGGTAGAGTATTCGAAACTCCTTCTTAAAACCGTCTGAAGTGTCGCGTGGCATTTCAGGCGGTTTTTGGTTATAATGGTGAATATGGCGGTGTGTTACTGCGGGGTGACGTATGAAGAAGATTTTTTGCTTTTTGACTATAATGGCGGTGGTCGGTATGGCTGCCTGTTCAATCGGTAAAGAAGCGGGTGACGAGACGGTTTCTTTGTCCACGGATGCATCATCTGTTTCAGAGAATGACGATGTTTCTGGCGGGAATGAAGCGCCGGAGATTGAGGTAAAAGAAGGCGTTTACGCTGATTATGCATTCATTACGATTGGCGAGGAGATTAAAAGATATAAGCTTTTCTCGGAAGATCTAGGCGATGTAGACCTTGCCTGCGTTTCGGACGATAACCTTTTATTTAAGTGGGGTGCAGGCGATGCGTGGCGATTCTACGAGATGAATGAATATCCTGAGCTCGACCGCGTTCTCGGGCTGGGACCCGGAGGCGGGATATTTGAGGCGGCGCCTTTCCAAGGTGTAAAGATAAGCGAGATAGAGGCAGTAAAGGATTCGGAAGCCGTTCTTTTGCTAAACGGAAGCGTGGAGAGCGGCAAGGAAATATGGGAAGATTTCTACACAAAGACGAGCAAACACATGCCGGCATCGGTTATAATCGCAGATTGCTATACTCAGAGTTCAAATGTAAGTGAAGCGCTTAAACAGGCAGAAGCCGGTGACTATCCGTGTCTGTATTTCACAAAACTTACCTATGATGGGGTAGAGTTTGTGCTTGAGCCGGTTTGCAGAGTCGATGATGAATATGTGGTAAGAAAAGATGAGGACTATGACAGAGATACCAAGTACTTTAAGTATCTGAGGCATTTTGAGGGTGAAGCGGAATTCCCGACAATGATTTATTCATATTACAGCATCTACATACTTACAGACGATGATACCTCCGACCGGGACGAAATCGAGAGTTCTCAATGGATGGATACCACGGGAGCGATACCTTATGCTGAAGTTTTCGGAGAGTATACTTGGAAGGATAATGCTCCTTTCCTTCCCTTGCAATGATAGGCAGATATGAGTAAAATGGATGTTGTCAGGGAGTAGATAAATGGGTGTTGTTGCAACGAGTCTTCAGTCCAAGGAATACAAGAACGCGTATCTTTTGTACGGAACTGAAGGATATCTCAGAAATTATTATAAGAATGCGTTAAAGACCGCTTTGGTCAATGAAGGCGATAATCTTAATTATTCATATTTTGAAGGTGCCGGCACCAACCCTACGGAGGTGGCGGAGCTTTTGTCGACTATGCCGTTTCTGGCAGAGCATCGCGTGATTATAATAGAGAACAGCGGATGGATGGCCAAGTCCTCGGGAGACGACTCGGAAGAGAAGTCTTCGGGTGACGGTAAGCTTGCGCTGGTTATTGAGGGTATCAAGAATATGGGCGACGACGTGATTGTCATATTCTCGGAAGAGAAGGTAGATAAGCGTTCGAAGCTCTTTAAGACGATTACGGCGAAGGGCGCTGCCGAAGAGTTCGGAGAGCAGACCGATGAGATGCTTGCAAGATGGCTTATCAATCAGGCTCGTGCGGACAGTAAGAAAATGGATCCCGCCACAGCTATGTATCTGGTATCCGAGTGCGGTAAGGACATGTTCCTTTTAGACAAAGAAATGCAGAAGCTTCTTGCGTGGTGTCTTGACCGGGACAGTATCACTCGCGAGGACGTTGACACAGTCTGCACACATCAGGTAAATAACAAGATTTTCGATATGGTTACAGCAATTGCCCTTCATCATCAAAAAGAAGCATTGGCCATGTATTACGACCTTCTGGTGCTCCGCGAATCACCGTTTCATATATTGACTCTTCTGGTCAGACAGTATACCAGAATGCTTGCCATCAAGGATGCGATGCAGAAACGTGTGCCGTTAGCGCAGATTGCGGGTAAACTCGACATGCAGGACTGGCTTGCCAAGAAGATAGGCGACCAGACGCGTAACATTTCGCTTAAAGAAATCCGCCGTAACCTCGAAGCCTGTGCCAAGGCCGATGAGGACATTAAGAACGGTAACCTGACAGACTCCATGAGCCTAGAACTTCTGATAGTCGAATGCTCCATGCCGGCAGACAAGGCGACCGCGAGAGCGTAGCGCGTAAACTTCGAAAACGCCGAGCACTGTACCTTATATTGGACACCCACTGTGATAACTTATACTCAAAGATAA
>Ga0129306_1003390_pt1 | contig 11997 bp, 6 predicted proteins | sample P827metagenome_FD_94438 | JGI IMG/M metagenome (GOLD analysis project Ga0129306, IMG submission 94438) | Capybara group fecal microbial communities from Wisconsin, USA - P827 metagenome | ecosystem: Host-associated > Mammals > Digestive system > Large intestine > Fecal | place: USA: Wisconsin...
CCCGCGCGGCGCTCCTCGGCACCGTCGCCGGCATCGGCTTCATCTGGATGGCGACGCAGGGTGTGTTCGACGTCTTCGGCGATCCCGTCGTCGGTTTGCCGATCCTCGCGGTCGCCATGCTCGGCCTCTTCGCCGGCTATCTCTTCCCGAAAAAGATCTCTCCCTTCATGGTGGCGATCGTCGGCGGCATCGTGTATGCGATCTGCCTCGGCCGCACCACCTTTGACTTCACGCAGGTGGGCTTCTATTTCCCGAACCCCGTGAACACCATCCAGTCCCTCGTCAACGGCTTCGCGTATGTCGCGCCCTACCTGACCGTGGTCATCCCGGTGGAGATCTACAACTTCATCGAAACCATGGACAACGTGGAATCCGCGAACGCGGCGGGCGATCCCTACAATGTCCGGGAAGCCCAGTTCGCCGACGGTATCTGCACGATGATCTCCTCCCTCTTCGGCGGCGTGGTCCCGAACACCGTCTGGCTCGGCCATCCCGGCCTGAAAAAGACGAACGCGGGCGCGGCCTACAGCTGGATCAGCGGCGTCGTGCTCGGTCTGGCGGGCATCTTCGGCCTCTTCACGGTTCTTGACGATCTCGTTCCGCCGGCCGTCGTCGCCATCACCTTCCTGTGGTGCGCGGTCATCATGGTGGCGCAGGCCTTCAAGGAATGCAAGCCGAAGCACTATGCGGCCATTGCCATCGCCATGGTCCCCTCCATCGCCGACTATCTCTTCACCCAGGTGGAAGCCGCTATTGCGACCGGCTCCATGGCGGAAGGCGGCTGGGGGATCTGGTCCGAAGCGCTGGACACCGGCATCAAGGGCTTCTCGCCTGAGATTTCCGAAATGCTCATCGCCAACGGCGCGATGTGGAACGGCGTGCCCGCGGTCAAGGCAGGTGCGATCATCATCGGCATCCTGCTCGGCTCCATGTGCGTCTTCATGATCGAGCGCAAGCTGAAAAGCGCGTCCCTCATCGCCCTGGCCGGCGCGGTCCTCTCCTTCTTCGGATTCATCCACCACGCGGCGCTCGGCATTTACCTGACCTCTCCCTTCATGATCGGCTGGCTCATCGTCGCGGTGCTCCTCTTCATCCTGAGCTTCGGCGAAGGCAAGTGGTTCAAGGCACAAGACGATTTCGAGTACGTATAAGCCATCCTCCCGCATGCATCCCGGCTCCCTCCGCTCGGACAGCTCCCCGCGGAGGGGGCTTTTCCGTTCCGGGAGGCAAAAACATTCCGAAGCCTTGCAATCGCCGCGCCGATGTGCTACAATGAACGCAAGCGAAAACGAAAAACCGGAGGTCTCCCATGGAGAAGGACAGCACCCGCATCACGCTCCGCCCGATCACGGACGAAGACGAAGCCGACTGCATCGCGCTTCTGCGTGACAACATCATCAACCGCACCTATCTGCTCCCCGATTTTGCCGACGACGAGGCAGCGCGTCCGCTTTTCCGCCGTCTGCGCGATCTCTCGGCCGATCCCGCACATTTCGTCCGCGCCGTGTCGCTTGGAGGGCAGATGATCGGCTTCGTCAACGACGTCGCCATGGACGAAAAGAGCGCAGAGATGGGCTATGTCATCCGGCCCGATCTCCATGGCCGCGGATACGCCACGGAAGCGCTCCGGCAGACGATCACCGCCCTTTTCGACCGCGGGCTTACGGTGATCCGCGCGGGCTTCTTTGAAGAGAACGTCGCGAGCCGCCGCGTGATGGAGAAGAACGGCATGACGCCGACCGGCGAGGAGGAGACGATCGACTGGCGTGGCGCGTCGCATCGGTGCCTCTATTATGCGCTCCGGCGGGAGGATCTCTCATGAATCCGATCCGTCCTGCGCGGGAGGAGGATGCCGTCCGGGTCGCCGAGATCCGCGTCTTCTGCTACCGGCTGAACTTCTACCCGATCTTCCGCGACGACGATTTCTACTTCCGGGAGCTCACCGTGCCGAACGCCGCGCAGAGGCTCGCGGACGACGGCTTCCCGGAAAACACCCTCGTGTACGACGACGGCGCGGTCAAGGGCTTCGTCACCCTCGACGGCGAGGAGATCCGCAAGCTGTTCGTCGAGCCCTGCCTCTGGAACGAGGGGATCGGGTCCCTGCTGCTCGAAGCCGCGGTCTCACAGGGCGGGCGTCGGCTCTGGGCGCTCGAAAAGAACGTGCGCGCGATCCGGTTCTATGAGCGGCACAGTTTCCGCCTCACCGGACGAGAGAAGCCCGTGGACGACACCGCCGAGATGCTCGTCGAGATGGCGCTCGAGGCCTGACCTATCCGCCTGACGCAAAAATCCGCCTCACGAGGAGACGGATTTTTTGTTTTCGCGCGATATTGGCGGCGGGAGAAAAGTTTTTCGGATTTTTCTGCTTTTTAATCCGGTTTATCCGTTTTTTTCTCTCACGCGGATCTCCCTGCCCTCTTCGCGGCGCACGACCGAGATGAGCCGTTCGCGGAGGACTTCCCTCTCCGCACGGAATGCGGGATCTCCGGCGAGGTTGGTCCGCTGGGCCGGGTCGTTCCGGTTGTCGTAGCAGCACGCCTCGTGCAGGAGGTCCGGATCGCCGTCCGCCGGATCGAGCATGGCACAGTAGGTCCAGTCCGGGGTGCGGATCGCGCGGCCCCGTCCGGCTTCGCTGATCTGGACGAGGACCTCGTCCCGCACGGAGGCTTCCGGATCGGCGGCAAGGGGGATGAGCGAATGCCCGGGAAGAGATGCCGGGACCTCGATCCCCGCCGCATCGAGGAGGGTCGGGGGCAGGTCGATGAGGCTTGTGAGACGCCGGACGGTCTTCCCGCCGCGGAATCCGGGCCCGTGCACGATCAGGGGGACGTGCAGGCTTGCGTCGTGGCATGATCGCTTGTACTCGCCGTTGCGCGTGCGGAAGTGGCATCCGTGGTCCGAGGTGTAGACGACGAGGGTGTCGTCGAGCTGACCGGTCTCCCGAAGGGAGTCGAGGATGCGGCCGACGTTTTCGTCAAGGCTCCGGCAGCAGGCGAGATAGGCGGGCATCTCCTCGCGCCAGTCGCCGCCCGTGCCGTCAAGATCGGCGGGGACTTCATAGTCCGTGTACCGCTCCGCCCACCCGTCGGGCGCTTCGCAGCGGTTATGATCGTTTTGGTGATGTGGCTCGAGCCACGATACGAAGAGGAAGAACGGCTTCTCCTTCGGCTGGCGGATATATTCGATCGCCCGGTCCGCGAGAAAGTCCGCGCGGTAGCCGTCGAAATCCACGCGCTGCCCGTCGCCGTCGTATACGAATCCGCCGTATCCGTGGGAGGTGAATTCGAGGACGTCCGCCGCCATCCAATAATCGCGGTAGCCGCCTCGCCGCTCGGGAGGGATCGGTTTTGTCTTGTAATCCGCGGTGTCAGGCGCGGGAGGGGAGGCAAAGGAGTTCTGCGACGCGAGGTGCCATTTGCCGACGTAAGCGGTCTCGTATCCGGCGGCGTTCATCCGGTCGGCCACGGTCGTCACGTCCGGCGGCAGGGCGCGGTCGTTGACCGTGCAGCCGATGGCGTCGGGATAAAGCCCCGTCTGGAGGCAGGCGCGCGCGGGTCCGCATACGGGCTGGCAGGTCATCGCGAGATCGAAGCGCACCCCGTCCGCCGCCAATGCGTCGAGGTTGGGCGTCAGACCGAGCGGCGCGCCGGGGACGGCTCCGTAGCCGCTCACGGTGTCATAGCGCTGCTGATCGGAGAAGAGAAATACGATGTTCGGGCGTTTCGGCATGGCAGTCTCCTTTATGTCCGCGGTTTCGTCTTTTTGAGCACGGCGCGGTACGGCATGAGCATCCCCTCGGTCATACGCCCGCCGAGCTTCGCGCGCAGCTTCGGACTTGCGTTCATCGCGCCGACCATATACATCGCGAGCATCCGGGCACGGTGCTTCTGGGGGAAATCGTACTGGCCGTGCGCCTTGAAGAACTTGTGATCCTCGCGCATCAGGCCCTGCATCTGCCAGATCAGGTCGCGGAAAATCTTCATCCCGCCGACGCCCCAGAAGTTCGCCGGACGGGTGTGATGGGTCTTCACGGCATACGCGAGCCGCAGGGCGATCCGGTCGATCTCGCCGTCCGGGTCGACCTCGTCGCAGGCCGCACCGCACCAGAAATTGCCGCCGACCTCCGCGCGCGCTTCGAGGACATCCCGGAGATTCTCCTCCGCCGGGAAATTGCCGGAGACGAGCGCGGCCATCGGCATCCCCATCGTGACGGTGCGGTGCCCGTTGCAGAACTGGCGGTCGTCGTACATCTTGAAGAGCGAGCCCATCCCGTGATCCCGCACGGGGAACGCCGTGACGATGGCGTCCGCGCTCTGGATGCGGTCACGGAGCAGATCGGCGAATCCGTCCCGATAGACACAAACGCCGTCAGACGCGCACCGGAAGCACCCGAGGCATCCGCCGCGCAGCCCGATTTCACGGATATTCACAAGATCCGTCCCGAGGGGCAGCCGCGCCCGGAACCGCGCAATCATGGCGGCAAGCTGCGCGTCGTCCTCGCCGAGATCCGCAACGATCACGACCCGGCTGGGCTTCTCCTTCGTGCAGCGCGGGACCGTCACAGGCCGGTGCGACGGCGCGGGGAAGGTATCCGCCGGCTCCGATAGGCCGTTTTCGATGTTGAAGAGGAGATAGTCGAAGAACTTTTCCGCCTCCGCGCGCCCCTTTTCGGAGAGCAGATCCTCCATGTCCGCGGAAAGACCGTCAATATAGCGCATCCCCATGTCCTGCGCGTTCTCGCGGATAAACCGGTGGGCGGTGATGTCGTAGAAGTGCTTCGAGGTGGTGATCTGGGTGGCGTACTTGCCCGCAAGATCGCAGTCGGCGCCTTTCAGCAGTTCGAGAAAGCGGACGAGCTGGGAGGGGACGAGGAAGGTGTAGACAGGATAGGAAAAGATGATGCAGTCCGCCTCCCGCATCTGCTCCGCCGCCTCGTCCGGGTGCTTTTCCCAATATGGGAGCCGGTGACCGGCGTCAAGGACGGTGAAGCGGTGCTCCGGGCGGCGTTTTTCGAGATACAGGGAGGTTTGGAGGGTGATGCTGTTCTCCCCCTTCGGGGAGCCGTTGACGATGAGGAAATGCATGGCGATGCCTCCGGCGCGGATGAACCGCGTTTTTTCTTTCATTATAGCAGATTCCCCCGCGATTTGCAAGACTGAGGGGATCGGAGCAAAAAAACAACCGATCCGGAGATCGGCTGCTTTGCAGATCGTATACTTATCTCTTCTTCGCGAGGGCAAAGCCCGCGATGGAGATGACCGCGCCGACGGCAGCAACGATGCTGAAGTCGAAGGTCTGCGGTGCGTTCATTTTCGCTTCGAGTTCTTCGGAGATTGCAGCGTTCACTTCCACCTGTTCCTGCTCGGCGGGTTCCTCGGTCGCTGCTGCGGGGAGCACGGCCGCACCGATCAGGAGGGCGAGCATCAATACGATGCTGAGAATCTTCTGTATCCGTCTCATCGTAAAGTACCATCTCCTTTCCTTGCACGGTTTCTTTTCGCCTTTATTTTAACACATTGTGAAGAAATTGTCAAGAGTTTTTGAGGAAATTGTTTTGTGAAAATGATACAAGAAATTTGCCGGAAGGTCTTGACAACTTCGGTTTATTGTGATAAACTATGCTCAGAGAGTTTAGCAATCTAAACCCCTGCAATCAGGAACACAATAAAAATCATCCTACATAGAACGGAAAGGAAGACAACCATGAACGAAAACAGAAGACTTGCGGACAGCGATTTCCGCTTTATGAGCGTGATCTGGGATTACGAACCCGTCGGCTCCATGCGCCTCGTGGACCTCTGCCTCGACATCCTCGGCTGGAAAAAATCGACGACCTTCACCATGCTGCGCAAGATGTGCCAAAAGGGCATGGCGAAGAACGAGAATTCGGTCGTCACCTCTCTCGTCTCGCGCGAAGAGGTGCGGCGGACCGAAAGCGAGCGCTTCGTCTCCGAAACCTTCTCCGGCTCTTTGCCGGGCTTTCTCGTTGCGTTCATGGACGGGAAGACGCTCACGGACGGGGAGGTGGACGAGCTGAAGCGGCTCATCGACGAACACCGGAAGGGGTGAGGATGTGACCGCGCTTCTTTTGCATGTGCTCTCCATGAGCCTCACGGCGTCGGTCGTCATCCTGGCGGTCCTTCTGGCACGGATCCCGCTGCGCCGCGCGCCGAAAAAGATCTCCTACTGGCTCTGGCTGGCGGTGGCATTCCGGCTCTGCTGTCCCGTGAGCTGGAATTCGCCCTTCAGCCTGTTTTCCGTCGTTCCCGTGCAGATGGATACGGCGGTGGTGCTGCCGGCGGAAGAAACGGAAGCGATCCTCCCGGAACCCGTTCCCGAGGATCGGCCTTCTCCCGCATCACCCGCTTTGCCCGCACCAGCGGAAGAAGTGACGGAGGACCCGGCTGCCCCTGCTCCCGCGGATACGATAGCCGCGCCCGTCGATCCGGTCAAGCTGTCCGAACAGCGTCCCGCGGCGTCGGAACCGGCCACGGAACCCGCCGTCCCTCCCTCTGAACCCGTCTCCGATCCCGTATCGGATCCTGTTTCCGATCCTGTTTCCGATCCCGATCCCGGAATGACCCCGGACCCGATCCCGGAGACACCCGCCGTGACCCAGCCCGCGGAGCCGGATCCGCTCACAGCCTCTGCGGACACCCCTGCCGTCACGACGGTCCCGCAGGGAGAACCCGTACCGGATGAGCCCGCGCTCCATGAAACCGCGCCGCGCACGCTGCTCTCGCGGATTCTGGACGCCGCGGCAGTCGTCTGGCTCTGCGGCATCGGAATCATGCTCATCTATGCCGCTGTCAGCTACCTCAACGTGCGGCGTGCGATGGCGACGGCGATCCGCCTTGAAGACGGCGTCTACGAATCCGACCGCATCCGCTCGCCCTTCCTGCTCGGCGTCGTGCGTCCGAAGATCTACCTGCCCCTCGGCGTGAGCGGCGACATGCTCCGCTATGTGCTGGCGCACGAGCGTTATCACATCCGCCGGGGAGACAGCGCGGTGAAGCTCTTCGCGTTCCTGCTCCTCGGGGTCCACTGGTTCAATCCCCTCGTCTGGCTCGCGTTCGCGCTGATGACGCGGGACATGGAGATGAGCTGCGACGAATACGTCCTCTCGACCGAGCCGGACATCCGGAAGCGGTACAGCTATTCCCTGCTCTCCTTCGCGTCCGGCAGGCAGCTTCCGTCCCCCTCTCCCCTTTCGTTCGGCGAGGGCGACGTGAAGAGCCGGATCAAGAACGTCCTCGGCTGGAAGCGTCCGAAGCGGTGGGTGACCGCCGTCGCGATCGTTCTGGCTGCCGCCGCGGCGATCTTCTGCATGTCCAATCCGATGGAGAAGAAGACGCCCGACAAAGCAGAAAACACGCAGGACGCGGAATCCGTCGATTCGTCCGTGCGCTCCCTCGTCGTTCTGCCGGAAGGTGACTGGACAACGCGCACCGCCGATGCAGAGGAACTTCTCTTCTCCTCCGGCGGCTGGATGGATTCCACACTCTACCCGGACGGATATGCCGACACCTTCTGGAACGGCTGGTACAAAGAGAACGGGCTCTTCTGCGATACCTCGCTGCGATTCATACCGGGCGATGAGATGTCCTTCCGGTGGTTAGGCAGCCGTGGAGAGGTATCCGACGATTACCGCGGCAGCTATGTTATCCGGGAGGACGGGACCGTTCACGCGTTGTTCTCCGCTTTCGATGTGGAGACTCTGTCCGTCTACGGCCCATCTTATGAGGCTGTCTTTTCGCTGCGCGCCGATGCCGGGCACCCATACGGCACGGAATACCGTGAGACCGTCGGCGTGACGCTCGTTTCGACCGATTGCCCGGACTTTGAGGCTCTGGTCGGCGTTGAGCTCGGCATGACAGGCGCTGCATGGTTCCGCGGCGATCTCGACGGCAACCCGGCGGACGCCATCGTGAAGCTGACGTCAACGGACAAGACCGACGCGGACTTTGCCTCTCTGTCGGTCTATGAAACCAAAGCGGAGGAGTACGCCATGGCCGAGTGCCTGACTGTACTCTATCCCGATTCCTACGACACCGACGGGGAATTCCGGATCGATTCCGAAGCCGACCACGCCCCGGACGCCGTACTGGTGACGGTCACGGATCTCGGCGATCTCTGCTTCTATGCGGAAAACGTCGGACGGCAGAACGGAGGGGAGCGCGATTCCTTCCGGCTGAAAGCCTTCCGCTGGCGGGGAGAATGGACTGCGCTTGCCCGTCCGATGTGGTTCACGCCGAACTGGTTCCACCTGTACCGCGCGGAACAGGCCGCCTTCTTCTTTGTACAAGCCCCATCCGGTCAGGATGCTGACATGACGTACGTCCTTTTGACCGAAGACGGCGCGTTCTGCTTTGACAGTACGGAGGCGGAGGCCGGATACCTCCTGGATCTTCGCGCAGACGCTGCCGGTATGATCATCTATGGGCGCACAAACGCGGATTTCCTCAACTTGCAGACTGTGGAAGATCATCTGCGTTTCCGCGGTCGGGAGGAGGATCCTTACACCGAAAACGGCACGCTCCGGTACGAAAACGGACGCTTTGTCTTCACGCCCGAGACCCGGCAGACGCCGTCAGAGTGGTTTGAAGCGCAGAAGAAGACCTATCCGACAAGTTATCCGGAAGAGACGTTCGGCACGATGTCCCTCAGAGAATATGTGACGGACTGGCTGCCGAAGTATCTGCGCGATGAGAGGCTGCACGAAAAGGGGCTGTTCACTCCGGAAGAAGCAGAATCCGTCACCCGCTATATGGTGGAGCGAATAATGACGGAGGACTGGCTGAAGGAGGACTTTGCCTTCGATGCAAAACAGGCATCCGGTTTCTGTTTCATGATCGGCACCATGAAAGCCAACGCCGGACAAATCCCGGTTCCGGAGTCCCTCACCTCGCTCTGGAACAATGAGTGGGAAGGGATCGGACGCGAGGATGCGTATCGGATCGCCGCCCAGATGTTCGGCTTGAATCCGGAAGACCCCTCCGCGCTCGCGTCTCCGTCCTTCGTGTATGACGAAGCACAGGACAGCTATCGGGTCGCGCTCTTCACGGGTCTGTCGCACGGTTATTACGACATGGAAGACGTCTCCGTTGTTTGGGATTATGCTTCCGTCACCGTCCGCTTCCGGCTTGTCGCCTATCAGCCCGGCCCGGAAGATTCCGGCGGACATGCGGGCGTCTATGCCGACGAACGGATCGATTTCGGCGAATACCGGATGATTTTCCATAAGCCGGACGGACTTGATACCCAAGGACTCCCCCGCATTCTGTTCGCGAAACGCGGGGAGATCGAAGCGGCGGATTCCCCCGAGCCGCCACTCAGCGACGAGTTGAAAAACTTCATCATATACCCGGACTTCTTCGATGACGAACAGCGGGATCTCTATGCCCGCGCCACGGTCTTTCTGCCCGCGGTATGGGGACCGACCGCCTCCTACGTCGAGGACTTCGCTCCGCGCAGGGACGGGGAACCCTTCCTGAACGGTTATAACTACCCCTCCGTCACGGTGTATGATCCGGAGCGCGGACTTGACTGCCGCTACTATGTCTGCCACGGGAGATATGAAAACTGGGCCGACCTCGACGCCGCCGGACGTTCCCTCTTCACGGAAGAATTATGGGAATCGATCACCGGCCCGGGGAAGCGATGTATGGAATTCGGTGGGAAAACCCTGTTCCTCGACGCGGATGCTGGAAGCAGCGGATACGATCCCACCCTCGACCGGTTTGAACTGGTGGAGAAAACCGAGGAGATAATCACCTATTGGTTCATCACCTCGTACCGGGAACGCGGAACCCTTGCGGTCGAAAGCTCCGAAAGAACGCTGATCACATTGGTGAAGACGGACTTGGGCTGGCGGTTCGCGAGCTTCCGGCAAGGGGACTGGACACCTGCTGGCACGGACGCCCCCGAACGCGTTTCCTGTTACAGCGAAGACTATGCGGAATTCATCGTCCGGGATATAGTCCGTCACGTGATGGACGACAGCTGGCTGGACGGGAAAACCGCGTATTCCGCCCTCGATGCGGTGCGTTTCGTGAATACGATGCCGCTGTGGGGGTATCCCTACCGGGTTGCAGAACCGAGCGAGGACGGGATGACCGTCCGGATCCTCGACACCTTCTGCGCGGAAGCGGTTCAAAATCTCTTCGGCATCGACAACTTCGACTATTTCGCCGCGGCACGCGAGGTGTTCGGAGACGACGCGTCCCTTTCTACCGAACGGAGCGAAGACGGCTGGATCGTATGGCCGACAGACATGGGAGAACTCACGACGAAGTTTGACATCGCCGGGATCCTGGCCGTTTCGGATGAAGCATCGACCTGCGTGTATGTGCATCTCGTCAACGCAACGGACTATCCGTGGGACGAGGCCGATTACGGGACCTTCCTCTTCACGTTCACCCCGGACTTTGAAAGGCCAGCCCTCCATGTGGAAAGAATCGCCCACACTTCCACCCGCGCGGAGGTCGAACGCAAAATCGCAGAGCTGGACTTTCAGCGCAAGGTCGCGACAAACGACATGAACAACGCATCGGCGCGGATCGCGGAATACGACGAGGAGATCGCCCGCCTGCGTGCCATTCTCGAAGATGACAGCGCCCTCATCGAGGATCAGATCACGGCCATGCAGCGGCTCGGCGACGCGGAAAAGCTCCGGGAGCAGCAGATCACTCTCACAGAGCGGTGCCGGAACGTCATCGGGCAGTTTGAGGCAGAGATCGCGTGGTACGAAGCGGTCCTTGCGGAAATGCGCGCGCTGGGCATCGGCATCCTGCCGGAGGAAGAGGTCCGCGGGCTCTATGCCGATCTGCTCGCGGCGCGGTACGCGGATACGTACTATCAGCCGTACGCCGCGGAGTTCTGCGACCTCGACGGGGACGGCGTCCGGGAACTGATCGTGTTCCGCACACCGACGGAGAGCACGCTGCCGCTGGACATCTACTGCATCGAGGACGGGGAGGTCCGCGCCTTCCTCTCGCCTTTCGATGTGAAGAAATCCGAAGGCGCGCCGGATGATGACGTCGCCCTTGCTTCCCTGCCCGCGGATTACGCGCAGGCGGACAAGCTGTACGGCTTCTTCCGCATGGAAGACGGCACGGTCGTCCTCGGCGCGGGCATTGCATCGGAATTCTATTTCTCTTGTGAGTATTATCAGTTTGCCTCCATGGGCGGCGCGCTCCGGATGCGGGAGCTCTTCTCGGCGGAATGGGCGGGCGAATGGTATTTCGACGAGGCAAAGCGGAACCGGACCTTCGTGAACGGCGAAGAGATCGCGGGCGGACGGGAGGCCTATGACGCGGCGGTATCGGCGTGGATCGCGGAATTCACGGCCACGCACGGACCCGCCGAACTGCTTGCCTCCGATCCCGCCGACCGCTGGAACGGATATGACGGCGACGACGGCACCCCGATCGAGCGGGCGGTCCGGTGGCTGCGGGGTAATGAGCAAGCCGAAACCGACGCGCTTCACGCGAAGGGGCTCTTCTCCCGGCTGGAAACCGCGCTCGTCGCCGAGCAGCTCATCACGCTGACGATGAAACCGGAATGGCTGACGGAGGGCGATTTCCGCTCCGCCGCGGGGATCTTCAAGCTGTTCGGGACCTCGGAAACCCGATACGGCTCGGGCTATCCCGCCGCCTTCCAGGACATGATCCATGAGAGCAACGGGGGTTACGCCATCTCTACGTGGAATCTCAAGCGGCTCGCCGTGGAGTTTGCCGGGGTGCCGGAGGCGGAATTCCGCATCGACGACTACCTCGACAACGTCACGGGCTACGACCCGGTGAACGGGGAGGTCTACGTTGTCCCGACGGAGCTTCCCAGCCCCCATTACGAACCCGAAGACCTCATGGTGGAGATCCGGAACGACTGCACCGCCGCGCGGTTCACGCTGTACCGGACGGTCTACACGATGGGCTATCCGCGCGAGATTCTCGAAAAGGAAAACCTCGGCGTCTACGAGATCACCTTCACGGCACA
>Ga0129306_1003391_pt1 | contig 11994 bp, 4 predicted proteins | sample P827metagenome_FD_94438 | JGI IMG/M metagenome (GOLD analysis project Ga0129306, IMG submission 94438) | Capybara group fecal microbial communities from Wisconsin, USA - P827 metagenome | ecosystem: Host-associated > Mammals > Digestive system > Large intestine > Fecal | place: USA: Wisconsin...
AATTCCTCTATTTCTTTTAATTCATTTAATGTATTTTCAGTTAAATCATTTGGTGAAATTCCTGCAGTAGCATATACTCCTTCATACTTTTCTGCAATTTCTATAGCTTGTTTAGTTGATTTTAAATTATACCCATTACAAGTTACTTTTTTTATTCTATTATTATAATTTCTTAAAATAAGTTCATTTCTATCTTCATCAAATTTTTCATCATTATAATGAGCATGTGAATCAAATAATTCTATTTCCATATTATATTCCTCTTAATTTTATTCTATTTGCATAAAGCTACAACATTAGCAACCGCATATTGTTTACAATGTGATAAACTAATATCTATACTTTCTAAACCTGGTATTTCTTTTTTCAGATTTATATAAGGTTTTCCATTTTCTTCATTTAAAATTTCATAATCTTTCCATTTGCATTCTGTATAATAGAAACTAAGTGTTTTAAAAATAGCCTCTTTTCCAGCAAATCTTACAGCATATTCTTGATATTTTTGAGCTCTACGATTTTCGCAATATTCAATTTCAGCTTCTGTAAATATTGTATTTAGGAAATTATCTCCAAGTTTCTCTATTCCATCTTTTATTCTTTCAATTTCTATAATATCTGTTCCTGTTTTTACTTGCATTTTATTTTCTCCTTTAAATTATTCTTATTATACAAAATGGGCGCCAAAATAGCCGCCCATCAATTATTTTATCATCTATTCGACAAAAGCAAAACTGTAATATTTATACAATTAAATATCAAAGATATAACTAATAATACCATTATTACTGAATAATACACATTATTTCTTTCTATATTTAAATCTTTATATATTACTTCATATTTTCTTTTTACTTCATCATAAATATCATCAAGCTCTAATACTCTTTTTAAAGCTCTATAATATAAATTACCATTATCATTTAATGTAATTTCTTGCTCCCAAAATACTTTAGTAAAACTAATAAATTTCTCTCTTAACGTTGAAATTTTTTTATAATCTTTAAATTCTAAATTCATTTTTTTCAAAAATATTTTTTGATATAAACTCAATATATAAGTAAAGAAATATTGATTTTCATATTCATATGGAAGCTTTGTAAAATTATAAGTATCTATTCCAGAACATATTATATTTGAGCTTAATTTTGTAACTCCAGTTCTAGTATATTTTAAGCTATCTAAAATATATAAATTATGTTCAATATTTGCTTTATTAAAATCTGATGCATAGTTGCTAGGCAAAACATTTGCATACTTATAAAATTCATTTTCTAAATTTTGAAAACTATTTCTTTCATTCCAATAATCTCTTTCTATACAACTATAAGAATATGTATAAAATTGAGAATTTGAAAGTTCCTTTGTAAGTGAACTTTGATTTTTATCTGTACCAGTAATTTTAGATATAAGTTCGGCAATATCTGATACATCTTCAAAAATATCTGTTTTAATTTTTATGTTTTCAAAATTTTTAAGAGAAAGGAATTCAGTATTTATATCTCTAAATTTATAATTAAAATCCAACAATTCTGTAAAATTAGATTCTGGATTAAGCAAAGTTTTCATTGCGAAAAAACATATTCCTGTTTTAAAACAAATAATATCTATTTTTTCAATATTAAAAAATATACCACTTCCATTATCTACATTACCTTCAATATCTTTGTCTAGATAGTATGAAAAACATGCACAATTTTGTTTAGCAACAATTTTTGCTTTTTTATCTTTTCTAAAATGTTCAAATTCTTTTAGTTTTTCATCACGAAGCTCAAATGTAGGAAAAAAACTAGTCCTTACTTGTGGCAAAAAATATGAATACATATCAAAATCTTTTTCCTTTTGGAAAATTCTAAATTCACATTTTTTATCTCTAAAAAGCTTTAAAATATATTTTTCATATTTAGTTTCATCTATTACATATGGATATACAAAATATGTATATTGATATTTATTCTTTAGTTCCACTAATTATCCTTCTTTCTTTGGTATATTAAAATTATTTTGTGTATACATTTAAGCTTAAATCATTATATAAATGCCAATCAGATATAAAATCTATATATAAGTAGTCATTTAAATCAAGAGATGGTTTTACTAAAACAGAACCATTTGATTTTAAAACTCCCCATTTTCCATCTTGATTTACAGCACAATATCCGTATTCATTTTGTTCCATTGCATCATCATAAATGCAATCTACAATTTTATCACCTTTGTTATTTTCATAACCATATTTACCATTTTCTTTTACTAAGAATAAAGTTCTTGTTGGAAGTACATCTTGAGCTTTTTTCTCTTCCAAGCTAAAATTATAATATTTATAAGTATTATTTATTCTAACTCTTAAATATCCTTTTGTTTCATTTATTTCTGAAATAATAACATCTGTTAAAGCTACATTAAAGTTTTTATCTATTATTTCTGTACTATATTGTTCATTATCAGCTTGAATGAAATTACCATTTTTTACAACGCTCATTGATATATACTTAAATTCTGCTCTAATGGAATTATCTATACCAACAACCCCATATTTTCCATCTTTTTTAGCTATATAATTGTTATCAAAACAATAAGTTAAGCTTTCATATTCAGCAGGAATTATATCTTGACCAGCTTTATCTATAACTCCATAATTTCCTTCTTTTCCAACAATTATATATTCACCATCTATTGAAACAACACTATCAAAACCAGAATCTAATACTGTTTCTCCAGAATTTGTAATTATTTTATGATTTCCTTCTTCTGTAACAACATACATGTTACTTCCATATACATGATCTATTAAATCATATTTATTTTCTAATATAACTTTTTTATCAGGATTTATAACTCCATATTTTTCAGTATCATCTTTTACAATATAGCCATTTGCATAATCTTCTGTTAAACTAGTAATTTCGTTAAATTTTGGTTCAATTATTATTTCACCTAAACTATTTACTAAACCTTTTTTACCGTCTTTTTCTACTATAATACTTTTTTCAACACCTTGAACAGAATATATATTATCATATTCAGGAGATAATACTAATTTTCCTGAAAAATCTATTAAACCATATTTTCCGTTGTTTTCATATTTTAATATGCCATTTTCATACCAAACTTTGTTTTTAGTATTATTTTCAATTGGTTCAACTTTATTATAATTTGTTAAAATAGCATCACCTTTTGAATTTAATACTTTTGTATTGTATGTACTTTCATCATAATTTACATCACAAGTACATATAAATACATCTTTATTTTTATCAGGAATAATAATCATTTCATCATATGTTGGAGCTATTATTGTTTTTCCTTCATTATCAATTACTCCCCATTTATTATTTGTATATACTGTAAAATAAGCTTTTTGAACTGAAATGTTTTTTACAGAAACTTTCTTAGTTAATGCATTTTTTATTGATAAAATTACCAATATTACTGCAAGTACAGCTATAAGTGTAGCTGCTACTTTTTTAACATTTAACTTTGGCTTTTCTTCATAACGATTTCCTCTACTTACTCTATTCATATTAAACCTCTTTCTAAATCGTTATACCCTTACGGGCATACTTATTTCAATTTTATGAAAATAATATATCATTTTATTTACAAAATTACAATAGCTTAAATAAAAATAAGAAAATTGGACGGAGAAAAAGACAGAGGGACGGAGCTTTTGTCTAGTCAAACTAGACAAAAGCTCCGTCCCTCTGTCTTTTTCTCCATCCAATTTTCTTATTTTTTCTTCATTACTTTTGCAACAATTACTGTCATGTCATCATGAGCCATTCCGTAACTATTATCTATTGCTTCTGCTAAAATTAAATCTGCCAATTTTTGAACATTATTTGTTGAAGAATTCTTTAAAAATTCTTCTAACCAATCATTTTTAGTTATATCTTTTGATTCTACAATACCATCACTTGCTAAAACTATTATATCACCATCTTGAAATTTTATAATTTGCTCAGATAATACTATTTCATTTACAATTCCTAAAGGCATTTGTTCAGACTTCAAAATTTTGATGTTTTTCTTATTTTTTATATAAGTATTACTAGCTCCATTTTTTATACTGTATAAATTACCTTCATATAAATCTAGAATTGCTAGATCCAAGCTTGAATACATTTCTTCATTTAATCCTAAATTAAGTCCAGAATTTATAAGTTCTATTGTTTTTTCTTTTTCAAAACCGGCAACTAAAAAATTTTTCAAAACTTTTAATACAGAACCACTAGTCTCCCTAGCATCTATTCCGGTTCCCATCCCATCACTTATAGCAAGTAAAAATTTTCCATCATCTAATTTTAATTGTAAATTACTGTCACCAGAAAAATTACTATCATCTTTTGTTATTTTTGCCATTCCAACTTGAACAGAAAATTTATCTTCTGTTGAATAAGTTTGAATATATATATCATTATTTGAACTTTTCTTATCCTTTTGAAAAACTACTTTTTTTCCTAATATTTTAGAAATTGTATCTGAAATATTAACAATTTTTTCTCTTTGGCGTAATTCTTCATTAAAATCCAATTTTAAATCAATTACTAATTTTCCATTATCAATTTTTCTATAGCGTACACCTTTTACTTGTATGTTCTTTTTATTAAGCACTATTCCAATTTCTTGTTCTATGCTTTTAAATTCTGGATTTTTCTCCTCTTCTGTTTCTTTTACTACATCAGAAATTATATTTTTTACATTTTCTAGTTGATTTACAATCTTTGTATTTTGAATTTGTTTTTCTTCTTTTTTAGCATTATCAATATTATTCATTTTATAAGATTTATTTATAATAGCAATTAGTTCAGCTAAATCATCTTTTATATATTCATATTGATCTACTATAAAATTATTATGAATTCTAAAAATCTCTTTTACATCATCTTCTAAAATAACATCTTTTTGTTGTAAAACAAAAAATATATCATCATCTATGCCATCTATATTTTTATAAATTTCATCATAAAAAATATTATTTTTCTTATCTTCAAAATTATTTTCTAATATTTCTATAAATTCACTTTTAATAGTTTCTATTGAAACCTCTTCTTCAATAGAAGTAAATTTTTTTGTTATTTCATTTATGGCTTCTGCTACTACATTAAGTTTATGTTTTACTTCTCCATTACTTTCTAAACGATATTCCCCTTCATCTGTAATTAGTTTAGTATTTCCTAGCAAATCTTCTAAATCTAATTTTACATTTGTAGGAACAAATAGCAATCCTATTGATGCAATAAATATTTCTCTAAAATGAATTATTGTTTCTATGTTGCCACTATATAAATAAGTTAAAATACTATTTCCAAGAATAAATCCAACAATTACTCCAAGCTTTCCAAAACGATTTAAAAATCCTGCCAAAATACCAGAAACAGCAAATGCAGCAATTTGAATCAATGATCCACCACCTACGATACCAACTGCTAGTCCAACTGCTATACCAGAAACACCGCCTAATAGCATTCCATTTTTCCAACCTAAAACTAAAATTAAAAATATTATTATGCAATTACTTACATTTATTCCCAAAATAGTAAATTTAGAAAAAGCTAAACTTGCAATTCCTATGATTATTGCACATCCAATAAGTTCTTCTAAAGTATATGCTTTTTTATTTCCAAAATCTCTTAATACTACTATTCCGTTAACAAAGATTTTATAAAAGCTATATGTTAAACAAGATATTATCGTACCCATAAATAAATTATAAATTAAAAACGGTCCTCTAATATTATTTATTAAGCTAACTATAAAACATGCAAAAAATAATTTACCACCAGTTTTTACTATTTCATTTCTCTCTTCTAATGAATATTTAGGTTTTGATATAATTATTGATAAAAAATAAATTAAGCATGTAAAAAAGAATACTCCAAAACCATTTAGACCTTGAAAAATTAAAGTTGATAATCCAGAAAAAACAAATACCATAAAAATTGGAATTTCTGTACCTAAACATGCTGCAATTATTGCGAGCCCAAATGGTAATACTTCATTTTTTATAGACACCATTGAAATTAAAAAAGACAGAATATAAATAACTATATTTTGAACTTTAAATATTTCTTTTGTTAAATTTTTAATATTAATAATATCGTTTGTACCTCTTGCTTCTTTACTATTTTGAAACATCCTTAACCACCTCAATACTTTTTATAATATAAAACTATAGCAATATACAAAAAAAGTTTTTGTCAGTTTAAGTTTTATTTTACAAAAAGTTTTCCTCATTTTGTGATAATTTTCATTTTTTTCTCTTAAAATTTTTCTATATTCTATTATACTTTTTCTAAAAAGACAAGTATTTTAGAAAAAATGTAACATTCTAATTTTAGTTGGGTTCCACTTCCCAAAATTCTCATCAAAAAAAGAATGAGACTTTTGGGAAGTGTCCCTAAAAGTCTCATTCTGTGTATTTAAGATTTAAGAATTACTCTTAGTCTTTTTTAGATTTTTTTGTTGAAATCTTTAATCCTAATGCTGTTCCTGTTCCTGCAAGTACTGCAATTACAACGATTGTTCCAATAGCTATTGCCATTATTCTTTCGTTATCTTCATTACCTGTTGGAGGTGATAATGTGATAAGTTCTGTTGAAGTTTCATCACCTTCTGTTGTTCCAGGAGCACCAAGTCTTGGATCGTAGTTACCATATACTGATGTTCTATCTCTTGAAGCGATTGGGTTGAATATTTCTAAGATTTCAGCATAGTTGTCTACACCATAATCACCAATATCTGTTGCAGCTTTAGTATCTGATAATGTTATATAAGTTATTGCTTGTGATTGAGTTGGTAAAGCTTCGTCAGCATTTCTTCCTTCTACAGAAGTTACTGGAACTAAGTCTTTAACAAACTCATCATCACTTGAATTTGTCATTGCTATATGTCCATCATTGTATGGTAATTCAATTTCATTATAAACTTTATTGTCATCAACTACGTTTGTAAATACATTCTTGTCAATGTATCCAGCTAATACTTTACCGTTATCACTTAAGCTCCATCTGTTACGATTTTCTGGATCTATACTGTCATTTGCAAAGTTCATATCATTATCTATGTAGTCTACAACATTCATTACTTTTGTTGATACAACTTTATCACCGTCTTTTTCTGTTCCTTCGTAATATTTATGTCCTAAGTAATATCCGTAAGTTTTTGCTTTTCCAGAGAATATTGTATCATTTTCAATATTCATAAACAATCTATTTTCTTCTGAATTTATTGTGTAATCTGGAGAGCTTACCTTAACAATTGCATTTACAAATTCATCTAATTGTTCACTTTCGTTGTCAGCTTTTTCAAGTATATTAGCTAAACCTTCACCCATTGTATCTGGTTCACTTAAGTTAATTGCAGTAATTTGATATTGTATCTTAACTTGTAAACCTTGTAATGTTAATGAATCAACATTTATATATCTAAATCCTTGAGTTACTTTTGGTTTACCATTTTCATCAAGTGAGAATGTATCATCAACTTTTTGTAATACATCATCACCAATCATAGTGCTTTCATCAAGAACTAGAGCTACATAAAGTTTTGTATCACCTTCATCATATACTAGATGAGTATCTTCAGCTTTGAAATCATATTTACCTGGTACTTTAAATTCTGGTTGAGTTCCATAGAAAATATCATATTTTACATGGAAGAATTCTTTACCATCATTTCCAGCAGATGTAAATGTAATTTCTTTAATTTGTTTATCTAATAATACTTTAGTTTCAGCCTTTTGTTCTAGACCAAAGTTAATTCCATTTATTTCTATAGGCTTTTCATTATTATCTTCATCTTTCTCAGCAAATTTAATTCTAATCTTAGCAGAATCAGCAAACATTGCATAAGATGTTCTTGAATCTAATAATCCGTCATATGCTAAACTTCCGTTTTTATATTCTGGAGTACTAAATAAGTTTTTCTTATAATTTTGATAATCTGTTAATAATTGTTCATACAATCTTGTTTTCTCTAATGTAGTTAATTTTTCATAAGTATCACTATTAGTATTTCTTAATTTAGCCTTTGCATATTCTTCTGCTGATTTATAATTTGCTACATCAAAGATTGCAGTGTTCTTATTATTTAAGTATTGATTATTAGCAATTAAGTATAATCTTCTAGCTTCATTATCTCTTACTTCGTTGTCGTTTTCTTTTCCATCTGAAACATACCATTCATCATTTATATATGAACTATTATCTAAGAATTTTTGATTATCTTCAGCTTCTACTTTATATGCTACAGTCTTATAATCCATACCATTGATTATTGGTAATTTTTCTTCATCAGTTTCACCTATAATCTTAACATTAGATTTATCACCATATAAGAATCTTACTTCATAGTTACCAGCAACTAAACCATCATGTAGTTTTCCATTTTCTGTAGCTGTATTTAATGTATAGTAACCAGTATCATTTGTTGTAGCTTCATCTTTATCCCAATAATATTCATATTCTGTATACATTGGATGATTATCAACTTTTTGAAGTTCTAAATTCTCATCATATACTGGAATATCTAAAACTTCTACAAGTTTAGCTGCAATTCCTTTTAACACATGGTCAGTTGTATCATCATATTTTCCGTCTTTATTCATATCTAACCAAGCTGTACCACTAATAGATCTAATCTTTTCTGGTGTATTGAATCCTACTACTGCTTTAGCAACATCTGTATCTGCTTCAGTATATTTATATGTTTTATTTGATAAGTTATAGTTACCTGGAGCTGATGCAATATCTATTACTGCAGCAGGATCAGTTGTATCTTTATAGTATGCTGTGAACTTACCAATTTCAGCAGTATTTCTCTTCTCACCAACTGTTAAATCTTTTCCATCAAATTTTGTATAATCAGCAACTCTATATGTTGTATAGAAGCTTTGGTATTCACCAGCTTTTACTACTGTTATTGGTTTTTCCTCTGCACGACTAATAACATTCTTATTGAATTTTCTTTCTTCTGCATTATCACCTTCACTCATTACTAATGAAATACCTTTTTCTTCGTTTTTACCATTATTGCTATAGTATTCACTTCTATAGAATGAATCAGTAACATATCTGCTATGTGCATCTGCAAAAACGTTTGTCAATTTAGGTGCACCATTACTATCCTTATCACCTACATATGCATATAAGCCTCCACCTAAACTATTATATAATTCATCTGAAATCATTCCTCCTGCAGCATCTGCTATATATCCACTAGCAACATCTACATATTCTAATGAACTTTCTGAGTAGTCTTCTATTGATCCGATTTTTACATCATAATCAGGAGAAGCATTTGTTATAGTAATTCTATATGTTAAGTAAATTTGTAATTCTTTAGATTTAATCATTTCATCTAATATTTTATGATCTTCAGCATTATCTTTATGTAGAGCTTCATAAAATCTTTCTAATGGTAAATATGCTTCTGTATTTTTATACATTGAAGTTCTATAATAATAATCTGATTCATAAACATTTACTTCTCTATCAGTATCAACTTTTTTATCAACAACATTTACTTTTACTAGTTTTAGAAGTTGATCCATGATTGCATCTTTATCACTACCAAATTTATTTAATGTTAATTTAAACTCACTTGAACCGAAATCATAAGTATATACATTTTCATTTATAATCATAGTAGCAGAATCTATTGTTTTTTCTAATGTAGTTGAAGCTTGTGATCTATTTATTAAACCTAAGTTAATATGTCTAGCATATTCAAATACCTTCTTATATACTTTCTTTTCGCCTTTAGCATCTGGTAATTCAATTTTAGCTTTTCCAACTTCTTCAGCACTACCTAAATCAATATATAAGAAATCGAAATCAGAAGATAACATATATTTAATTCCTGCATTAGCTGTAGATGCTTCTGTCATCTTATAATTATCTGTATCAAAATCTTTTCCTGATACATTTAGATTTACAGTACCTTTAGATTGTCTTATAAATCTACCATTTACTTCTAAGTCATTATATCTTTCATAATTTACTGTAGCCATACCAATGCGTCCAGTAGAATTTCCAGATTCATCCATTGACTTAATATTACTTACTTCAGCATGAGCTTCATTAAATGCTGTTCTTGTTTCTTTAATTTCTGTTGCAAATGAATTGTCAACAAATTTTTGATTATTTGGATCTGAAACATATGCATTTACATCACCATCTGAACCTACTAAGAATGTTGTTGGTTCATAGTTAATACCATTGTAGTAGAATTCAACATCGTATCTTACTCTCCAGCCATTGTCTATAGAAATTCCAGCATCTTTTTCGATTTCTGTTAAAGCTGGTACAGATACATTTGAAAAGTCATATTTACCATCTTTTACTTCTACATACTCTTTAGCTTTAACTCCATTTTGATCTTTTTCTACATTATTCATAAAGTACAATCTTTCTTGTGAAAGTGTTCCTGTGTTTGTATTTGCATCATATCCAATTAACATTGGTTCACCATTGTACATTCTATAAATTTCTTTATAGTTTCCATTTGAATCTATATGATAATATACCCTAGCAAGTTTTACATATACTCCATCTGGGATTAAGATATCAGAATATTTTTTAACAACTTTATCATCATTTTCATCAGTAGTTTCATATTCTACATTATATTCACCAACGTATTTTCCATCATGTCCACCTTCTACTTGATTTGCATCTGATTTAGTTGGTAAATCAACATCTTCCCATACAATACCACTAAGTTCTGTAATTACTAAATCCCAAGGTTCACCAACTTTTAAGTTAGTAATTTGTGATTCAATTACTTTATCTTCAATCAATGCTCCAGAAACATCGTTTGTACCTGCATCTACAATAGTTTCACCAGTTTTATTTCCATTAGCATCTTTAGTTATTATCTTTCCTACACCGGCTTTAGCAAAGTAAGAATCAGTACCTTCATCAAATTCGTATGTTGGTGCTGCAAATCCTTTTGGCCAAGATATTGCATTAGCTGGTATATCAAATATTGTCATAGGATCATTTGTTTTTGAGAAATGATCTAATAATTCATTTTTAGTTTTTGTTACTGATAATAATAATCCGTTTGGATTTTCACTATTTGGATATACAGTTTTATTATATACAAATAATGAATCTTCTCCTGGTTTAATATTTAATGTAAAGTTTAATTCATAATCATCTGGTAATTGTTTAATTGCTTCTACTATAGTTAAATCTTTTTGAGTAATGATTGATTTTGTAGCTTTTATACCACCTTTTACCCAATCATTATTTTCAAATTCTACTGAAACTGCATCTTTAGCTTCTTTCAATGTACCTTCAGCTACTTTTGAATTTATTTCATCACCATTTACTTTTATAGTTTTTGGCTCATGACCAACTTCCCAAATCTTATAGTATGCTGTTTTATTTTGATTCCATTTGAAGTTTTCTGTAAATTTAGTTTCATTAGCTTTTACATATATATCTTTAGCTGCTGTATGTGTATATTCACTTCCATCAGCATTCAATACATAGTATTCATATTGGAAATGATATTCAGGCATTTGTGTAGCATCTGTAATTACTCCAATTGAATCTTCAGAAATTGTCTTAGTAACTTTAATATTTCCAACTTTTTCAACATTGTTTTCAAATTTAAAGCTATATTGATGCTCTGATTCTAATTTCAATGATGTATCTGCATCTGCAGCATATTCAGTTCCATCTATTGTAATTGAACTTGGAGTTCTTCCATTTTCAACAATTTTTATTACTGGATTCTTTTGATCTTTTCTCCAAGCAAATTCATATTCATCAGAAGTTTGACCATCCACTAAATCAAATGAATCTTTTTCTACAACATTACCATTTTCATCTTCAACTGAGAATTTCATTTTCTCGAAGCTTCCGTCTTCTTGTTGTACTAATATACTAAAGTTAAATACTTCATCGCTTTCTTGTCCATCTTTTAATGCTTTAGCTACAGTTACAATAGCTCTGTCTTGACCTATATTGTTAATAATAACTGTAC
>Ga0129306_1003392_pt1 | contig 11993 bp, 5 predicted proteins | sample P827metagenome_FD_94438 | JGI IMG/M metagenome (GOLD analysis project Ga0129306, IMG submission 94438) | Capybara group fecal microbial communities from Wisconsin, USA - P827 metagenome | ecosystem: Host-associated > Mammals > Digestive system > Large intestine > Fecal | place: USA: Wisconsin...
ACGAATTACAACAATCGCGATGCAACAAACATGACGTCGCCTGCCATTGGCTCTGAAAATGCCGTTTGGCGCACAAATCCTCATCCTGGAACGGGGAGCGCGCAGCAGTCAACTCATTTTGTCATCCACGACAGTGAAACAACTTATAAATTCGGCGCGTATGTCGGAGGCTTCTGGGTCGGTAATATCGCTACACCGCATATCGAGATCGGTAAGCGCGGAGATGTAGATAGTTCGTTTGGCTTGACTTCCTTGGGTTCGCGTTCCAGGTTTGTGTTTACAAAGGTTGGTGGCGGTAGCATGACCATCACCAACGGAAAGGGCGACGGGCAGATCGGAACGCTCTATCCGAACGGCGGTACATCAATAATCCGCACCCTCCCTGGTACAATTACTTTTGGCGGCGGGGCGTTGAAGACGCCGATATACGACACTGTACTTGGCAAAGCGACTAAGTACGTCTATGTCAATCAGGACGATGCGACGGACGAGAAGGTGCTGGACGAAGACGTTGGCGAGTCCTTCATGGATGGAGACGTGGTCTATGCCTTCAAGGAGACGAGGCAGGTTGACGTCGTTGGGCCGTACTATCCCGATGTCTCCAGCGTCATCAAAGATTCCACAGGTCCGATCTACTTTGCTGACGATGGCGCAGACTATACCTGGGCGACGGCCCTTGCCGAAAGCAACAGGGGCGGGCTCATCAAGGACGGAGCGGGAACGCTGACGCTTTCGGCTGAGCCTCTGTACCTCGGACCGACCTGGGTCAAGGCAGGCAAGGTCGTGTTCCCGAATGGAACGGACGTCACGCTTGATCCTCGTACGGTCGGCACTGCGGAGAATGCCGATGTTCAGGGTTACAAGTACATGAATAACACCGTTCTCTACGGAAACGAACCCGGAAGCGACGTGACCATGAACGTTGACGTCTCGACTATTACAAAGGTCGACATTTCGGCTCCTGCGTTCGCCGAAGCGCTCGTTGACGATGGATATGTCGTGCTCTGCGCGACTACCGGAAACATCACCGGACTTGTCTCGCGGAAGTTCGTCATGGGAGAGACGCTGCTCGTCCCCGAAAAGCCCGAGGACATTCCCGCCAAGAAGTGGAACTGGATGGTCAGGATAATGCGCATCAACGGCAAGAACTGCCTCTGCGTCGGACCGAGGATCCTTCCGTACACGATCACCCTCCGCTAAGAGGACTGCCTGAGGGGGAACGCGGGAGGCGCGCCGACTGGCGCGCCTCCCGTATTTTACAGATGCAAGCCTTTCCCAAAAGCCTAATGTCACTTTTTGGTATAATATGCCTCATGGAGAAGATAGCTACAGACACATATTCGTTTTCGGCGTTGCCTTCGACTCCGAGATGCGCGGTCTTTCCGACCGCAGGGTAGAATGACTTTTATGGGGGAAGTCCCACACAACACAAAGGAACACTAGATGAACAAAGCAGCAGCATTGGCGGCGCTTTCCGCGCTCGCGCCCTTCGCCCGCGCGGCGGAGACCAACGAAGTCACGACGCTTGAACGCGTCGTGGTGACCGCGTCGCCGATCGCGAAGGAGGAGCGCTTCACCGCGGACGGAGCGGACGTCACTTTTGTGGGCGCGGACCAGACGGCGCGACTCACGGCGCAGGACCTCCCGACGGCGCTGCGGCACGTTCCCGGCGTGTCGGTGTCGCGCTACTCGCCGATCGGATGCTACGGCGGCGCGCAGGGCGGGAGCGTCTACGTGCGCGGAACGGGCGAGAGCCGCCCCGGCTCGTCGCTCACGGTGTTCCAGGACGGCGTCCCGGCGGTGGGCAGCTTCTTCAGCCATCCGCTCATGGACCTCAACCCCATCGACTTCGCGGAGTCCATAGAGGTGACGAAGTCGCCGCGTCCGCGCACAGTCCCGAATTCTTTCACCGCCATCGACCTCACTACGTGGCGCCAGCGCGACGAGGGCTTCTCGGGCGAAGCTGACCTCGCGTACGGGCGCTTCTCGTCGCTCGTAGGCAGCGCGCGAGCGGGCGTCAAGGAAGGCGCGTTCGACGCGGCGGCTGGTGCGTCCTACCGCTACAGCGAGGGCAAGCGCGACCACAACACCGCCGAGCTGCGCAACGCCTTCGCGCGCTTCGGCGCGGAGCTTTCCGAAAGCGACTACCTCACGTTCATCTACAGGCGCGCCGAATCGATGGTGCAGGATCCGGGCGCGAAGGGCGAGCCCACGCCGGTGCGCGACCAGTTCGAGACGGACATGGACTCCTACGCGGTCCGTCTCGACAGCGACAGGGAGTGGATGAAGGGCAGCTCGCTCGTCTACGTCACGAACGGGCGCATCCGCTGGCACAAGGACCATATCTCCGACACCAACCGCAACTCCCCGCCCGGATGGTCCAAGACCGACTGGCAGACGTGGGGCTACCGCGGGCTCTACGACTTCCTCGTGGGCGACGCGACGTTCACGCTCGGTCTCGACGAGATGGTCGAGCGCGGCAGAACGCGCACCGTCAACGAGCGCACCGGACAGCGCACCTGGGCGCCGGGCGAGAAGTACCAGTTCCTGACGTCGCCCTACGCCGCGGCTCGGTATGACTTCCACCTTAACGACGAATGGACGCTTACCCCGTCCGTCGGAACGCGCTACCACTTCATGAGCGACCTCCACGGCGAGTGGGCTCCGTCCGCCGCCGTCACGCTCGGCACGGAGGCGTTCGGCGTCTTCGCGTCCTACGCGCGCGCCGTGCACTACCCTGGGCTCGTGTTCCGCGCCAACACCGCCGCGTGGGATTCGATCGACGCGGAGACGATGGACACGTTCACGGTCGGCGTGAGGGCGAAGCCGTGCGAGTGGCTGTCGGTGCACGCCTCGGCGTTCCGCAACGAGATCGAGGACCGCTTCGACCTCGACGCCGCCGGACAGTACCACAACGCGAGCGACCTCAAGGCGACGGGCTTCGAGCTCACCGCGCGCGTCACGCCCACGGACGACCTGGCGTTCTACGCGGGCGCCACGTACACGATCGCCGAGACGCATCCCGTCTCGCGCCTTCCCGAGGCGACGGGCGTCGTCGGGGCGAGCTGGCGCTTCCTCGAGTATCTGCATCTCGACGCGGACGTTGAATACTCGTCGTCGATGTACGCGTACACGGTCCGTTCGGCCGATCCCTCCGACCTCTCCAAGGTTCCGTGCTTCTGGACCGCCAATGTGCGCCTCGCGTGCGACCTTGAGGCGTTCTCGCCACTCGACGGCGAGATCTACGTCGCGGGCGAGAACGTCTTCAACCGCCACTACGAGTACTTCCCCGGCTACGAGATGCCGGGCGCGATGGTCTACGTCGGCTGCAAGCTGAAGTTCTGATTTCCTCCGCCACCCGAATGGGGTATGGACTTGTGCCGCGTTGCAATGGTATAATGGCGGCATGAGAACATGCTTTATACCGTCCGCCGCCGCGGCGCTTGCGCTCGCGGCCTTTTCCGCATCCGCGGCACCCTCCGCCGCGCCCAAGGCCGTGCAGTTCCCGCTGGACCGCGTCCGCGTTACAGGCGGCGTCTTCAAGCACAAGCAGGACATCGACAGGGAGTACCTGCTCAAGTTCCTCGACAAGGGCCGCACGGACCGCCTGCTCGCGGAGTTCCGCCGCGTCGCGGGGCTTCCGGAGAAGGCGAAGCGCTACGGCGGACGCTGGGAGGGCGGCGGAATCAACGGACACTCCCTCGGCCACTATCTGACCGCGCTCGCCGCGTGCTACGCGGCGACGGGCGACGCGCGCGCGAAGGAGCGCGTGGACTACATCGTGGACGAGCTCGCCGAGTGCCAGCGCGCGAACGGCGACGGATACGTCATGACGATCCCGCAGTCTGCCGTGTGGGACAAGGTGCGGCGCGGCGAATTTGCCGCGGGCGGATTCGACATATGCAGCTGGTGGGTTCCGAACTACACGATCCACAAGGTGTTCGCCGGACTGCGCGCCGCCTACCGCTGGACCGGGAGCAAAAAGGCGCTCGAGGTGGAGCGCGGACTCGGCGACTGGTACTGCCGCATGATCGAGGGGCTTTCGGACGAGCAGATGCAGAAGCTCATGCGCTCGGAGTGGGGCGGGCTCAACGAGACGTTCGCCGACCTCGCGCACGACACGGGCGACGCGAAGTTCCTCGACGTGGCGAAGGACCGCTTCAATCACCGCGAGATATTCGATCCGCTCCGCCGCGGCGAGGACCGTCTTGACGGAAAGCACGCCAACACGCAGATGCCGAAGATCACCGGACTCGCGACGATATACGAGATGACCGGGGACTCCGCGCAGCGTAGGGCCGTTGAGACGTACTGGCGCGCTGTCGTCGACGATCGCTCGTTCGCGAACGGGGGGCACTCCGACCACGAGCACTTCTATCCCGTGCGCGACACGGCGCGCCATCTCGGTCCGCAGACCGCCGAGACGTGCAACATCAACAACATGCACCGCCTCTCGGCGCACGTCTTCTCGTGGGCCGCGGACGATGTCGCGTCCACTGGCTCGTCGGCGATCTCGCCCGCGCACGTCATGGACTTCGTTGAGCGCTCGCTCCTCAACCAGATCGTCGCCAACATCGGCGAGAAGCCGGGCGAGTTCGGATACTTCATGTCCACTAAGCCCGTCGCCACGAAGGTGTTTTCGACGCCCGAGGGCGCGTGGTGGTGCTGCGTCGGCACGGGAATGGAGAATCCGATGCGCTACGGAGAGCAGACCTACTTCCACGACGAGGAGAACCTGTGGGTCAACCTCTTCATGCCCTCGACCCTCGACTGGCGCGAGAAGGGCGTCGCGCTCGAGCAGGTCACCGACTTCCCCGAAGGCGACACGGTGACGATTCGTGTCGCCGCGAAAATGCCCATCCGGTTCGCGTTGCGCATTAGGAAGCCGTACTGGTGCGAGAGGCCGGAACTTGCCGTCACGCCGGCCGCAAAGGATCCGGAAGCCTGCGACGGCATGCTCGGCGAGGACGGATACCTCGTCGTGGACCGCGTCTGGAAAGGCGGGGAGAAGGTGCGCGTGCGAATGCCTATGACGGACCGCATAGAGCCGCTGCACCACGCAGAGGACAAGTTCGCCGCGTTCATGCATGGTCCGCTGCTGATGGTCGGCATAACCCCGCCAGAAAAGGGCGTGCCCGATCCCGCGAAGAAGCGCTGGGACGACCATCTCGCCGCGCCTGCGGGGACGATGGAGCGCGCGATGACGCTCGTCGACGGAAAGCTCCAGCCGCACGACGTCCCCATGATGCCGTACTACAAGGTCTACGAGGAGCACTATACGATGTACTTCCCCGTGATGAGCGCGGAGGAATGGAAGACGCAGCGCGCGCGGCTCGAGCGCGAGCAGGCGGAGCGCGAGGAGCTCGCCAAGCGCACGGTGGACTCGGTGGAGCCCGGCTTCCAGCAGAGTGAGGTCAACCATGACTACTCCGGCGAGCACAGCGAGGCGGGAGACTTCCGGAACAGGAAGTACAGGCACGCCCAGGGCGCGGCCGGAAGCTTCGGCTACACCCTTGCCGTCGATCCGAAGGAGGAGATGGAGCTCGTGGCGACGTATTTCGGCGGAGACGCCGGGCGCACATTTGACGTCTTCGTCGACGGAAAGCTCATCAAGCGCGAGACGCTGTCGTTCGAGGGCGACGCGCGCAGAGACTTCGCGGACGTCGTTTATCCGCTGCCGCGCGAACTCACGAAGGGAAAGAAGACCGTGAAGGTGGAGTTCCGCGGCAACGAGCGGACCTTCTACGTCGGCGGCCTCTTCGGCCTCTCCGCCCGCCGCCGCGCGGGGTTTTAACTTCCCTGAAAAATTCCCCCGCACAGGCGCGAAAATTTATGATATAATATCCGCCCAAATGAACAAGTTCGCTTTTATTCGACTTAGCCTTCGACTTAACGGGTGCAGATCCGCTGAGCCGGCGCGCGCATAATCACATGGTCGACTCAAGAGCACTTAAGAAGGCGGATCGCAGGGAAATTGCGGTCCGCTTTTCGATTTCAGGGGGCAACTAAAAACGAAAGGCAACATGAGCAAGGAAATCAAGGCAGGCGAGCGCATCCGCGCATATCGCGAAAGAAATGACTGGAGCGTCTGGGACCTCGCGCAGAAGTCCGGCGTCGAGGAGAAGTTGATCAACGCCATCGAGAAGGGCGAGACGATGCCCGCCCTCGGAGTCCTCGTGAAGCTCTCTCGCGCGCTCGGCCAGCGCCTCGGCACGTTCATGGACGACCAGTTCAAGCCCGACCCCATCATCACCCGCGCCGCCGACATCGAGGCGAAGAAGGTCGCGGGCGAGGGGATGAACACGTTCGGCTACGCGAGCCACTCGCTCGCCATCGGCAAGCCCGACCGCCACATGGATCCGTTCCGCATCGAGTTCGCGGCAGACGGAGTCGACGCCGTTCAGGCGCACGAGGGCGAGGAGCTCATCATCTGCCTCGCCGGCGAGGTCGAGCTCACGTACGGACCCGACAAGACGGTCCTGAAGGCCGGCGACACGGCGTACTACAACTCGTGCGTCCGCCACGGGCTCCGCGCGCTCAACGGGCAGCCCGCGTCGATCTACGGCATCGTGTTCATGCCGGTGTGAGGAGTGTGGCCATGTTTAAACTAACTGATCCATTTGGAACCGCGCCGCGGAAGGCGCCGTTCACGCAGTCCGTCTCGACGGGCGTGCCGTGGCACAACCTGCCCGTGACGCGCGAGTACACGCTCGGGCAGCTTCTCGACCAGACGGTCGCGAGGTGCGGCGAGAACGACGCGGTCGTCTATGCAGACCGCGACTACCGCCTCACGTGGTTCGAGTTCTCCGAGGAGGTCGACTACGTCGCGAAGGGGCTGATGGCGCTCGGCGTCAAGCGCGGCGAGAAGGTCGCGCTCTGGGCGACGAACGTCCCGCACTGGGTCGTGTTGATGTTCGCGACGGCGAAGATCGGCGCGATTCTCCTTCCGCTCAACATCAACTACAAGTCCGCCGAGATCGACTTCGCGCTGAAGCAGTCGGACGCGGAGAACCTGTTCGTCATCGACGGATACCGCGACTGCGACTACATCGAGGTCCTGAACTCGCTGATCCCCGAGCTCAAGGAGTGTCCGCGCGGCGCGCTCAAGAGCGCGAAGTATCCGCACCTGAAGCGGATGTTCTACCTCGGTCCGAAGAAGCACCGCGGCATGTACTCGCTCAACGAGGTCAAGTCCCTCGCGTGCGAGGTGACGCAGGAGGAGTACCTCGCGCGCCAGGCGACGGTCGACGTAAACGACGTCGTCAACATGCAGTACACGAGCGGTACGACGGGCTTCCCGAAGGGCGTGCAGCTCACCCACCGCAACATCGCGAACGACGGATTCTGGATCGGCGCGTGCCAGAACCTCTCCTCGCGCGACCGCGTGTGCATCCCCGTGCCGCTGTTCCACTGCTTCGGATGCGTCCTCGGCGTGATGAGCTGCGTCAACCACGGCTCGACGATGGTGTTCCTCGAGAAGTTCGACCCGCTGCTCGTCATGAAGTCGATCCAGCGCGAGAAGTGCACTGCGACGTACGGCGTCCCGACGATGTACATCGCGATGCTCGACCATCCGCGCTTCAAGGAGTTCGACTTCTCGTCCCTCAGGACCGGCATCATGTCCGGCTCCGCGTGCCCTGTGCACCGCATGCAGCAGGCGCAGGACAGGATGTTCATGAAGGAGATCACGAACCCGTACGGACTCACCGAGTCCGGCCCCGTGATGACGATGACGCGCTACTTCGAGCCGTCCATCGAGCGCAAGTGCCAGACCATCGGGCAGGCGCTCCCCGGCGTCGAGGTCGCGATCATCGATCCCGAGACGCAGGAGCTCGCGCCGATCGGACAGGACGGCGAGATATGCTGCCGCGGCTTCAACACGATGAAGGGCTACTACAAGATGCCCGAGCAGACGGCGAAGTGCATTGACGAGCGCGGCTGGCTCCACTCCGGCGACATCGGCAGGATGGACGCGGACGGATACTACTACATCACCGGGCGCCTCAAGGACCTCATCATCCGCGGCGGAGAGAACATCTCGCCGAAGGAGGTCGAGGACTTCATCGGCACGATGCCGGGCGTGAAGGACGTGGCCGTAGTCGGCTGCCCCTCGAAGAAGTACGGCGAGCAGCCCGCGGCGTTCGTGATCCCCGCGGACGGCGTGACGCTCAAGGAAGAGGACGTCGCGGCGTTCTGCAAGGACAAGATCTCGTGGTTCAAGATCCCGAAGTACGTCCACTTCCTCGACGTCTTCCCGATGACCGCTTCGCAGAAGATCCAGAAGTACAAGCTGCGCGAGATGGCGCATGAACTCTGGCCTGACGCCTGATGAGACGCTCTGCCGTATATTCGCATGAACAGCCCCGGCGATGCTTTCGCCGGGGCTGTTTATTAATGGGATGTTCGGCAATTTATGTATGGGATGCGATGGTTGCTCAAGATATGATACAATAAACGCGACAGGACGATAGGATGCAGGTGCATTGCGTTCGGACCTGAAGACGGAAAAAGCATTGAACGGGAAAAGCATGAAAAAGCATTTGATGACACTGGTGTTCTCCGCGGTTGCCGCGGTTGCGTTCGCTGTCGACTTCGACCTTGCCGGCACGTGGCGCCTCGAGAAGGCGTCCGAGCCCAACATGGCGTGTCCTATCGCCGTGCCGGGAGGCGTCCATTCCGCGCTCCTGAAGGCGGGGCTCATGAAGGACGCGTTCTGGGGTCAGAACGAGAAGGACATGCAGTGGGTCGGGAAGAGCGACTGGAACATCTCGCGCGATTTCGACGTCGGCGCCGAATTCCTCGCGAAGAAGGAGATCGTCCTCCGTCTCGAGGACTGCGACTGCTTCTGCACGGTTTTCGTGAACGGACAGAAGGTCGGCGAGACGACGGACCGCTTTCAGCGCTACACGTTCGACGTGAAGCCGTTCCTGAAGGAAGGCAAGAACACGATCGAGGGACGCTTCCGGAGCCCTGAGAACGAGGCCGACAAGCGCCGCGCCGCGAAGGGCAGGGCGTTTCCGATGTCCAACGTGATGTGGGCGGAGAACCAGTCGTTTGTGCGCAAGGCCGCGTGCCACGCCGGATGGGACTGGGGCCCGGCGGTGCAGGTGATCGGCTTCTGCGGGACGACCAAGCTCATCGCGACGGACGGTCCGCGCGTCGAGTACGTCTATTCGACGCAGGACTTCAACGACGACTTCACGCACTGCACGCTCACGATGACGGCGGAGCTTTCCGACGGCAACAAGGTCGAGAAGAAGTTCGAGATCGACAATCCGCCGCTCTGGTGGCCGAACGGCGCGGGCGAGCAGAAGTTCTACATCGTCGGGTTCGAGGCGGCGGGTCAGATGATCGTCAGGAAGATCGGACTCAGGAAGGTCGAGGTGCTGAACGAGAAGACGGTCAGTGCCTCTGGCAAGGATGAGCTTTCGCTCGTCTTCCGCGTCAACGGACGCCGTCTATTCATGAAGGGCGCGAACTGGATTCCGTGCTCGGCCTACGAGAACGAGCAGACGCCGGACCGCTACGCGCAGCTCCTCGAAAGCGCGCGCCAGGCGAACATGAACATGATCCGCGTCTGGGGCGGCGGACAGTACGAGAAGGACTGCTTCTACAATCTCTGCGACGAGAAGGGCCTCCTCATTTGGCACGACATGATGTGCTCGTGCGCGGTATATCCGGGCGACGACGCGTTCCTCGGCGAAATCAGGGACGAGGTGACGCACCAGCTCAAGCGCCTCAGGGACCACGCGTCGATCGCGATGTGGTGCGGAGACAACGAGTGCCTCGGCGCGATTGGCTGGTTCGATGTTTCGAGGAAGGATCCCGACTTCTACCGCGGCGAGTGGATCAAGCGCTCGAAGCTTCAGGGAGACCTTGTCGCGAAGTACGATCCGCAGCGTACCTACTGGCCGTCCTCCCCGTGCTGTGGTCCCGGTGACTTCGGCGACGGATGGAAGGAGGACTCGAAGGGCGACATGCACAACTGGGACGTCTGGCACGAGAACCAGCCTTTCGCGAAGTACTACGAGTACCATCCGCGCTTCTGCTCGGAATTCGGCTTCCAGTCTTTCCCGTCCATGGAGATCGCCGAGACGTTCGCTTCTAAGGACCAGATTCTCGCGCGCGGTCCGGACTTCGAGTGGCACCAGAAGAACCCTGGCGGCAACGAGCGCATCCGCAAGACGTTCGAACGCTACTTCCCCGCGCCGAAGGACGTGCCTTCCGAACTGCTACTCTCGCAGTTCCAGCAGGCGATGGCGATCCAGACCGCGGTCGACGCGTGGCGCGCGGAGCAGCCTCGCTGCATGGGCACGCTCATCTGGCAGCTGAATGACAACTGGCCCGTCTCTTCTTGGAGCTCGATCGAGTACGGCGGCAAGTGGAAGCCGCTCCACTATCTCGCCAAGCGTTTCTTCGAGCCCGTGCACGTCACGCTCGCGCCCGACGGGACGATCAAGGTGATCAACGACACTGACAAGCCAGTTTCCGGCAAGGTCATCTCGGTGCGCTATTCGTTCGACGGCAGTATGTCAAAGACCTCCGAGGCCTCCGGGGTCACGGTGCCCGCATGCTCCGCCGTCACACTCGAAAAGATCGAGTTGCGGAAGAACTGGGTGCTCGAGCTCCGCTTCGGCGATTCCGTAAACTTCCCCGTCCGCGCGGCGTACAACGACGTCGAGCTTCCGAAGGCGAACGTCAAGGCGGAGATCGACGGCTTCAAGGTGACGCTCACGACGGACAAGCCCGCGTTCTGGGTGTGGATGAACGTTAAGGGCATCCGCGGCGAATTCGACGACAACGCGGTGACGCTCGTCCCGGGTGAGAAGCGTGTCTTCACGTTTACGCCGTCCGACAAGGCTACGACCCCCGAGTCGTTCAAGGCCGCGTTCAAGGTAACGCACCTCGCCGAGATCACGAAGTAGGTTCGGCGGCTCCTGCCGACAAGATCGTTCGGGCATCCGTTTCGTGCGGGTGCCCGAAACGTTTTGTATTTGGTATAATATGCGAAACCACATAAGGGAGAGGTGTAATGACAACAATCATTCTTGCGGCGGTCGCCGCATTTTCGTTCGGAGACATTGAGGTCGGCTGCGAGGAACGCGGCGACTGGAAGGTCTCTCTCGCACGCGAAGTCGCGGAAGACGGCGCGGAGGTCGCGAAGATAACGCTTGAGAGCCCGGAGGCGGCGGTTCCGCCGAAGACATGGCTCGCCGTGCAGGTTCCGCAGGCCGGGGCGGACTACGTGTGGAGCGTGAACGAGGACGACTGCGGGCTCCGCGCCGACTGGGGCGCATGGACGCATACCGAGGTCGCGCACGGAATGCCCGTGTTCGTGTACTTCGACGGAAACGACACGAGCCGTCTGGCCGTGGCCGCAGAAGAGTGCGCGAGGCGACTTTCGTACCTCGGCGGCATCCGCGAGGAAGGCGATCTCCTCAACATTCGCGTCGAGTGGTTCGTCGCGCCGGAGGCGCCGCTCTCCCGCTACGAGACGCGCGTCAGGTTTGACGCGAGGCAGAAGTACTTCGGCGACGCCGTGAGGGAGTCCGTCAGGTGGATTGAGAAGACAGCGGGCTACGCGCCGTGCGTCGCTCCCGCGGCGGCGTTCGATCCGCTCTATTCCAGCTGGTACAACTTCCACCAGGACGTCCACGACAGCGACATCGAGGCGGAACTATCGATCGCGTCGAAGCTCGGAATGAAGACGTTCATCGTCGACGACGGATGGCAGACGGACGACACGAACCGCGGCTATGCATACTGCGGCGACTGGCAGGTCTCGAAGCGCCGGTTCCCCGACATGGCCGCGCACGTTAAGCGCGTGCAGGACATGGGCGTCAAGTACATGATGTGGTATTCGGTCCCGTTCGTCGGAACGAAAAGTGCCAACTACGAGCGCTTCCGCGGAAAGTATCTGGTAGACGTTGACGGCGGCATGGGGGCTGGTGTGCTCGATCCGCGCTTCCCCGAAGTGCGCCGATTCCTTGTTG
>Ga0129306_1003394_pt1 | contig 11991 bp, 10 predicted proteins | sample P827metagenome_FD_94438 | JGI IMG/M metagenome (GOLD analysis project Ga0129306, IMG submission 94438) | Capybara group fecal microbial communities from Wisconsin, USA - P827 metagenome | ecosystem: Host-associated > Mammals > Digestive system > Large intestine > Fecal | place: USA: Wisconsin...
AAATCAAAACCACGCGTAAAACGCGTGGTTTGAACAGGCCCTAAAAGGGCCTAGTACTAGCCGCGTCTCAAGACGCACTAATTCCTGTTCGTGCATAACCCTGCATGGATATAAATTCTTGCATTATTAGCCCCTCTGCTCCGCTTTTTGTTGCGGAGTTGAGGGGCTAATGCTATAATCAATGTGCTGATATGCTTGTCAAATCAGCAACCTCCCTTGATTTCATAGTGCGGTTGGCAGACCAGCGCTATCCTATCATGGGAGGTCTTTTATTGCTATAAGCTTTTTATGACCACCAGCCAAGCTGGTGGTTGCTTGTCTCTAAAGAGCCAACGGGAAACGCCCTCGGAGCCGTCAGGCTCCGGGGGCGTTTTTCGTGGATTCGGCCTCGTAGATCAGCTCCCGGAGCGTCTGGAACAGGTGGTCCGGCTCCACGGGCTTGGAGAGGTGGGCGTTCATGCCGGCCTGCAGAGAACGCTGGACGTCCTCGTCGAAGGCGTTGGCGGTCAGGGCGATGATCGGGATGGCCTTCGCGTCCGGGCGGTCGAGCGCGCGGATCGCCGCCGCGGCCTCCAGACCGTCCATCTCCGGCATACGGACGTCCATCAGAATGGCGGAATATGTCCCGGGGGCGCTCTCCGTAAACAGCTTCACGGCGATCCTGCCGTTCTCGGCGTGGTCCGCCTCGACGTCCTCCATGGACAGGACGTCCATCATGATCTCGGCGTTGATCTCGATATCCTCCGCCAGCAGGATGCGGCGCCCAGCAAGCTCCGCGCGCTGCTTCTCCCGGAAGAGGCTCATGTTGTTCCGTCGGGCGATCCGCTCGAATTCGCCGAGCACATTGGAGGCGAACAGCGGCTTCGCCAGAAAACTGTCCACGCCGGCGGACAGCGCCTTGTCCGTGATCTCGTCCCAGTTGTAGGCGGTCAGGATCAGAATGGTGGTCTCGCTGCTGAACCGCTCACGGATGCGTCTGGCGGCTTCGACACCGTCCATTTCCGGCATTTTCCAATCCATCAGCACAAGGTTGTACGGGTCCTGCTTGAGGTGCTGAAGCTCGATCATTTGCAGGGCGTCTTTCCCGCTTGCGCAGACGTCCGCGCGGATGCCGGCCTCACCGAGCACCATGCCCGCGTGCTCCGCGGCGATCTCCTCGTCGTCCACGATCAGAACGTGCAGACTGCCGGGGTCGATGGAGTGCTCCGAGGTCGAGCCCTCGCGTTCGCTGTTGCGCAGCGTGACCGCCACGGTGAACTCCGTGCCGACGCCCTTTTCGGACTCGACGCCGATCGTGCCGTTCATCATCTCCACGAGGTTCTTCGTGATGGCCATGCCCAGTCCCGTGCTGCCGAACTTGTTCTTCGTGCTGCTGTCCTCCTGCGAGAACGGGTCGAAGATCCGCGGGATGTAGTCCTTGTCCATGCCGATGCCGGTGTCCTTGATGCAAAAGCGCAGGGTGGTCTGATCCTCAAAGACGGCGACGCGCTCGATGGTCATGGTGACCTTGCCGGGAGCGTCGGTGAATTTGATCGCGTTGGACAGGATGTTGATGAGCACCTCTTTCAGCTTTGTGTCGTCGCCGATGTAATAGTCGTCCACGCGGCTGAGCATACGGCACTCGTAGGTCAGCCCCTTGTCGCCGCACTGCGACATGACCATGGTGTTGATCTGCTCCAGGATCGCGCTGAAGGAAAACTCCTCCTTGCGCAGCACCAGGTGGCCGGACTCAATGCGGCTCATATCCAGAATGTCGTTGATGAGGCCGAGCAGATGACGGGCGCTGCCGCCGATCTTCTCCATGTAATCGCGCGTCTGCGGCGAGAGCGTTTCGTCGCGCAGGGCAAGGGCGTCCAGCCCGATGATGGCGTTCATGGGCGTTCGGATCTCGTGGCTCATGCTGGAGAGGAACGCGGTCTTTGCCTTGCTCGCCTCCTCCGCGAGGGTCAGCGCTTCCGCCAGCGCTTCGTTTTTCGCCATGGTTTCGCGCATCTCGGCGTCGATCTTCGTCAATCCGAGGCCGATGGCGTGGACGGTGTGGTCGTCGCGCTCCTCCGCGCGGCGAACGCCCGCCACGCGGATCATCTCATAGTATTCGCGATCGGCGCGCTTCGCCAGATAGCGATAGGCGATGATGGGGTGCACGGACAGGGCCTCCCGGATGTTGTCGGGATCGACGAAGCTCAGAAAGCCTTCGCGGTACATCTCGGCGACGCAGTTTTCGGCGTACCATGTGATCCGCTCGAGGTAGGGGAAGTGGACGCCGACCGGCGTCTGTTCGGGGTCGGTGGGATCGTCCCGATAGCAGACGCAGTCGTTTTCGTCGAGATTGACGTGGTAAACGCAGCGATAGTCCGACGCCATCGCGGTGATCATGCTGTTTGCCTGCGTGTTGGCGTGGGTGATGTAATAGCGAAAGCTGTTGCGCAGATCAGAGATATGCTTGCCCAGCTCCTGAATGTCGTCTGCGTGCATATCGGGAACGCTGTTTTCCATGCCGCCCGCGGGGGAATTTCTGCTCAGCGAGCCCATGTCCTCCGCCAGCTCGCACAGGTTCGTTTTGATCTGCTCCATCTGGCGGCTGAACTGTCCGGTCAGGATGATCGTGATCGCAATGCCGATCGCAAGAAAGATGATGCAGGCGAACATGACGGTCTGCTGGGTCTGGTTGATCTGCGACTCATACCAGTCCGCGCTGAAGTCCGCGGTGACGACCGCGACGACCTTCCCCTCGGCGTTGAACACCGGGCTGAACGCGCTGTAAAAACGCCCCCAATCGTCCTCATAAGACTCGCGGTCGACGGAGGGGATGCCCTGACCAGCGGCGTACAGCGCGTCGGTGAGCGAGAACGGCTTGCCGAACTCCGCCGGAGCGACGGGGTCCGCGTCGATGCCGAAGACGAAGGTCTGATCGTCCACCACCTTGAGGTAGTAGATGTAATCCATGTTGATGTTGTTCAGGAACCGGGTCAGGATGCCCAGCACCTCCTGATATTCCGGCGTGTCTCTGTCCTCCGCCGTCAGGCGCTCCAAGGCGTCGCCGTCGAGCATGGCGGCCGCGGAATCCACGATGTCCAGCATATGCTCGTTGATCTGTGTTCTGGTGTTGTTGCGCGCCTGAAGCATCAGAATGCCGCCCATCGACAGATTTGTCGCGAGCATGAAGCAGGAGACCAGCAGGATTGCCTCGGTTCGTAAACTCATCTTTTTCATCAAAGTACCCTCATATTCGGCGCATAGACATTTCCGCCGGACGTCGGAGTCCGGCTCGGGCGGAAAGAGAAGCGTTGTATCTGACATTTTACATTTTATGCCACTTCTGGCAAGCAAAAATCTCAATGACAGGATACGCTCTGGCATACTGCGGCCTTTTCGGGGAATGCGGCGGCCGTCGGCGCACTTGCTTTTTTCCCGCTGTGGCTGTATGCTGTAGAACATGGACCGACAGATCCCGGCGCCTGCGAGCTTCGGCGCCGTGGTTTCAGAGAACCGGGAGGAACACATTATGACGATCGACGTCAACACCAGATTCATCACGCTCATCGGGATGCCGCTGGGCCAGTCGTTTTCCGCGCGTATGCAGAACGCGGGCTACGCGTCCGCGAACTGCAATATGCTGTACTTCTACACCGAGGCCGACACGGACCGTCTGCCGGACGTTATCAGCGCCGTGCGCAATCTGACGCCGTTCGTCGGCGCGGCCGTGACCAAGCCGAACAAGGTCGAGGTCATGCGCTATCTCGACGATTTCGATCCGCTGTGCAAAAAGATGGGCTCAAGCAACACCATCGTCAAGACGGCCGACGGCCGGCTGATCGGGTACAATACCGACGGTTACGGCGCGCTGCGCTCTTTGAAGGAGGAGCTGGGCGAGCTTCGGGGCAAAACGGCGTTCTCCTTCGGCGCGGGCGGTACGGCCCGAAGCGTCTGCTTCGAGCTGGCAAACGCGGGCGTGAAGCGCATTTTCCTCTGCTCCCGCTCCGGCTCCTGCGAGGAGCTGAGCGCCGAGCTCAACCGCTTCTATCCGGACGTGTGCATCCCCATCCGCGCCGCGGACAAGGACTCGGTCGCCGCGGCGCTGGGGGAGACGGAGATCGTTCTGAACCTCACCGGCGCGGGGATGCTCGGCAGGGAGGACGCCACCTGCGTGGATCAAAAGTTCCTCAAGCCCGCGCACGTCTGCTTCGACGCGACCTACAACCCGACCGAGACCCGCTTCCTGCGGGAGGCGAGGGAGGTCGGCTGCAAGACGATCAACGGCATGGATATGCTGCTCTATCAGGGCGTGCGCCAGATCGAGCTCTGGACCGGAGGCGCGTGCGCGCCGCTGGAGGCAATGCGCAGGGAGCTTGCGAACATCATGGCGGAGCAGGCGAGATGAGCCTCGTTTGGAACCCTGCGGGCAAACGGAGTTGGGAGGTAGTCGCTTGAGAGTCCTGAAATGGCTGGATGAGCATTTTGAAGAGGCGATGCTGGTCGTTCTTCTGGCGCTCATTGCCTGTGTCGAGCTGCTTCAGGTTGTGTTCCGCAATCTGCCCTTTGTCGACGCGCTGACCTGGCCGGAGGAGTTTTGCCGGTTCTGCTGGATCTGGAGCGTGTTCCTTTCGCTGCCGTTTACGATCCGCAGGGGCGGTATGCTGCGGGTGAACGTGCTCGTCGAGCTGCTGCCGGACGCGGCGCGCCGGATCGTCGACGTTCTGATCGACCTGATCAACGCGGCTGTGATGGGCGTCCTGTTCTGCCGGTCGATCGAGGTCGTCCGCCAGATCCGCTCCAGCGCGGAGGCGTCTCCGGCGATGCTGTGGCCGATGTGGATCGTCTACAGCGTCATGCTCGTCGGCTTCGGGCTCGGCGCGCTGCGCGGCGTTCAGATGGCGATCCTGCGCGTCATGCGGAGATATCCGTCCGCCGCGGCTGACGCCGGAAACGGCCCGGAAGGGGGCGATGCGTGATGGAAAGCGCTGCGCTGCTGGTGTTTGTCGTTTTCCTGATCGGCGTCGCCGTTTCGATCCCCATCGGCACGTCCATGGTGCTCGGCGCGCTTGCCCTGATCGTGACGATGGGCAAGGGAGGCTCCGTCGTTCAGCTTCTGAACAACACCTTTTCCGGCGCGAACTCCACGCCGATCCTCGCGGTGCCGCTGTTCATCCTCGGCGGCGTCATCATGGCGGAGGGCGGTATCTCGCGCCGCCTGTTCAACTTTTTCGCCTACTTTGTCGGGCGCTTTCCCGGCGGCGTCCCCTGCGCGGTCATCATGACCTGCCTGTTCTACGGCGCGATCTCCGGCTCCGGCCCGGCGACCGCCGCCGTCGGCTCCATGTGCATCCCGTTCATGGTCTCCCTCGGCTACGACCGAAGGTGGAGCGCCGGGCTGGTCGCCGTTGCGGGCGGCCTCGGCGTCATCATCCCGCCCTCGATCCCCTTTGTGCTCTACTCGCTGGCGACGGGCGTTTCCACGGGCGCTCTGTTCCTCGGCGGTATCGCCTCCGGCGGCTTGATCGCGGTGTTTTTGATGGCGTATGCGGTGCTTTATTCCCTCGCCAGAGGAGAGGACCGCGCGCTCATCAAGGCGAGGACGGACGAGCTGCGGGAGCAGGGCTTCTGGGCGCTGTTCAAGGACAGCGTCTGGGCGCTGATCAGTCCCGTCATCGTTCTCGGCGGCATTTACGCCGGCTTCGTTACTCCGACGGAAGCGGCGGCCGTGTCCGTCTTTTACGCGCTGATCGTATCCCTGTTCGTCTATCGGTCCGTCAAGATCGCCGACCTGCTGCCGATGCTCTGCGCCTCCGTCAGGACCTATGGCGGGCTTGCCTTTGTGCTGGCGTTCGCCACGGCGTTCGGGCGCGTGCTGGTCCTCGCCAGAGCGACCGGCGCGGTCAGAGCGTTCTTTGCCGGGAGCTTCCACTCCGCCGCTGCGGCGCTGACGGTGCTCGTCGTCGTCTTCCTGCTGCTGGGCATGGTCATGGACACCGGTCCCGCGATCGTGATCCTTGCGCCTGTGCTGCTGCCCGCCATGCAGGAGCTTGGCGTGGACGGCGTACACTTCGGCGTTATACTGGTCTGCTGCCTCTCCGTCGGGCTTGCGACGCCGCCCTTCGGGCTTAATCTCTTTGTAGCGGGTAATCTGGCGGAGGAGCCGCCGATGGCGGTGGCGAGAAAGGCGGCGCCCTTCATCGCGGCGTTCCTGCTTGCGCTTGCCCTCATCACCTATGTTCCGTGGTTCTCCACAGCGTTTCTGTAGATGTGACCAGATGGATTTGGAGGAAAACATGAAAAGAATTCTTGCGATCATGACAGCGATGACGCTGCTGCTTGCGCTTGCCGGCTGCGGCGGCTCCGCGCCCGCGGCCGGCAAGCCGTCCGAGGACGGCGCTTACGCGGGTCTCGCGCCCGTGGTGCTGATCGGCTGCGATACCGCCAGCAAGGGCGCCGCGGGACAGCGCTTCGGCGAATACGTCGCCGAACGCCTCGATGAGATCACCGGAGGCAAGCTGACCATGGACTACCATCCGAACGGCGAGCTCGGCGGCGACGCCGATCTGATCCGCCAGATGCGGAGCAACGACATCCAGATCGTTGTCTGCCAGACCGCGCCGCTCGTCTCCTTCATCCCGGAGATGGCCGTGTTCGACCTTCCGATGGTCTTCGCCAACTATGACGGCGACGCGATCAACGAGGCCCTGAACGGCGAGAACGCGTTCACCGAGGCGCTGGGCGCTGCGTATGAGGCGCAGGGGCTGCACCTGCTCGGCTTCCTGCAAAACGCGACCTTCCGCCTGACCACCGCCAATCAGCCGCTCAACACCCTTGCCGACTTTGACGGCCTGCGGATCCGCACGATGGAGAACACGAACCACATTGCGTTCTGGCAGGCGATCGGCGCGCAGCCGGTCCCGCTGGCATGGAGCGAGGTCTACATCGCCCTGAAAAACAAGCTGATCGACGCCGAGGAGAACGCCGCCGACACTGTGTACGGCAACAACCTTCACGAGGTGCAGAAGTACCTTGCCTTCACCGACCACATCCTGTACTGCAACCAGATCTGCGTCAATGCGGAGTGTTACAACAGCCTCGACCCCGCTTATCAGGCGGCGCTTGAGCAGGCGGTCGCGGACGCGGTGGCCTATATGCGCCCGCAGCTCGAGAGCATCGACAGGGACAACAAAGCCCTGCTCGAACAGCAGGGCATGACCTTGATCGACTATGACGCGGCGTTCTATGACAGCATTTTGAACCTCGACGGCGTGAAGGCACTCTACAGCAGGATCGACCAAAGCACCAACGGTCTTGCCGACAAACTGACGGCCGCGCTTGGCTGAAAGAACAAACAAAAAGCCTCGGAATCGTAAGATTCCGAGGCTTTTGGCAGCGGGTGAAGGATTCGAACCCTCACAAACGGAGTCAGAGTCCGGTGTGCTACCATTACACAAACCCGCTATCTGTTCGTCAACGAACAAACGTTATTATACAGATACTGCGGGATTTGTCAAGGGCTTTTTTGAAAAAAATCGAATATTATTCTCAAAACAGACGCAGCAGAAATTCCACGGCAAACACGGACACGCAGCAGCTGACGGCGACGGGGAAGAGTCCCATCCCGAGCCACGAGAGCACCGCGCCCACCACCAGCGCCGCGACGCCGGCGAGCGGGTACTGCGCCGCGTCGACGATGGCGGGGAAGGTCATCACCGCCAGCGTCACATAGGGGACATAGTACAGGAACGAGCGCAGGAAGGGGTGCGTGATCTGCCTGCGGATCAGCGTCAGCGGCAGGACGCGGATGAACAGGCTGACGAGCGCTCCGACAAGGATGTAAAGATAGACGCTCATGCGGCCTCGCCTCCTTCCGCATCCTCGCGCACGGGGAAGAGCAGCGCGGCGACAGAGGAGATGGCGACGGTCAGAATGATGGTGCGCATCCCGCCAGAGAGCGTGTTGAGCAGCGGCAGCACCGAAAACGCGAAGCTGCACGCAAAGGCGGCGACGACCAGACCCGCCACCACGCGATCCTGCCGCGCGGGCGGGATGATGATGGCGAGGAACATACCGTAGATCGCAACGCTCAGCGCGCTGACGATGGTTTCCGGCAGGATGCTGCCCGCCACGATGCCGCTCGCCGTGCCGGACGACCAGAGCATCTCGGCAACCAGAAACGCGCTGTAGAGATAGGCCGGGCGCAGCCTGCCCGGATAGGCGATCCCCAGGCCGAAGATCTCGTCCGTGATGCCGAAGCCCAGCAGGAAACGGTGCAGCAGCGAGGTGCTGCTGCTCAGCTTCTGGCTCAGCGCCGCGCTCATCAGGAGATAGCGCATATTCGTGATGAAGATGACGACGGCGACCTCCCAGTACGCCGCGTGGGCGGCGATGGCGGTGTACAGCGCGTATTCGCCCGCCGAGGCATGGTTGAGGAAGCTGGCGATAAAGCCCTGTACGGGGGTCAGTCCGGCGGTCTTCGCGGTGATCCCCAGCGAAAACGCCACGGCGAAGTAGCCGAGGCCGATGGGCAGGCCGTCCCGTGCGCCGCGCAGGATCTCTCCGCGCAGATCGTTTTGTAAATCAGTCAAAGTGAATAACGCCTTTCGCTAATTCGTCCGCCGTGACGTTGGGGTTGTGATAGTGCTCGCGCTTTTGTGTGATCTTGCTGATGGAGATCGCCTCCTGCGGGCAGTACTGCAGGCAGGCGAGGCACTGGAGGCAGTCCGTGCCGAACGTCGGCTTGCCGCCCGCAAGACGGATGTTGCCCCTGGGGCAGACCCTGGCGCAGGTTCCGCAGCCGATGCACAGGGAGCTGACGCTGAACTTCTTCGCCTTCTGACGCGTCATTCCGGAGAACGCCTTGCTTTCCGCGACGTTGAGGGGATTCGCCTTGGGCTTCTGCTCGCGCTTGGCGAAGGCCTTGACGCTGCGCGCGACGCGTCTTGCCTCGCGTTCGGAGCGGTCCTGCGCCGCATCGGCGTTCAGCGGCGGCATCATCATCGTGTGGGGGAAGAGCCAGATGCAGCTGCACTGGTGTGTGATGACCTCCCAATAATCCAGCGGGAAGATGCTGTTCACAATGGAAAGCCCCGTGCCGGGGTAGGCGGAACAGGAGCAGACGGCGAAGGTGTACACCGTCGGGTCGATGCGGATGGTGCGCAGCGTGTCTTCCACGCCGCCGGGCAAACCGCCGCCGTAGCAGGGAAACACGAAGCCGACGCGCTTTGCGCCGCGTACATCCGTGACCTCGGGCGCGCGACGCATCATGATGATATCGGCGTCGCCCAACTCGCGGGCGATGTTCTTGGCGATGTCCAGACAATTGCCGGTTCCGGAGAAACAGAAAATAACGTTTTCGCTCATGGTGCCGGTCTCCTTTCTGAGGTTCAATCTGTAATTATATGATTCGACGGTCGATCTTGCAAGGGGGCGCCGGGAATTTTCTGAATCAAACGCTCCATATCGGACGGTATCGGCGCGGTGAAGTGGAGCTGTTCGCGGGAGACCGGGTGCGTGAACCACAGCTCGAATGAATGCAGGGCGGGGCGCTCGATGAGCGCCTTGTCCTCCGTGCCGTAGAGCCAGTCGCCCACCAGAGGATGCCCGACCGACGCCATGTGGACGCGGAGCTGGTGGGTGCGGCCCGTGCGGGGGACGAGACGAAGGTAGGAAAAACCGCCTCCGCGGGCAAGCGCCTCGTATTCCGTCACGGACGGCGCGCCGTCGGGACGCACCTCGCGCCGAACGATGGAGCCGTCGGCGCGTCCGATCGGACGGTCGATGACGCCGCGCGCCGGTTCGACGGAGCCGACGGCGACGGCGCGATACTCGCGGCGCAGCCCCTCCGAGTGCAGCGCGACGCGCAGACGGTCGTGGATATACCCGTTTTTCGCCGCGATGAACAGCCCGCTCGTCCCCTTGTCCAGCCGGCTGACGAAGTGCGCGGCGCTGCCGTCGCCCAGATACGCCGCAAGCGCCGAGGCAACGTCCGGCGCGCCGGGCGCGGCGCGGCGCGGATGCATGGCGACGAGCGCGGGCTTGTTGATGACCAGCAGGTCCTCGTCCTCGTAAACGATCTCCGGCGTCAGCGCGCAGGGCGCGGGGGGCGGCGCCTCCCGCCGCTCGGAGAGCGTGACGCGCACAACGTCGCCCGTGTGGACGATCGCGTCGACATGGGCGCTTTCGCCGTTGAGCAGGATGGCGCGGTCGCGCCACTTGAGGCTCTTGAGCAGGGTGTAGGAGATGTGCAGCTCGCCGCGAAGGATGTTGCGCAGCGGCTGTCCGTCCCGCGATTCGTTTACAATGTGGTCCAGCGTTCTCATGCGGTCACCCCCTCTCGACAAATAAGTATAGCATATTTTCAAACAATGTGATATACTTTATCAGATAGTTTTCGATCTGTCGGTAGACAGGCCGTCGCATTTCCGAAAAACCGGAGGTTTTCAGTATGTCAAAGAATACCATCTGCCTTCTGAACGATTCGTTCCCGCCGATGATCGACGGCGTGGCGAACACCGTTGTCAACTATGCCAAGAACATCGAGGCGCACCACGGCCACGCTGTGGTCGTCACGCCGAGCGTAAAGGGCGTCGTGGACGAGGGTTATTCCTATCCCGTTCTGCGCTATCCGAGCATCGACACGCGCAAGCTGGTGGGCTATGTCGCGGGCTATCCCTTCTCGCCGGAGACTGTCCGCCGCCTCGCGGACGAGCACACCGCGCTGCTGCACACCCACTGCCCGGCGGCGTCCACGATCCTTGCGCGCGAGCTGCGCAGCGTGCTGGGCGCGCCGATGGTCCTGACCTATCACACCAAGTTCGACGTGGACATCGCCAAGGCGATCAAAAGCAAGATCCTGCAGGGCGGCGCGGTCAAGGCGCTGGTGCAGAACGTTGCCGCCTGCGACGAGGTGTGGGTCGTCAGCGAGGGCGCGGGGAAGAATCTCCAGTCCCTCGGCTATGAGGGCGATTACATGGTCATGCAGAACGGCGTCGACGTGCCGCGCGGCTGCGTGTCCGACGAGGCGGTCGCCGAGGTGACGGGGGGCTATGACCTTCCGCACGGCGTTCCCATGTTCCTGTTCGTCGGCCGCATGATGTGGTACAAGGGCCTGCGCATCATTCTCGACGCGCTCTCGGCGCTCAAGGAAACCGGCGCGGCGTTCCGCATGGTCTTTGTCGGCGACGGCAGGGACGGCGCGGAGGTGCGCGCCTACACGACCGAGCTTGGGCTGGACGACCGCTGCATCTTCACCGGCGCGATTTCCGACCGTGAGGCGATCCGCGCGTGGTACACGCGCGCGGATGTGTTCCTGTTCCCCTCAACCTACGATACCAACGGGCTTGTCGTGCGCGAGGCGGCGGCCAGCGCGACCGCGACGGTCATGGTCGAGGGCTCCTGTGCCGCCGAGGGCGTGACCGACGGGAGAAACGGCTTTTTGATCGAGGAGAACGCCGCCTCGCTTGCCGCAAAGCTGGGTGAGCTTTGCGCGGCGCCGGAGGTCATGCGCCGCGTGGGCGAGAGCGCGCAGAGCGAGCTGTACCTTTCTTGGGAGGATGCGGTCGCGCGCGCGTATGAGCGCTACGAGATCGTCATCGACAATTACCGCAGCGGCAAGTATCCCAAGCACCGCAAGCCGATCGACGGTTTCCTCGCATCGCAGGGCGAGCTGATGGACGCCTTCGCGCTGATCGACCTCGTCAGCGACGAGCTGCGCGACGGGCTGATCAGCAGCGGGGAGGAGCTCCGCGCCCGCTTCCGCAGCGGCGGCGAGATGCTCCGCGCGGGCAAGGAGCGCTTCGACCGGCAAATCGACCTGATCTGGGAAAAGATGGATCGTTACCTTTGACACGAAAGAAAGAGGACGGCGCAGCCGTCCTCTTTCTTTCGTCACTGGTGCGCCCGGCGAGCGCACGTTCTAACGGGTGAAAGTCCCGAGTCCGCCCGGCAGTGGGAAGGACATAGCCAAAGCCAAGGGTGTCCGTCGCGAGGCGGAATCTGAAGGAAGGCGGAGGC
>Ga0129306_1003395_pt1 | contig 11989 bp, 13 predicted proteins | sample P827metagenome_FD_94438 | JGI IMG/M metagenome (GOLD analysis project Ga0129306, IMG submission 94438) | Capybara group fecal microbial communities from Wisconsin, USA - P827 metagenome | ecosystem: Host-associated > Mammals > Digestive system > Large intestine > Fecal | place: USA: Wisconsin...
CCTGTTCACTTTCAGGGCATTTGTGGACGACAGTGTGTGTAATGGTGTCCTTCCATTATACATCACTTGTCCAAAATGTACCCCCTCCGTGTCCAATTTAAGCTTACCACTTCAAGGTAATCAACTCATCACATATAGTCAGTGATGAAGAAAACTAAAGAATGAGAGGTTACTAAAATGATTGAACCCAAGAATCATGAGTAAGCACCCTTCGGTAATGGAAAACTGAAGGGTGCTTACTTTTTGCTCTTTTGGGGTTACTCTTTAATGTTGCCTCGCTGGATGTTTTTCTGAATCAAGGAGTCGGTATAGGCGAATAGTTTCTCAGAGCCAAGAGCCGTCTTGCGTTGACGGCCATAAACCTGGGTGCTGCATACCTGATGCTCCCGCCAGTCTCCACCGTCGTTGCTGTCATTCAGGATGAGGGGCTGGAGGTTATCCATGGAGTGGGCAAATTTGGATTCCGGCGTCTCATAAGCCTCAAATTCATCAAAGAGGGCGACCAATTCCGCCTTCTGATCCTCTGGCAGCAGGGAGAAGATCCGCTCTTTAGCGGCGTCTTCTCTTTCTTTTTGCGTTTTGAGGCCTTCTTCGTCGTAGGCGTAGGTGTCGCCGGCGTCGATCTCCACGATGTCATGGATCAGGCACATCAGCATGACCTTGGTAATGTCCACATCCTCATTGGCATACTCCCGCAGGAGATAGGCCATGATGGCCATGTGCCAAGCGTGTTCGGCGTCATTTTCCCGACGACCGCCGCCGGAGAGATGAGTTTGCCGGAAGATGTTCTTTTCCTTGTCGATTTCTAAGGCAAATGCCATTTGCTGCAGCAGCCGCTGATCCATATCGAACACATCCTTTGAGGGTGAGATTATCGGGAGTCATTATAGCATATGGGAACAATATCGGACAAGAAGGGGAGAATAGAAAAACCGCCCCTCACCTGCGGCCGCAGGGAAGGACGGTCTTTCCAAGGATATTTCAATGCTCAGAATCTTTTGATGATGGTAATCGTGGCCTGATAGTTTTATTTGGCCACAGCGTTTTTCAAAGCACGCGCATTTCGGAAGATTACGCGACGGCTTTCTTGGACAAGGACAGGTTCTTTCGATTTCGGGTTGAATCCTTCATGAGCGGGATAGGTTTTGGTTTCAAAGACACCGAAACCCGGCAGCAGAACTTTCTCTCCTCTGGCAAGGGCCTCGGTAAGCGCGTCTGTAGTTGCGCTGACAGCATCTGCGGCAACATACTTGGGCAGATTTGCTTTTTCTGCAACAGTGTTAATCAACTCTTTCTTGGTCATGGGGGCAAGCCTCCTATTGTGAGTATATAAAGTCAGAAAAATTCGTTTCTTAGATTTATTTGTATAATATCATGGTATTATATTTTCGTCAATACTCCAAACTGACTTTATAATTTTGTAAAATCTCGGATTAGTTGCGATTATATAGTGAATTATCTGAAAACGACATAAAATACATGTTGGAAAGTTGCGAAAATGTGCAATAAATTGTTGACTACAATATAATAACATGGTATAATGCAAGACAACAAGAGCGGGGATGGGTGATACGATATGGGTGAAAACCTGTGTGTAACGATTTATACGGATGGCTCCTGTCTGGGTAATCCCGGCGCAGGCGGCTGGGCGGTTATCCTGAAAAAGCGCGATGGGATCAAGAAGATCTCCGGCGGCGCCGCGAGGACTACGAATAACAGGATGGAGTTGACGGCAGCGATTCGGGCACTTCAGCTGATGGCGGCGGATGAGATCGGGGTACTGTACACGGACTCCACCTATGTCTGTATGCTCGGTGGCGGATTCATTTCTACAATGATTAAGCACTCCAAAATGGACACAGCTTCTTCGCAGATTGAAGCCGCTAAAGCAGACCTCCAGAACTTCAGCCGTGAGCTGAGAGATGTTCAGGAATACATCAATGTGGATCTGTCAACTGGTGACTTCTGGGGCTTTGCGGATTGGTTCTTTGACGGTTTATTCTCAGATTGGATGATGCAGGATCGCATCAATGACGCGCGCAGACAGGTCCAGCAGGCGATCTATAGAGTCGAAGATGTCTTGAGAAGATTGCGATAAATAATGTGCGGCGTCTCAGCTATTGCTGAGGTGCCGCTGTTTCATTTGGGCGGTAGCTCCCCTTTTGACGAGAAGTGACGAAATAAACACGAAGAAAACACGAAACAAATATGAAAAAAATATTGTGCTTTGCGTTGAAATGGGATATACTAATAGCGAGGGTGCGCCGGTTCGGTGCAAGTAAGACAGCAAGGTGAAAGTCCTTGTCCAGCAAAGCGTAGCGAGCAGCCGGTACTCAGCCTTGGAGCCGAAGCCGCGAGGTGAGGTTTAAGCGTAGGCAGAGGAGTGCGAGAGCCGCAATGGGAAACCGTGAAGCGATTCAGCCCCGTAAGATATATAGAGCGGAAGCCGAGGTAATCCTCTATACCGCAGGCAGCAAGAGCCGACCGTAAATGCGAGGTCGGGGAGACTCCGCCGGGGTCAATAGAGCGTGGCGAGCGCACAAAGGAATACTTGCATACCCGGGAGATCTGCCGATTTCCGAAAGAACGGTAGCCGCGTCACAAGATTTTGCAAATCAAGGACGAGGCGATGAGTCGGCAGAAGTCGGACTGCTTCATAGTAGCGAAGAAATCGGTGAAAGCCGAGGGAGCGAAGGGGGCAGCAAATCAGCAACACCGAACCCCACCTGACGAAAGATATCTGGAACTGGAAACCGACGCTGATTTGAAGAGCCGTATGCGGGAAAACCGCACGTACGGTTCCGTGAGGGGTTAACAGGCAAGCCTTTCACAAAGAATAACCTGAAAGGAGTGTCGAGTTTGCCTACTCGACTGATGATAATGACTTTGAAAGAATTGAGAATATCCAAGGGACTGAGTCAAAGTGAGTGTGCCAAATACCTCGGTATGTCTACGAGAAATTATCAAAATTATGAGATCACCCCGGGCAAGGCAAATACCGCAAAGTACAATGCCGTTTACCAGAAGATTGAAGCATACGGAAACAATCAGCCTGCATTATCCGAACCTATCAGAAAGCCCGTTGAGTTTCACACGAATGTTGTTGTGGGTGCAGATCTTCGGTTGCTCACACGTGGCGTTGTAAAGTATAAAAAGAGAGACTGCTTTAGGCTTCTGGAGCAGTTTGTCGAAAGAGATATTGACGGAAAAATCGCTATTCTTTACGGCCTGCGTAGGACCGGAAAAACGACGCTTCTTTTTCAAATGATCAATGAGCTTCCCCAGGAGCAGACTGCCTATATTAAAATCAAGACGAGCGATAATATGGCGATGCTGACTAAGGATCTTGACTTGCTCAATAAAAATGGGTTCAAATACATTTTTATTGACGAAGTAACGCTGATGGACGATTTTATCGGTACAGCAGCGCTGCTTTCGGATATTTTTGCCACTATGGGTATGAAAATTGTCGTTTCCGGCACGGATTCCCTCGGCTTTGCAATGGCAAGCCGCGATGAACTGTATGACAGAAACGTCATGATTCACACATCGTTTATTCCGTTCAGAGAGTATTCTCGTTTACTCGGAATTCAGTCAATTGATACCTATATTGAATATGGCGGAACTCTGAAAATGGAGAATATGAGCTTTGATGATCCGGACTATGCCTTTGACGATGTATCCTTCCGAGATGATGAAACCACCAGAAAATATATCGATACGGCAATCAGCCGTAATATTCAGCATACGCTGAAAAACGATCGCTTTGGTGAGTATTTTAATCAGCTTCGGGAGCTTTACGATAAAGGTGAGCTTACCAACGTCATCAATAGAATCGTTGAAAGCATGAATCACCAATTCCTGCTGCGTGTTGTCGAAGATGAATTCAAGTCTCACGATCTCGGTTCCGCAAAAGAACTGCTCTTGCATGAATATCCTGCAGAGACGGCTACCGTTCTGTATGACGTTGATGAAAAAACGATCGTGGAACGCTTGAAAGTGCTGATCGACGTCAAAGAAAAAAGGGAATTGACGGTTGCTGTCACACAGGAGCATATCGAAAAGATCAAGAAATATCTATTTATGCTCGACCTGCTTGTGACCTGTACAGAGCGCTACGAAACAGGCGGACGGGCGGAACACATTGTTCTGGCGCAGCCGGGTATGCGCTTTGCAATCGCCAAAGCACTGGTCTATTCTCTGATGCAGGATGAATACTTCAGTACTCAATCTGAGAGTAATAAGATGCACATTTCGGAAAAGATCCTGGAAGATGTTAAAGGCAGAATGATGGAGGATATTGTTCTCCTGGAAACAAGCAAAATTGCTTCCCCTAACGAGGAAGTGTTCAAGTTTAAATTTGATAACGGCGGCGAATATGACATGGTAGTCTATGATAAACGAAGCGACACTTGCCGCCTTTATGAAGTAAAGCACAGTGATACAATCGTAGAACGTCAAACGAAATATCTACGTGATGAAGAAAGACTGGCTCTTGTTTCGCATCGCTATGGAAAGATCGAGGGACGGTATGTAATCTATCGCGGAAAATCTTCTTTGGCAGATGGGATTGAGTATCTAAATGTCGAGGAGTATTTAAGGGATTTAGCGGCGCAGGCGAGATGACCAGAAAATAGGATACCACTCTACGCTACTGTGTTAGGATAGAATCAGAAGGAGCTCTTTCTAATATGAAAAAACAGATGATATTGATTTGTATGTTGATCGGACTACTTCTGCTGTCTAGCTGTGGTGCATCCAAAGAGGGGATCAAGCCTACGGTTGGGCTTGAAAATACAACAAACACCTTCGAACAAATATCACAGGAAGAAGCCAAGCGGATCATGGACGTCGAGTCCGGCTATATCATTCTTGACGTCCGTGAGCAGGATGAATATGATGGCGGACACATTCCTGGTGCTGTCCTGATGCCCTATGAGCAGGCAGCGGAGCTTGCAGATGAATTGCTTTCGGACAAGGATCAGCAGATCCTCATCTACTGCCGGAGCGGTCGGCGGAGCAAGATTGCAGCTCAAACTCTTGCAGATTTGGGGTATACGATTATCAAAGAGTTCGGCGGAATTATCGACTGGGAATATGAGATCGAATAAGGAAGAGGGACCTCTGGCCAATAATTAGCAGAAGAATGCTGAGATATAAGAAGGATTTATCTCAAAATGATGGGCAATAAGTCGAATGGGTATGGTTTTTGCGCGAATATGCAAAAAACAGCTTTTCAAACATCTTGATTTAGGTTATAATTCAATAGTTACGGTTGTTAAATCGTTTTCGGGAAAAAGCAGAAAGGAGGCCAGATATGGAATATTTACAGCTTACTGATATTGTTCTTCCGCGCACTTTTGTAGAGTCTGTGACAAGACTGAAGAATCCAGATGTTGCACTATTATATCTGGCCATTGCAAAGGATAACGGACAGATCGGCTCAATTGAGGAGATGGGCGAATCGCTGGGATGGAAGCAGGATCGCCTTTACGCGGCTGTTCGGGAGCTCGTGGATATGAGAATCCTTCTTCCCGAGGTGCTGAATGATGAGGCTTTCCGGATTCATCATAGAGATTACAGCCAGAGAGAAATCGTCTCAAAGATGAAGGAAAACCGTGCACTGAGTGGCTTGATTGCTGAGATGGAAAAAATGCTTAAGAAGCATTTGAGCACTCAGGACAAGAATGTGATTCTGGAGCTTAACGATGCCAACCAGATGCCGACGGACGTCATTTTTCTTCTTTTCTATCACTGCTATAAAATGGCCGAAATGCGAAAGCTGAACTTTTCCATGAAGACCTTTGCTCAAATCGGGTTCAAATGGGTTTCTGATGGTGTCCTTTCTCAGACGGCCGCAGAAGAGCGAATCGGAATGGAAATTAAGCGACTGGATACTATTTCTCGCCTGATGTTTGCACTTGGCCAGGGAGACCGCGTTCCGACTGTTACTGAGGAGAAATACCTCAATGCATGGATGGATATGGGATTTACCATTGATGCTGTGCTGCTGGCATACGACAAGACTATAATGAAGTGTGGTAGCTTCAGATGGGCATACTGTGATGGTATTATACGTCGCTGGAACGGTGCCGGAATGCATACGACTGCCGAGATTAAGTCCATTCCGAACCCTGAAACTTTCTATGCTGAGATATTTTGAATACTGACTACGAAGATGCTTGAGATGCTGTCTCAGGCATCTTTTTTGTTGCCCGGAGACAGGGTAGGGGAGGGAAGAAGGGCGCGCGGCAGAGCCGCGCAGCACCCTTACATTGTCTAAGCCGAACGAAAATACCGTATCTTGACGCAAGACTATATTTGGTATATATTAAACATAGCGCAAAAATATCATAGAAAGGTTTCGGCCCCTTCGGGGCCGATTTCGGTAACGAAAGATGGTCAGCTCCTCTTCGCTCCGGCATATCGAACCCCCCGACAATAAAGACCGCACAGCGGAAATCGTGGCTCATGAAGTCGTCAATCTGATCCGCACAGATTTCCACTATAATACGAAGGCACTCTGCGGACTTTTCCACTGTGAGCGCCAGTGGGTCGATATGTACCTGCAATCTGAAATCGAGCACATCTTCGTCACGCCATACTTTCAACGATACATTCTGGAGCATGTCCATTTTTCCGACGACAATGAATATGATGTGAAGCTCCGCGATCTGATCAGCCACGGCTACTATTTCTTCTCAGAAAAGAGTCTTCAGGAATACTGGCGAACCCACGCCTACGCAGAGCGCCGCACCGTCCAGATCAATCTGGCAAAATACAAGGCTCGCGGAGTCAGTGCCGAGATGATCTCCCGAGAACTGAAGCTCCATGGCCAGACTCCACCAAGCGCAAAAGAAAAAGACCGTCATAAGACGGCCATGCAGAAGCTGCTCTCTGATAAGGGCTATTCTATTTTTCTTCTCTCTGGAGAGAAGTCTGAATGGACTCCGTACCCGCTGCCGGAACTGACAGACAAACTCCCGCTCACCACATTGGCAGCTTACCGTCGATCCAAAGGACTTGGCTCCGACACCGCTTCCATGAAGCAGTTGCTCCGAAAAGGCTGCATTCGCATCAAGCTGGGCAATCGATCCCTCTGGATCATGGACCAACACACCTACAGCTGTCCATTGACCGTTCCCGCTGGGCTGGTTCCTCCAGAGGCTGTCCAATAATCTATCACTAACAATAGGGAGATACCCGAGATGGAAAATGTGAAGCAGGATACCCCTTGTACCTGGGCACTTAGCTCACCCAAAATGAAAGACTACCACGATCATAAATGGGGCAAGCCGGAGCATGATGACAATGAGCTTTTCGCCATGCTCATTCTCGAAGGTGCCCAGGCCGGTCTCTCTTGGGAAACCATTCTCAATCGCGTGGAGAACTACCGCGAGGCTTTCGACGGACTGGATCCGAAAAAAGTAGCTCTGTACGGTGAAGACAAAATAGCAGATTTGCTCTCAAACAGTGGGATTATCCGGAACAGGCTGAAGATCCATGCTGCCGTTGCCAACGCTAGGGCATTTCTGAAGGTGCAGGAGGAATTCGGGAGCTTCGACTCCTATATCTGGAGCTTTACCGACAGGCAGGTAATCGACAATCACCCCCAGAAGCCGGAAGAGATTCCTGCTGAAACAGAGCTTTCAAGAAAAATCAGCAAGAACCTGAAAAAGAGAGGATTCAAGTTCGTCGGCCCCACCATTGTCTATGCCTACATGCAGGCCATCGGAATTGTAAATGACCATTTCAAGAGCTGCATTTACAGATGATCAGCTCAACAAAGGAGTTTTTATATGAGTCATCACATTTATTTTGTCAGACACGGACAGACCGTCTGGAATGTAGAAAATAAGATCTGCGGCGCCACAGATAGTCCTCTCACGGACCTTGGCCATGAACAGGCGATTCAAACTGGCAAGAATATCTTGGCAGAAGGAATCCAGGCCGATGAAATCCTGTATTCGCCCCTGGTTCGTGCAGCCGATACTGCCAAGCACATTTCTGAGATGACCGGCATCCCCGCGCGGATGGAATCCCGGCTGATCGAGCAGAATTTCGGAAAGTGGGAGTCTACTCCCAGAGACGGGCTGGATTTCAAAGCTGCCAAGGGTGAGTTTGCTAACCGATACGAAGGCGGCGAGTCCATGCTGCATCTGGCCCAGCGAATCTATAATCTGCTCGACGACCTGAAAGCCGATCAAGACAAGACCTATATCCTGGTTGCACACAATGGTATTTCCCGTATGATTCATTCCTATTTCTACGAGATGAGCAATGACGAATTCGCAGCTTTCGGTGTCAAGAACTGCGCTGTGCTACAGTACGACTTCGACTAACGATACAATTTGCCCGGTTATGCGTATATCATATTGATTTTGTGGCATAATATAGTATAATAGAATTAGAAACAAATAATATCGAATAGGGAGGTACCATCATATGGCTAAGGTTTCAACCAGTATTTCTCTTGACGCTGACGTCAAGACACAGGCACAGGCTCTGTTTGCTGACCTGGGCTTGGATCTTTCTACTGCTATCAACATCTTCCTCAGACAATCTATTCGCGAAAACTGCATTCCTTTTACTATTCAGCGTGACGTACCAAATGAAGAAACCAAACGGGCACTTGATAACGTACGAAATAACTCTAACTTAAGCAAGGACTTCCATTCTGTATCTGCTTTGATGGAGGACCTGAATGCTGACGATTAAGTACGAGTCCACTTTTAAGAGAGATGTGAACCTCCCACGACTAAAGTCGCGGGCTTCTAAGAGACGTTATAATCGTCTCGTCTCTCGACATACAGATACAGCAAAGGCTTAGCAGACCTATTCCCGAAAGAAAAGGAGACCACACCTAAGTCAACTGTAGCCGAGTTCACTATGGTACTTACGCTACCATGCAGTCCACAAGGGACAGTAGAGTCGAATAAGTACACCGGGTTCTACGCTCAACCTCAGGAACTTTTGCCTGAAGCCGAGACCTTGAATTCACATCCAAGGGTTTTAAGATTTCTCTGATGTAGTAGCGAGCACCAATGTTGTAGCTCGCACTCAGGTCACAGTTATACTGTTTCCCGTTGGAGAAAGTAGCCAATGCATGGTTGTGGGCGTCTCTTTCGAGGCGTCCACTTCCATCATAGGCAAGACGGCTTGTGTTCCATGCACAGATATGGGAAATGTGGATGGCGTTTCTATGCGCCTTATGTTCCACCATCTCCTGTATGCCGTTCTTGCGCCACATAGTAATTTTCTGAGACTTTGATTTCCTCCCACGCATATCCAGCTTCTCAAAGACGATTACTTCGACCGACCACAACACGGCGTAGTCCACGATGGCGTTGGCAATCTTCTTCGCCAGTTCATCGTTCACACGCTGTGCGTACTTCCAGAAACTGCCTACATTGTGGCTTCCATGTTCACGCTGGTATCTCTTAATGCGATTTAGTACCGTGTAGAGATGGTCTTTGTCACTGGGGAAGTCTATAAACTTCCGGTTCAGGATAGTGCCATCCGGCTGCATGATACAGCAAACTGCATCGGTGTTGATACCAAGGTCTACCGCGCAAATAAGGTTCGTCCCATCAGAGATGTCGTAGAGTTCTTTGCCCTCCTCAAAGGCGAAACGAAGGTAATATCTGCCGTGTCGTTTCTCAAGGGTAGGGGCGGAAGCCTTGACATGGCTCCAATGCTTCTGGATGTATGCAAGGTCTGTATGTCGGACATCAATTTGATGCCATAACCATTCCTTACCATCGTACAACTTCAGCCATACGGTATCTCCGTCTCCGGGATTATACATGTTCTGGTTATAGAATGTGGGCATCCAGCAGCAATCAGGCTGCAGCCGAGGCGGCTTCCCCTGCTTGCCGGATACCTCCCAATTCTTATAGTTGGAACGGTAGCTGGAGACGGTTCCAAGAGCCTTTTGTATCACGGCTCGGCGGAAGTAGCTTGGCATCTTAGGAAAGTGTTTATCGAACTCAGCGCACTGAGGATTCTCGTTGTCCTTCGTCGCATGGAACAGCTTTTCTGCATAGTTGAACCGTTCCTTGGGCCGTTGGATTCTCTCAATGTCGCCCCAATGCAAGTCGATATGTTCGATGCAGAAGGCAAGAGCCTCCCGCCCGATTTTGACGGTAGGGTCCATGCGTTTCTTGATACGCAGTAACTCTACCTGGTAACTCGATGTCATTTTCACGGGAGACTCACCTCTTTCTTATTTGGACTTCTGGTTTGCGATATATTCCTCTACCTGCTGAAGGCTTCGGTCACTTACGGTGACCACGCAATAGGAAGGATTCCAGAGATGTCCTCCCCATAATTTGCATTTAAGTTCCGGATATTCGATAAACAGTCTTCTTGCGATATTGCCCTTCATGATTTTTATCATGTCCGATATAAAAAACTGTGGAGGACAATCCAGCAGAAGATGAATATGGTCCGGCATAACTTCCATAGCTATGATGGAAAACTTATATTCGGCCGCAATATCGTCGAGCAATTCCTTACAGCGTTCATCGATACCATTCTCTAAGATTTTGTGCCTGTACTTTGTACACCACACAATATGATACTGCAGGGAATAGACATAACCCCGACCATACGTTAAGCCATTGGTATGAGTTGTAATAGCATCTATATCCATATTTATATTATACCATACGCATGTCCTTAGTGCAACCCATTGCACGCACTCTGGCCGCCTAACTCACGACTGAAGTCACGAGAATGCGGCGGCCAATTTTCAATCTTCTTCAGGAAAACCTATATAGCTTTCAATGAGCTTCAAAACCCAAAAAAGATAAGCTGGCGTCTGCCAGCTTGTCTTTATCATTTAGAAACCAGTCAGCTGCTCACCGTTGGGCAGATAATCCCAGGTACTATCCGTAAACTCGACAGTCAGATGATCCTCGCCATCCCGATAGATGATACCGGTCATGGGATTGCCATTCGGGTCATCCACGGTGAAGGTCATCTTGTGATCTTCAAATGTGCCCACGCCGTCTTCCAGGCTGCACAAGCGGATCACAGAGAGGTTCACTTTATAAGTTCCGTCCTCATTGGCCTCGATCAGCAGCGTGCTGCCGTCCTCATCACGGGTATGCTCACCCAGGAAATAGTCCTGGATCTCAGCCTGAGTTTCCAGCTCTTCATCGCCGTAGGAATCACCCTGCATAGGTGCGAACACCTGCTCAGCATACACCTGAATGTCCATACCATCCAGATCTTCCGCAGTTGCAGACAGGGAATAGGTGACACCGGGAACGACATCATACCAGTTTACCGTCTGGACATCATCGCCGTTCTCATTGACATAGGAACGGTATTCTGCATCGCAATAGGAAACCTTTCCTTGCTCTTCAGCATCCCATTCATAGTTGCAGCCGGAAATATCCGTCAATTCATTGGCAGACTGCAGCCGATAAACCCAATTGGTGCTATCCAGAACATAGCTGACCTGAGCCAGACCCTCATCTGCCAAATAGCTGTACTGAACGTCTTTAGCACCTTCGGGTGCAGCCAGTTCAAAACCAGTTGCCTCCAGAATACCGGCTTGGTCCGTTTCCGTCCAAGGATTGGCCAAACCAGCAGTGCTCTCTTGATCCGCGTTCTCTGCAGGCGTCTCGGTAGATGCCTTCTGACCACATGCTGACAAAGCCATGACCGCAGCCAAACATACTGCCAACATCTTATACTTTTTCATTTTCTTTTTTGCCTCCATAACATTGGAAAATTGGATCCCTTTCGGATCGTGTACGTTATACACTCCATAGATTTTTAATTCATGAATTAGTTGTTAAGTTTCTTATGATGATTTGTGACTAATTGATACTCAGAAATCTTTCTCGTAAATTCCATTGGTTGATTGTAAAATCAAGTTGGACACTTGAGTAAAAAATCCATAGTGATTTTTCTCCCCGTGGTAGAATGAAGTTACCACACAACTTCTACAGAGGGAGGGCAATCACTATGGACTGCC
>Ga0129306_1003397_pt1 | contig 11985 bp, 14 predicted proteins | sample P827metagenome_FD_94438 | JGI IMG/M metagenome (GOLD analysis project Ga0129306, IMG submission 94438) | Capybara group fecal microbial communities from Wisconsin, USA - P827 metagenome | ecosystem: Host-associated > Mammals > Digestive system > Large intestine > Fecal | place: USA: Wisconsin...
AATGGGTGTATCTGACACCCTGGAACGGGCTATTGTTGTTGTAATGAATTGAAAATTATACAGTTTTTAAATTTTTAACGAAGTATTGCTGAAAAATAGCTCGCATGAAATTAGTCTCATAGCTTAGTTCATCAAAAAGAAAAACATGTCGCGATACCACGAATCCGGTAATAGCAGCGCCCTGATTGGAAACCTCGCGTGCTTCACAGCCTACGCAATCTTCGGTTTCAATATCATCAGTTGTAAGAACATCGCCATCGACGGTAACATCACCCCGATGGCGCTGTTCTGTTTGCGCTCATTCGGGGCAACTGCGCTGTTCTGGATCTGGTCGCTCTTTACAGCACCGCATGACCACATAGAGAAGAAGGACATCTGGAAGGTGGCCATCGCCTCTTTCCTCGGCCTATTCATGACCCAACTGTCGTTCCTCTTCGCCATTACCAAGTGCACGGCCATCGATGCGTCCATCATGAGCACGCTCAGTCCCATCATGACGCTCATCATATCGGCCATTGTCATCAAGGAACGGATAACCTGGAGCGGAATCACCGGGATAGTACTCAGCCTGATTGGCGTCATCATCCTTATCTTCAACTGCGTTTCCATTCGTTCCGGAGCGGATTCCACCTCCATCTGGGGCATTCTGGGGATGGTGTGCAACACGCTGTGCTTCGCCTCATATGTGGGCATTTTCAAGCCGCTGATTCAGAAGTACTCCGTGGTGACCTTCATGAAGTGGATGTTTCTTTTCTCATCCTTGATGGCTCTGCCTTTCGCTTTCGGGGCCTTCGGCGCATCCAATCTGCCTGCCGTGCCCATGAACGTGATGTGGCATGTTATCTATGTGGTAGTAGGAGCCACCTTCATTGCCTATTTCCTCATTCCCATCGGCCAGAAGCATTTGCGTCCGGTGGTGGTTTGTATGTACACCTACGTTCAGCCGGTTATCGCAATGGTCATAGCTCTTGCTCTGGGGCTGGATACGCTCAATGCCCTGAAAGTGCTGGCCACCTTGCTGGTGTTTACTGGAGTCGGTTTGGTAAACTTTGTTCCCAAAGCAGAAAAAAAGTGATAGATTTTTATTTTGAGTGATAGATTACCCCGCCGGCCGCGTCTTTTATGCGGACTAAAACAAAAATCATATGCAGAACACCAAGAACACAACCGCCACAAAGAACTACACCCTCACCTTCACCAAAGAAATCGGCAAGCTCTGGATTTTGAAGGACTTCGATCCTCTCGGAAAGAGCTTCGCGCGTTTCTTTGACGAAAATCTCGGTCACGATATCGGTAAGCTCATTAGCGTCGGCTGCCCGAACTATGTCCTTGACATCCTCGCTGGAGAACAGAAGCAAGTGAAGATTGACCTTCGGACTTCACCGGAGCGCGTGGAGATGCCCGGCTTCGTCGAATTCGAGCTGGTGACTCCTTGCAGGCTCTCCGCAAAGTATTATGTAAACAACTGCCCCGGGAAACCCCAGTTGGAGGCGTGGGTAAGCAACACAGCCAAAGACTTCTTAAAGGAATATCCCGCTTTCGCCTATATCAAAAAGAGCTAGATGAACATCAACCCTTGGCTGGCAGAAAAGGTTCAGGAGTACCGGAATCAGAACAAAGATTCGGTACTCCGGGCCGATTATGATTTCATCGTTCAAGCAGGCTCCAAATTATCCTGGAACCAGCATCTGACCGTCAGGGCGCTTCAGTCAGCACTGAAATGGGATTCTTTCCTGCAGACCATCCGCTTGAAGATGGACCTGCCGATAGTGATTCTCGACGCGCTATACCTGTGCCGTGTGGATTGCGTGGCGGACCTCGTACAGCTGTCGGAAGAAGAACTGGCAGAATGTGCCAGGATGCACAAGTTCGATACGGCGCCAGTCAAGAAATATCTGAAGAAACACGGGTACAAGCTTAAGCGATGCAATGAACGTACTTACAAGGTTCAGTCCCTTCTGGTGCTTCCTACGCTGACTACCGTAGAGTATAAGACCTGGGTGCTGAATTCTCCCGGAAGCACAACTGAATTCGATCTGACCAGGCCAATCAGTTTCCGCGGCCAATGGTGGGAAGAAGAATTCTATTCCAAATATGAGCATACCGATGGTGAGGATGAGTTAAAATCCGTCTTGAAGGGTGTAAAACCTGCATTAATCGGAGATTTGCCCACTGACTACAAAGAGTTCTTCACTGCCGTACGGACATTCTTTACTTGTTACGAGGCAATTTGCGATGAGGAAGGTATTGGCCGCTGCCATTCTATTTTATATGACCTTCCCACAAAAAGCAGTGAGCTGGCTTTTATCAACAACGATGATCTGCTCTTCACAAAGAAGACTTATGTTTCGGCCTTGTTGTCCGTTTTCGAGCGAAGTAACCTGTTCAAGTATTATACTCCTGGGCAGTTCCTTGCTGGTACAGATGAGCAGAAACTGAATATTGCTGAACGAGAATCGAAAAATGATTCTTTTCAGTTACTGCTAATAACGTATGTGGAACTCCGAATTGATTTCGAGAATCTCCTTTGGTGCATACAATCCCTGGCCAAGAAACCTGCTAAAGTTTTAGATATGAGCGAAAAACCGGACCCCATCAATCCCTGGCTGGCCGAAAGAATCATGGAGTATCGCCACGACCATAAGGAAGAGTACATCCGCAAATGCTATGTTTCTTATATGGATGAGGACCCGGACTCGTCATGGGCGGATTTCCTTGCAGTAGCGGCATTGAAATATAAGATTAGTCGTGACCCTTTCTTGATGACACGGCGAAAGGACTTCGGCTTTTCAGATCACCTCACGGATGTCATGAACATCTTGGGAGTGGACATCTATGCCGACCTGCTTCAGTTTACAGTTGAGGAAATGCAGGAATTGTGTGATCAGGAAGGCGAAGACATCAAGCCCATATTGGCCTTTGTTCACGAGCATGGACACCATCTCTATCACCACGAAGGATATACGCTGAAATACCCACTGCCTGAAATCAAAGAAGAACGCAAGCAACAGATTGAAGTCATTCGCGATCATTGCAGCGAGGCCGAAGTGCGTATGAAAAAGACTGATGAGCCGCTGGAAACCCGTCTGGAACATGCCCTTGCCATCTACAGGAGCGGCCTTCACCTTGCCCGCGCCTGTGACCTGCCGCTGAAAACACAGCTCTCGGTGCTGATTGATATGGGGCGGCTCATGGAAGAGCATCTCGAAGCTTTTCCCGAATTAACCAAGGATGCTCCGGTAATTGCCGAACGCGCTATCTACTGTTCAGAAATGGTTCATGGGCCGAAGGGGAAAAAGACGGCCGGGTGCCATCGACTGTATGGCGCCATCCTTTCCAAAATGAAGAGGCACGATGAAGCTGCTTCGCAGTATAGCGCCGCGGCAGAAATAGCCAAAGAGAACGATGGCCCGGAGAATATTTGGGTCGGTAAAGATCTTCGTTCTGCCGCCGTCTGCTGCACCCGCATTCCGGATTATAAGAAATCGCTGGACCTGTTCTTTCAGGCGGCAACCGTGTTCAAGCAGCATCCTGACAAGCCACGCGAGTTGGAAGAGACCTACTGGAACATCTCGGAATGCTATCACCAGCTGAAGGACAAAGAGAACGAAGAGAAATACCGTCTGCTGGCGGCAGCCATCCGCACCACGGGCGAAATATAGCCCTACTTCACATTCTTATAGACGTAAGGCGGAAACTGAAATTCCTCCTCAATGACCTTGATGACGGCTGTACCCCATTCCGCCCGCGGGATGGGATGCATTTTCCTGTCGAACGCATCCAGGGCCATGATTTCTTCCACCAGTCCCATCTCACCCAGATAGGCCATCATCCGCTTCACGTAAGGGATGTTATAGATGCAGCAGACCGGTTCACCTTCGCCCTCCTCGTACAGGTATTCCCGGATATGCTTAAAGACCATCCTGCGGCCCTGATGAAATCCGAGCTGGCCGCCGATGGTCTTGAGAACATACAGATAGGTCCTGGGGTTAAGCTTTTCCTCCTTCGGTTGAAGGCCTGTACGGATGCAAAGTGTAGCGTAGTTGCACAGTCCTTCCAGCTCTTCCAGATGCTCAAGAATATACTCGCGGGGGCAATACTTGACGATGACTTTGGCCAATTTTCGCTCAGGGCATGTCTCCCACCATTTCTGGATAAGGGGTATATATTCATCTGTCCAGAACTCATCACCATAGAGTTTTTCGTAGATAAATTTCCGTTCCGCCTCACCTCCGTGCTCCATAAGAGCCATCATGACCTTCTCCTGCATGTCGTGGTCCAGACCGTCAAAGCGCTTTTTAAGCTGGCGCTTGGCTTCCACGTGCTTGCCTTTACGACGGTTCACATAGTCGTCCAACACCTCTTCAATGGGGTAATTGAGCCGGTGAGTAACGTTCTTTGGCTTGGCCCTCTCTTTCCGGCCATCCAGCATCCGGCCCTTCAAGACCTTTATCTCGAACCAATCCGTACACTGGTCAATCAGCTCGATGTCGTGTTCATCAAGCGTCTCCAGAAGCGCCGTGATGAGTGTCGGATGCATATCCGTCGCCGCCCATTTGATGATGTCATACACGGTACGATCGTGCAGCCTACCGGCGACATCGTCGAAGAACTGCGCATCCCCGCTATCAACCATGGGGTCATCTGGGTCAAGATAATCAAGAAAAGTCTTCACGGGAGATACGGGGCTACGAAATCGATAAAGTCCTTGACTGTTTTTTTCACTTTGTCCTGATGCGCTGCGGCCTTATCAAACAGGGCATTGATTTCTTCTTCTGACTTGCCCTTGAGCTTCCCGTCCAGAGTATCCTGGAAGATTTGAAGATACGGGTTCGGCGCAGCAAGAAACTGCTCATCAATATCATCCGGGAGTTCAAGATCGAATTCCTCCTCAATGGCCATAATAAGTTCAATGAGGTCAAGTTCATCCATGATATCATCGAGCTGGGTGTCATCCTTCAAATCAGAGCGTTCAACACCCAGGTGCTCGGACAATAACCGGAGCAACTTCTTTTTGGTTTTTGTATCCATATGACAAGCATTTATGCACAAAAATACGCTTTTTCACGTGAACTTCCTACCGCTGGCCAGTGCCGTCAGTATAGCCCGTAAAGGGAGACCAATCTTCATCATCCGGTTCCTCCCAGCGGACGCGGTCTTCTGGCCACTTACCGTACCTGATGGCGTGGTCCACGGCGGCTTCCTCGGAGAAATACACCTCTCCTTTCTCCGTCCAGACATATCGCTCATAACGCTTCTGAGGCACGGGAGGGAAAACGGGAAGGACCGTCGGCCTTTGGCCATCAACAAATATAATCAGCGTGCAATCCATAGTACAAGGAGCACAGCATCCCGCAGGCACCACCGTGGCGCCGCTTTGGCTGGTTGTTCGGATTATGCTGATGGAAGAACGCTTTTCCGCGCTTCTGTATAAAAGACGTTCTTTGCCGGAAAATCTATCACCAGCGGAAAAAGATTTTTCCGAGTGATAGATTCCGCGTGTGAGCGCGTCTTTATTTTGCAAGCAAATCTCATATGGTAGATAAAGTTATTCTTGACATTCATCACAGCGATGATTACACCGACTATCTCCTGATGACGGCGGGCCTTACAAACAAGCGGATCATTCCGCTGCTCAGTCCCAGCACGCCACAGGTGAAGGCGGCATCGGACAATCACACCTTGATTCTCAAATGCTACAATAACCGGAAGGAACTCTCTACATGGTACAGTCCGGTAGATGCTGACACAAATTACGGTTCTCTCCGCATTCTATCCCGATTTTATCTAGACGATGACGGAAACATCAATGCGGCGAATGCCGAGATTGTTCGTCAAACGGTGCAGGAAACCATCATGAATATCCTGCTTTCTCCTGCAAACCTATTGGAAGTCTATCGACATTATTTCCCGATTCTCTGGGGCAAGCGCCATATGATATACGCTAATCCAAAGCTCTTTTTCGCAAACAGCGGACGGTACAGCGGCGGCATCGTGGACGATTATATGCCCATCGGCGCCGTTCTCAAGGCCATTGAAGAGGACCCGAAGCAATTCCGCATCCGCCTGGGAGGCGGTTGCAGCTGCGGGCAGCGTCCGTTCCTGATTGACTGGGACCAGGTCTATGGGCAACACTGGACGCTGTACACTTGGTGCCCGGTCTGCCAATCCCGGCGGGAAATCCGGGCCTGGAACTTCCAGCGTTCTTGGAACTGCGAACACTCCATCCAGGATTCCCGCAATTATTACGACAAAGGCCAAGGGAGTAGTTCCCTCAGCCTTTTCGATGTCCTTGATGCGGTACAAGATGCCCGGTCAGGCCGGGCATGACGCTATTTGAGCTGCATCGTGCAGACGCGGCCTGACTTCCTCATCCAGCCTTCGTGCTGGCGATAGGCCTCGTTACTTTCACATACCCACAGAATAGGAGTTTTGAAGTGCGCCGGGATAACAGGTTCCGGCGCATATCCGTCTGTAAGGATGATTAGGCCATCAAAGTCTCTCTCTGCCGCATAATCTATCGGGGCCTGGAAGTTGGTACCGCCACGGCCGACGGCAATGGTCTCCTTTAGTGCGTGACGCAGCGTCTGGCTGGCCGTGACGGTGTACTCGAACTGAATCACCTCAATCTCCGTAATGCCATACTTAAAGGCGCTGTTCACAACGCCCAGGAAGTAACTGAGCGCCTCGCTGCTGATGGAGCCGCTCACGTCCAGAGCGATGAGAAGGCGGCTTGTGAACTGCCTTACTGAGCCCATATTGTCGAAGCCGGTACGGCGCGAAGGGCGCATCCGCGTCAGGTGACGCTCCTGAGACAAAACCTGCGCCCGGAATCCGAACAGCACCTTCTTCCAGTCAAGGGAAGCCCGGGACGAAGCCCTGACGCGCTCGGCCAGGTCGCCTGACAGGGAACCCCAGTCCTTGATTCCGTCGATGATGCCGTTGATCAGGGCTACCTGCAACGGATCATCGTCCCAAAGCTCGGAGAGGTCTGTATCTGCATTCCTTTCGTCGCACTCCTCGGCATTCTTTTCGGCCAGGCGGGCGTACGCTTCGTATGCAAGGCCGGGCTTGAAGCCGTAATCGGCCGGAATCTTCATGTAGAAGCGGGCGAAGGGATAGTTGTCGGCCACTGTAAGATTGCTGCCAACAGAAAGGGCCTCAGCGCTGCATCCGTCCGGGCGACGCTCGTAAGGGTGCTTAAGAAGGATGCGGATGGCCTCCGTCTTCAGGGCCTCTTCCAGGGCCGTGTCGGACATCTCCCGCACGAAGTCAGGGTTGTACTCCACCCGGCCGCAGCCGCTGCGGATGGGGCACTTGATCTTTTCGTTGGGGACAATCTCGTGCGAGCAGATGACTACGAAGAGCGCGGGCTCACTGACAAACCAGCGCTCAATGATTCTATCGAACCTCGCCCTCATTATCGGATGCTTTTAACGTAAAGGACCAGCGTCATGGTGAGCACCTGGCACTCGCGTGCGATGAAGGCCACGGCATTGGGGTAGGTCTGTTGCACATAGAGATTGGCGAAGTGGGCGGCTGCCTCCTTGCGCTCTTTGACCAGATAGTCAAAATAGGCCTCCAGGTTCTTTTTCACCTCCTCTTTCTTTTCGGCCGGAATCTTCTCCACCTCCAGCAGACGGAAGACACCTTCGTTGACGATGGACATCTCGTGAAGGGTGTAGGGCTTGAGTTTATCCTTGGCCTTCTCGAAACTGTAGAGGATATCCTTGCCGGAGATGACTTTCTTGTTGTTGACGGCAGCCATGAAAGCGACTGTAGCCTTTGCGCCCACAACGGAGGCAATGACCTTTTGGTGAAGCGAGGTCAGCACCTCGGCGCCTTTGATGATGTCGGACACGCGCTTCCAGGCGCGGCGGTCGGGGGTCTTATCCAGGCCGGTGTCCTCGTTCTCCTTGGCGTCATCATTGCGGTCCAGCCAGATGCTGTTTTCCTCGATGAAGCTGATAACACGGGGATCCACTTCCTCGCGCTTCGCCCAAAGGAGCCATTCCTGTACCGTGGGCTGGAAATTGATGATGTTGAAGCGGCTCACGAGTGCCGGGTCAAGGTCCGTGAGCTGGTACTGCTCGCCCTCATTGACGGCGCTGATGATGCGACTGCCCTCCGGGAGCTGACGGCCCGCCAGCTTGCGGTTCAGGGCCAGGTCCATGATGGTCTGGAGAATCTCCGGGCGGGCTCGGTTGAGCTCGTCGAGGAAGAGGACGATGGGCTTGCCGTCCAACGGAAACCAGTAGGGCGGCATAAACTCCGTCTTGCCTGTCTGCTCGTTCTTGGATGGGATGCCGATGAGGTCGCCCGGATCGGCCATCTGGCCCAAGAAGAGCGCCACTACGGGCATGCCCTGCTTGGAGAAATACTCGGTGAGGATTTCGGACTTGCCGATACCGTGGCGTCCCACCAGCATCAGGTTATGATGCGCCGGAGTCATCTCCAGCACCTGCATGAGTTCAGTTGTGTTTACTCGGATATTGGACATATATTGGTGTTAGTTTTCGATATTGATAAAGTTCAGAATTCGTTGTGTCGCCAACTCTTTTCTAGTCATCTCGAGAAGTTCTTTCCCGCTGATCCACTTGTATGCGATTGTTTCGCCTTCCTGTAGACGTATGCTGTCTTTGTCGACGTCTGTGACACAGAGGAAGTCAACATAATAGGTTTTGTGGCGATAATGAAGGATTTTTCCCACTTCAATCATCTGTGCAGCCTGAATACCGGTTTCTTCCCGTAGTTCCCTAATGGCACATTCCAGAGGGCTTTCTCCATGAAGAGCAGAACCTCCTGCTGTAGCTTCCCATAATCCACCAAAGGGCTTTCCCATATCGCGCTGCATGATCAGATAACTGCCGTCCGTATGGCAGACCAGAACTTCGCAGGCCAGGTGAAAACAGCCATCGGGGATGGGCGCTTCCCTGACCAGCATCATCCCATCGATTTTGTTCATTGACTCATTGTACGCGTCCCATTTTTCCATAGATTCTGATTTTACGCTGAATAAAGACGGGTGTATTTTTGAAATCTATCACCGGGTGATAGAAAGTTCGTCAATAACGTTGAAAATGTTGAGCGGGCTACGTCCTTGTCCCTTGTTATACTTACGGCAGGTTTTTTCAATTTCAGACGCAAGAAGGTCCTTAGTCTTGAATTTTTCGCTCATCCAATCTACGATTTCTGTTGTGAGATAGCGGCAGTCTGGATACCACCACTCAAGATTCCATTCCCATTTATTAGTTTCCAGATTCTCCACAAATTGGAAGTCTATGAGCATCTGACCATTATCTGGATTCACAAACAAATCCGGATTCTCCTCCAGTGTTTTCAACATTACACCTAAAGGAACCGATTTGACGAACTTATTACTGATGCCGCAATTGGCGTAGAAGAACTGAGGTTTTGCATAGATTTCATTCCTCTTATTCCAGAGTCCTGTGAAATACCCACGATACACTTCCCGGAGATTTTGAGGCGACTCCAAAACTTCCAAAAGAGCCTTTTCAATCATCTCACGTGCAATTTCTGCCTCTGTAATGTCTATCGAGCCATCGTTTTGTAGGTAATAATGCGTCAGGACGGTAATCGTCCGGTTAATGCCGTGGGCAAAAACCGACGGAGCTATCATCTGCGGATCCTTGTACCGGCCGTCACAACGATAGACAATCGTGTTGTCATCTGTGGCATCGTAAAGCTCAGATGCCGTAGGATTCAGCATCGGGACAATACGACTGTTGGTGAGACACGCTGTCTGGAACAGATAGTCTGTATAGTCATCGCTGTGGGTTATGGCGAGTATAATATTCTCTATCATACGGAAAAGCTTGCGATATAAAGACGCTAATTACATTAAAATCTATCGGCGTGATAGATTTTCTTGCTTTTACCGTCTTTATCCACGGTAAGCGTGAAAGGAAAGCGGCGGCAGACCGGGCTCCGATTGTATCGTCCCGGTATTTTTCCTAAATTTGCATTGTTATGAAGGTTGACTGTCATTGCCATATTCTCCCCGGGCTGGACGATGGGGCGCAGACGCTGGAGGATTCCGTATTCCTGGCCGGAAAGCTGGTAGAATGGGGATACCAGAGGGCTGTATGCACTGCGCACAGTTCGTTCCTTTACCGGAATACCCCTTCAACCGTAAAAGCTGCCTGCGAGTTACTTCGCGCCGAATTAGAGCGCCGCGGGATTCCCTTGGAACTTGTTCCCTCAATGGAATATCGCTTCATTCCGGAGACCTGGCCAGCTGTCAAGGCTGGTAACTGGCTACTCCCTTGGGAGGGTAATCACATTCTGGTGGAGCTGCCCATACGCGATCCGGAAAAGATAGGGCACATAGTGCCTACAGCAGAAATACGCTGGCTGGTTTCAGAAGGATACCAACCGGTTCTGGCTCACCCTGAAAGATATCTTTACCTCTCAATGGAGGATTATCTTGTCTTGAAGGATGCTGGCGTCCAGTTCCAGCGCAATATGGGAACTCTTGAAGGAATGTACGGCGATGAAGTGAAAGCCAGGGCAGAATCCCTACAAGCGGAAGGACTGTACGAATGGCTGGGCACTGACCTGCACAAGAAAAAGTACGCCGATTTCTTTGACCAATTCGTATTCGGAAAGCGATGAGAAAACTGTCACTGATAACTTTAGCGCTTCTGGTCATTGCATGCGGGAAGAATGAAGACCGCAAGGTTCTCGAATCTGAAGACGGTCTCGTGCGTATAACGGCATGGGAGACTCCTCTTGCCGGGATGTCCGGCTCTTACAATACGGAGCTGGAATATGAATGGGAGGGGAAGAAACATGTCGTCCGTCGCAAGGATGAAGATTCTGAAGAAACAGTAATGATGCCCATGCGACTCCATTCAATTGGCGACAATCTCTATCTTCTCTATCAACTGTACAGGGAATCAAGCTGGCAGGTCTATCTGGAGATAGGTGCGTACAAATTGACGGAAAGTGGCCTGCAACCTGTTGACATCTTTGATACTCCGGATGGATGGGCCAGTAGCCTGTCTTCTGAGATTACCACAACAACCTGGGACTATGAGTTAAATGAAGACAGCGGAGACTATTGGTGGATTTACTACTATGACGTAGAGAACGCCACGATTTACCATCCTGTGACTGAGAATGGTGCAATAACTGGCTCGTTTATTCCTTATACTTGGGACGGCACGAGTTTTTCTCCGGGCGATAAAGAAGAGATTCCAAATACTATGCATATATGAGAGTGTACAACAGAATAGAGCGTCCCGACTTCACGCCGGACTACATCACGGAATTGAAGGCTGATGAGGTCTTTGTCTTTGGTAGCAACCTTGCCGGGATGCATGGCGGCGGGGCAGCTTGGGTGGCATGGAGACAGTTCGGCGCCATCATGGGACAGGGCGTCGGTATGCAGGGCCAGAGCTACGCCATCCCTACCATGCATGGAGGTGTGGAAACTATTGAGCCGTATGTAACGGAATTCATAGCCTTCGCCAAGGCTCATCCGGAGCTGTTCTTCTATGTGACGCGCATCGGCTGCGGTATTGCCGGATTCCGGGATAATGAGATTGCACCGCTATTTGCCGAGGCCCTTGGCGTGGAAAACATCTGCCTCCCGGAATCATTTATGAAGGTCCTGAGCAACTCCCATTAGTAGTTGAAGAGGAGTCCGATTCCCCGTGGGAATCGAACTCCAAAAAGTACATTGAAAGTACCTCAAATAAGTTTTTTTCCGTAGGCTATTGCAGTTCCAAAATAAAGCATTACCTTTGATGTACAAATGTTGTACAAAATGGCCGCGGCCTTCCGGAACAAGGCAAACGGAGATTTTGTAAAATGTTGAAAAATAAGCATTTGCGGAGTTTACGGTAGGCGAAAAATGCCAAAGGATTAAAAGTATGGCATTCAAAAGGTCAGGAGTTCGATTCTCCTATGCTCCACAAAACCCACTGATAATCAGTGCAGTTACAGAGTTACGCAGAAACT
>Ga0129306_1003398_pt1 | contig 11983 bp, 8 predicted proteins | sample P827metagenome_FD_94438 | JGI IMG/M metagenome (GOLD analysis project Ga0129306, IMG submission 94438) | Capybara group fecal microbial communities from Wisconsin, USA - P827 metagenome | ecosystem: Host-associated > Mammals > Digestive system > Large intestine > Fecal | place: USA: Wisconsin...
CAGGATGCATCCGCTGGTGTACAAACGGAGAGATCATATTGCTTACCTCATTCTGCTGCTGTACATGGTGGTCATGTTCCTGGTGACCTATGTTTTTCCGATCCGGTGGAGTTTATTCTGATACGATGAAGAGGATAAAACTGACAGTAGCCTACGACGGGACAAATTACTGCGGCTGGCAGATCCAGCCGAATGGTGAGTCCGTACAGGAACGGTTGCAGGGTGCTCTCTCGACATTGCTCAGGGAGGAGATCACTGTGACTGGGGCTGGCAGGACGGATGCTGGGGTGCATGCCCGGATGATGGTGGCGCATTTCGATCTGCCGTCGAATTGCAAATTCGAAGGAACGGAGGATATCAACTGTCAACAGTTGGCTTATAAACTGAACAAGTTGCTGCCTTACGATATCGCTATCCAGAAGGTGGAGCAGGTGAGCAACGATCTCCATGCCCGTTTCTCGGCCACTTCGCGCACGTACCATTATTATATTCATACCGTGAAGGATCCTTTCCGTAGGGCCTATTCTTGTGAACTGCACTATCCATTGGACTTCAACAAGATGAACGAGGCGGCGAAGGTGCTGATGGAGTATGAGGACTTCGGGGCCTTCTGCAAGAGTGGGGCAGACGTGAAGACGACGCTCTGTCAGGTGACGGAGGCACGATGGATACAGACCTCGTCTGAGAGTTGGTATTTCGTGATTACGGCTAACCGTTTCTTGAGGAATATGGTACGCGCCGTTGTGGGCACCTTGATAGAAGTAGGACGTGGACGACTGACGCTCGACGGCTTCCGTCAGGTGATAGAGGGCAAACAGCGTACGGAGGCTGGCGAGAGCATGCCAGGCAACGCGCTCTTCCTTGAAGACATTAAATATTAATTTTCAATTATTAATTGTCAATTATCAATTATCAATGTGGCTGATACTGGCTTTTATGTCGGCAGCGCTGCTGGGCTGCTATGATTCATTCAAGAAACAGGCCCTGAAGGCGAATGCCGTGATCCCCGTACTGTTTCTGAATACACTCTTTTCCAGTCTGATCTTCCTGCCGTTTATTATACTGAGCGGTACGACGGATGTGCTCGATGGTTCGATCTTCCATGCTGCGAGTGGCGGCTGGGAGATGCATAAGTATATCCTGCTGAAAGCGCTCATCGTACTGTCGAGTTGGATCCTTGGCTATTTCGGCATGAAACATCTGCCACTGACGATCGTCGGACCTATCAACGCCACGCGACCTGTGATGGTGCTGGTGGGTGCCTTGCTGGTCTTCGGCGAACGGCTGAACGTATGGCAGTGGATCGGTGTGCTGCTGGCCGTGGCTTCGTTTCTGATGCTGAGTCGCAGTGGCAAGAAAGAGGGCATCGACTTCAAGCACGACCACTGGATCTATATGATCGTGGGTGCTGCTGTGCTGGGAGCGATCAGCGGCCTTTACGACAAATACCTGATGGCTCCTGTGGAGAATGGGGGCGTGGGACTCGACCGTATGATGGTACAGTCGTGGTATAACATCTATCAGTGTGGTATGATGGGTGTGATGCTGTGGCTGCTGTGGTGGCCCAAACATCAGCAGACGACACCCTTCCACTGGTCGTGGTCGATCCTGGGCGTGAGCCTTTTCCTTTCTACGGCCGACTTCATGTATTTCTATTCGCTGAGTCTGCCAGACGCGATGATCTCCATCGTGTCGATGATCCGTAGGGGAAGTGTGATTGTGAGTTTTGGATTCGGAGCGATGTTCTTCCACGAGAAGAACCTGAAGGCGAAGGCCTTCGACCTGGCACTCGTACTACTTGGTATGGTCTTCCTGTATATTGGAAGCCGATGATTGCTTCTTCTTATTTTTCTTGGTAGAGAAGAGTTCACGCAGACCGTTGAAGTCCTTCTTCATGATGATACCGATGCCCTGTGTGTTGAGGCTCGACTTCGTGAAGTAACGGTCGTTGGTCTGGTTATACACCTTCAGGGCCAGGTTACCGTTGGGGTAGAGCAGATACTGTAGGTCGAAGTCGCCGATGAAGGACGGATTGGCCTTGGTGGCATTGTCGCGATAGCCGAACTGTCCGTTGAAGAGCAGGCGGTTGTTGAGCATACGACCATTGATGATACCCTCGTACTCTGCATTGTGCCAGCCTTCATTACCTGTGGAGATATTCGCGCCGAAGTTCCAGTTGTCGTTCTTAATGACCTGACTGAGCAGGGTACTCAGATGGGTGGAGAGGGTACCAGACAACAGACTCTGCATAGCGAGTGAGGTCTGGTCGCTCTGTTGGTCATTACTGTTGTTCGCGCCTTGGTTATAGAACCGTCCGATAGCCAGAAGATAGACCACCTGTTGGTTCATCTCCTGTTGCCCATTCATGATCGAGCGCACCATCTGTTGCTCGTCGGCATTGACGGTGGGCATCTCAAAGTCGAAATCCACCTGTGGGGCGGCGGGTTGTCCAGTGATGTTCATCAGACAGTTTACGCGAATGGTGTTGTTGGTAAACGAGTTGCCGATATTCAGGTCAGAGAGACTGACACCATTGACGGTATAGACGGCCTGCAGGTTGAGGGCTGCCTGATAGGGATCGCCTCCGAAGACGATGGTGCCGCCACGGTTGAAGGTGAAGTTCTTCTTGATGATATTCTGGATTGTGACGCCGTAGGTGCCGTGATCGACGGTGTAGGTGCCGAACATATTGAAGACACCTTTGTTGTGGAAGGTGGCACGGATGGTACCATCACCGTTCAGGTTGATGTAGTCGTTGGTATTGGCATCCATCAGGAGCCTGAGCGTGGCCTCTGGCGTGGCATTGATCAGGAAGTTGATATAGATATCGGTATCCATGGCCCTGGAGGGACTACTCAAGGAAGAACGAGCCGTACTCGCCTTATTAGTATCACTGGCAGGATCAACCCACTCGATGAACTCCTGACTGGAGATGGCGTCGGGCGAGGAGGCATTATACACAAAGACGGAGTTTGGTAATGGTGTGACGTCGCAGTCGATGATCACGTCATTATCTTGTCCGTGGATGGTGACATTACCAGCGGCATAGACGGTACCGTAGAAGATGTTATCGCCAAAGTCCTTGAAGTCGTAGGCCAAGAGTTTATCCGTCCTGACGCCAAGGTCGAAACTGAGGTTCGTCAGGTGCTGGTGATGGATGCCACCATAGAGGAAGGCCTGATTACCCTCACGGTCGTAGATGGGGATACTGTTGAGGCGGATGTCGTCAGGGATCATCACGACGGTGTCGCGCTTCAGCGTATAGGTGGTGTTCAGAGGGATGACGGTGGCCACACCATCGACGACGAGTTTACCCGTGAGATTGATATTGTCAAGGGTGCCAGCCACACGGACATCACCATTGGCATGACCTGTGACATCACTGAGGAAACTCTTGGTGAAACTGTGCATGAAGTCGATATAGGTACTGTCGGCATGGATCGCCAGGTCAATGGTGTTGTGGACAGGGGATACATAGCCGTCGATCAGAGTCTTGACATCCGGACCGTCGTTGGCGATGGCGTGGATGTCGATCTGTTCCTTCTCCTTATTCCAACTGGCATGGGCATCAAGTACACCCATACGACCGTCTTCAAACTTGAAGTCATCCACCTGCAGGTCGGCCTTGGCTGCGAAATCGTGGAAAAGCGAGGTTACTTTAGACTTTCCTGTGGCCTTTCCGCTGAACTCGACGGAATGGAAATCCACCAGGTCGAGGATATAGGCAACTTCCACCTTGTTGAGATCAACGGTGAGGGTGTCAGAGGCATTGCGGGAGGCGATGCCGTCGATGATAATATGTTCCTGTCCGCGATAGACGGCGAAGTGATCTACCAGCAGGTGACTGTCGTAATAGAAGATGTCTGACGGCTCCAAGTTCCAGGTGCTGTTGTTCAGGATGATATGTGATGGTTGGATGCGTACATGTGCCTCAGGGATATCCTGCTGGTTCTTATACAGCATAGCCACACTGTTCAACTGGCCTCCCATGTGTTGTTCTTCGTTGAGATTGTCCCAGTTGAGCGACGACCTGATGATGTTGTTGGCGGCGTTGGCCTGTAAGCCGATAGTCATGTGCCTGCCATCGTCCATGAGTTTCTGGATGCCCACGTCGCATTTCAGTGTGTCGGATGGTGAGGTGATGCGTATGAAACCGTTGGAATACCACGCCCCGTTATAAGCGAAGGATGGCAGGTCACCATCGATTGTGGTCTGAGAGGTGAAGTCATTGATGGTGGCTGTCAGTGACAGGGGGTGTCCGAGGGTGAGGTCGATGTCGAAGAACCGTTTCAGCCAGTCTGTCTTGCTCATCAGGAGCCGCAGGCTGAAGTTGTTGTCGTTATGCTTGTCGATGGGAGGCAGACCAGGCAGGGTAGGGAGTTTGGAACCAACGAGGTTGACAAAACTCTGGGTCAGGGTGCCATAGTCGAAATATCCTTTCAACTCAGCGTCGGCAAAGTCGCTCTTCAGCGATACGAAATGAATACCTTCCTCATAGCCCGACGAGAGGATGAGGTTGTCGAGTTGGTAGGGCTTGTCCTTCTCAGTACCTGTGACAGTGAAGTTACTGATACGCAGGCTACCCTGTGCGTCGTTCAGGTTGTGGGCCGTGAAGTCGGCGTCGATATGGCCAGAGAACGCTGAAGTACCGAATTGCTCTGTGAGTTTGATGGCGGAGGGTGCAAAACGGGTGATAGCCCCTTCCAATCTGATCCGCTTGGCCTTCTGGGGAGACTGTTCAAACACGTCTTCCGTCACCTCTCCGCTGAGTTGTGCCTGAAGGTTCGGGTCGTCAATGCTCAACTCTCCGGAGATGGCTTTCTGCATATATGCTCCATTGAAGGCGATATTACCGAAGGAATAACCGTTATAGTCCATTTGTTCGACAGCACCTACCACCTTGATGTCAGGCTTCTGCTGGTGATGCCATGTGCCCTCTACGTTGAACTGGGCAACGACCTGTCCCAGTTTCTCGTCATCAAGAATCTGCTTCAGGTTGATGCCCTCTGTACCGATGGCGCCTTTGAATTCACGGTTGGCATCCTGGGTCATCTGGATATCCACGTCACCAGCCCCGGTATGTATCTGACTGTTGAGGGAAACTTCCCCCTGTCGATTGCCATCGAAGGTGCCGTTCATCTGCAGCAGACCCACATGCGTCAGTTCTGTGGGCAGTTTGAAGGTCTTACAGAGGAAGTCGATACTGTTCTCCGACAGCGCTATCTGGTTCATCTGCAGATGCCAGGCAGGTTGCTTGTCCCAGTGCTCCAACCAACCGTTAACGTTGATGTCGATATCTTTCTCAGAAGTGGAGAGCAACAGTTCCGGGACATGGATTTGCTGGTCTGTTCCATTGACCTGTGTCGTGATAAAGATGGGTCTTTGGAAATTCTTGAGCGACGATTCGAAACATCTTAGGTCTGAAGGAGTTATATTGGTTTCTCTGATTCCTCCAGAGAAGGTGAGCGAGCCAGGTACAAGTCCTTTGTCGTTAAGTTGGTAATTGGCTGTCAGCGTGTCAATCCGTAGGTTCGAACTCGGCATCTGCAACAGGAAATCCTCGAGCATGGCATTCTGTCTGCTGGCTGCCAGATGGAATGCCAGACGACTCACCGTCAGTCCGGACTGCTCCTTGAATCCCAGACGCTTGATATTGATGTTCAGCGAGTCGTCGGTGAGCGCCTTCAGGTTGATATGACCGCTGATACCCTCGGCCTTCAGGTGGGCAGGGTTGAAGAGCCCTTCTGACGAGGCGATGTCCTGTTGGTCGTAACTGACGCTGGAGTTTCGGATGATGAACGTGTTGATACGCAGGTCGAGCGGTGTCTGGTTGGTGGTGTCTTTCGAGGCTAAGGAGTCGATGACAAACTGGAAATTGGTAGCCGTCAGACTGTCCTTGCGATAGAGTCGGGCATGGGCACCAAACAACTGTGCCGACGAGATATGAATCTTGCCTTCAAGCAACGGCATATAGTCGATCTTGACAGACAGACGGGAAACGCGGAGCATCTCCTTCTGTTGTTGGTCGTATATGAGTACATCGTCAATGATGATCCGGCTCAGTAGCCCGATGTCTATCTGTCCTACGGCGACCTTGGTGCCTAATTGCTCTTCGAGCATGGCGGCGACCTTTCCTCCGACAAACTGCTGCACGCCTGGCAGACGGAGTATGCCCGCAGATAACAGATTGAGGGCTATCACAGTCCAGATGACAACGCTGATAATCCTTTTGAGTATCTTCACGAGCGCAAAAATACAACAATTTATCGGTATTTCGGCAAATTTTTTATATTTTTGTTCTTTGTCTGCCGTTTTTTTAGTAATTTTGCCCCGCTCTGTGCGACTATTCAATCAAACTTGATATAAATGGCAAATGTAATTAAGTTACGCAAAGGCTTGGACATTAACCTTCAGGGCAAGGCTGAGGAGAAGAAAATCCAGCTGAAATCCAACGGCCAGTATGCACTGGTGCCTGACGATTTCGAGGGAGTCACTCCAAAGGTCGTGGTCAAGGAGGGTGACAAGGTCAAGGCCGGGGATGCCTTGTTTGTCAACAAACAGTATCCCGAAGTGAAGTTTGCCTCGCCAGTCAGCGGTACAGTCAGTGCCGTTGTACGGGGTGAACGGAGAAAGGTGCTCTGCGTAAAGGTCGATGCTGATGCCCAGCAGGAGTTCAAGGACTTCGGCAAGAAGGATGTCAGCACGCTGTCAGGCGAGCAAGTCGTTAACGCTTTATTGGAGGCAGGTATCTTCGGATACATCAACCAGTTGCCTTATGCTGTGTCCACCAATCCGGGTGCCCAGCCTAAGGCGATTTTCGTTTCTGCCCTCAGGGACAAGCCCTTGGCTGCTGACTTCGAGTACGAGGTACAGGGTCAGGAAGCCGACTTCCAGACGGGTCTCTCAGCCCTCTCCAAGATCGCCAAGACCTACCTCGGTGTGGGCGTAGGCTCTAAGCTTGAAGGCATGAAGGACGCTGAGGTGACGGTCTTCGACGGTAAGTGTCCCGCAGGTAACGTGGGTGTTCAGGTGAACCACATCGACCCGGTGAACAAGGGTGAGGTGGTCTGGACCATCGGCGATCCTACGGTGGTGCTCTTCATCGGCCGTCTGTTCAACACGGGTAAGGTCGATCTGAAGCGTACCGTAGCCCTCTGCGGCAGTGAGGTCACCAGTCCTGCCTACGTGGATATGCTGGTAGGTGAGGAACTCTCTACGTTGCTCTCCAATAGTTACGACGCCTCGAAGAGCGTCCGCATCATCAATGGTAACGTACTGACGGGCAAGCCCACCACGAAGGAAGGCTTCCTCGGTGCCCATACCTCTGAGATCACCGTGATTCCCGAGGGTGATGATGCCGACGAGATGCTGGGTTGGATCCTGCCTCGTTTCAAGCAGTTCTCCGTCAACCGCAGTTATTTCTCCTGGCTCTGTGGCAAGAAGCAGTATGCGCTCGATGCCCGTGTGAAGGGTGGTGAGCGTCACATGATCATGAGTGGTGAGTACGACAAGGTACTGCCGATGGATATCTACGGTGAATACCTCATCAAGGCCATCATCTCTGGCGATATCGACCGTCAGGAGGCCTTAGGAATCTATGAGGTGGCACCTGAGGACTTTGCCCTGGCAGAGTTCGTGGATTCCTCGAAACTGGAATTGCAGCGCATCGTGCGTGAAGGACTGAACATTTTACGTAAAGAAAACGCATAAGGACTATGAGCGCATTAAGAAATTTTCTCAATAAGGTAAAGCCGAACTTCGAGGAGGGTGGCAAGTTGCATGCCTTCCGTTCGGTGTTCGACGGCTTTGAGACCTTCCTTTACGTGCCCAACGACACGGCAAAGGCTGGTGGCGTGAATATTCACGACGCCATCGACTCGAAGCGTATTATGAGTATGGTGGTCATCGCCCTGATGCCTGCCATGCTGTTTGGTATGTATAATATCGGCTATCAGAACTATGCCGCTGCCGGAACACTGGCAAGCGCAAGTTTCTGCGAGATCTTCTTCTATGGATTCCTGGCCGTACTTCCTAAGATCCTCGTCTCTTATATCGTTGGTCTGGGCATTGAGTTTGCCTGGGCACAGTGGAAGGGTGAGGAGATCCAGGAAGGTTACCTCGTATCAGGTATCATCATCCCGCTGATCATCCCTATCGGCTGTCCGCTGTGGATGCTCGCCCTGGCCTGTGCCTTCTCCGTGATCTTCTGTAAGGAGATCTTCGGTGGTACGGGTATGAACATCTTCAACCCCGCCGTGGCAGCCCGTATGTTCCTCTTCTTCGCCTATCCCTCTAAGATGACGGGCGATCAGGTGTGGGTGGCACAGAACTCGATCTTCGGACTGGGTAACGACCTGCCTGACACCTTTACGGCTGCTACGCCACTCGGACAGATGGCACAGGGTATCGACCCCCAGACCTCTATCTGTGACATGATCTGCGGCTTTATCCCAGGTTCTATCGGTGAGACCTCGCTCTACGCCATCGCCATTGGTGCCATCATCCTGCTTTGGACGGGCATCGCCTCTTGGCGTACGATGCTCTCAGTCTTCGTGGGTGGTGCCTTGCTGGCTATCCTCTTCGAGCAGACTGGTCAGTCGATGGTCTGGTGGCATCACTTCCTGTTGGGTGGCTTCGCCTTCGGTGCTGTCTTCATGGCTACCGATCCTGTTACCTCTTGCCGTACCACCACGGGTCAGTTTATCTATGGCTTCCTCATCGGTGCGATGGCCATCATCATCCGTGTGATGAATGCCGGCTATCCCGAGGGTATGATGCTCGCCATCTTCTTTGGTAATATGTTTGCTCCCACGATAGACCACTTCGTGGTGGCCCGTAACATTTCGAAACGTGCAAAGAGAGGAGGTACCAAATGAAACTGAATACAAACAGCAATTCGTACATTATCATATATAGTGCGATACTTGTGGTCATCGTGGCCTTCCTGCTGGCCTTCGTCTATCAGGCACTGAAGCCGATGCAGGATGCTAACGTGGCCCTCGATGTGAAGAAGCAGATCCTCTATTCACTCAATATTCGCGACCTCGATGGTGCTGAGGCTGAGGCCAAGTATGCTGAGGTGGTGAAGGAAGAGGGTGAGAAAAACGGTCAGAAGTACTACCTCTGCGATATCAATGGCGAGGACGTTCTCGTGGTCTCTATGAAGGGTATGGGCCTCTGGGGCGGTATCAGCGGTTACATCTCCATCCATGGCGATGAGACGCCCACCGTCTATGGCGCTTACTTCAACCATGAGAGTGAGACAGCCGGTCTGGGTGCAGAGATCAAGGACTCTCAGGCCTGGCAGGAGAAATTCATCGGCAAGAAAGTCTTCGTCGATGGTACACAGGATGTGGCTCTCGCAGTCGTGAAGGATGTGAAGGATCCCACCACACAGGTTGACTGTGTCACAGGTGCCACCCTGACCTCTAATGGTGTGAATGATATGATACAGGCTGGACTGAAGGATGCTGGTAAGAATGCCGTCGAACTCTTTATGAAGATGATGTGCACCGCTCCTGCTGATTCCACAGCCGCTGAACCTAAAGCAGAGGAGGAATAGACTATGGCATTATTCAGTAAACAAAATAAAGAGGTTTTTACTAACCCGTTGAACCTCGACCACCCGATCCTCGGACAGGTATTGGGTATCTGCTCGGCCTTGGCCGTCACCTCGCAGCTGAAGCCTGCCATCGTGATGGGTCTCGCCGTAACGGTGATCACGGCCTTTGCCAATGTGATCATCTCCGTGATCCGCAACACCATCCCCAACCGCATCCGTATCGTGGTGCAGTTGGTGGTTGTGGCTGCTCTCGTAACGATCGTGTCTCAGATCCTGAAGGCTTTCGCCTACGACGTTAGCGTTCAACTCTCTGTGTATGTCGGTCTGATCATCACCAACTGTATCCTGATGGGCCGTCTCGAGGCCTTCGCCATGCAGAACAAACCATGGCCCTCGTTCCTCGACGGTGTGGGCAACGGTCTTGGCTACGCCATGATCCTGGTCATCGTGGGTGCCGTTCGTGAACTTCTCGGACGTGGTTCGCTCTTAGGCTTCCAGATTATCCCTGATGCCTGCTACGACTTCGGCTATGTGAACAACGGTATGATGACGATGCCTGCCATGGCGCTGATTCTCGTGGGTTGTGTGATTTGGGTACATCGTGCATATTTTTATAAGGAGAAGTAAGTTATGGAACACGCAATATCATTATTATTCAGGTCCATTTTCGTGGACAATATGATTTTCGCTTTCTTCCTCGGCATGTGTTCCTACCTTGCTGTGTCGAAGACGGTGAAGACCTCTTTGGGTCTGGGTATGGCTGTGACCTTCGTGCTCACGGTGACCGTCCCCGTCAACTATCTGTTGCAGACCAAGGTCTTAGGTCCAGACTGCCTCGCTGAGGGTGTCGATCTCAGTTACCTGTCGTTTATCCTCTTTATCGCTGTCATCGCAGGTATGGTGCAGTTGGTGGAGATGACGGTCGAGAAGTACTCGCCCTCACTCTACGCAGCCTTAGGTATCTTCCTGCCGCTGATCGCCGTGAACTGCGCCATCATGGGTGCCTCACTGTTCATGCAGCAGCGCATCCTCATGGAGCCCACCAACTCACAGGCTATCACCTCGATCTGGGATGCCATGGTCTATGGCTTCGGCTCTGGTCTTGGTTGGACGCTGGCCATCGTGGCCATGGGTGCCATCCGCGAGAAGATGCAGTATTCGGATGTTCCCAAGCCCCTGCAGGGCCTCGGCATTGTGTTTATCACCGTCGGCCTCATGGCTATGGCAATGATGTGCTTCAGTGGTTTGAATATTTAATGTTTAATGTTAAATGTTTAATATAGAAAATGGCACAATTTATAGCATATAGTATAGGAGTATTCCTCCTGGTGATCATCCTGCTGGTGATTATCCTGCTCGTAGCGAAGAAGTATCTCTCGCCCTCGGGCAATGTGAATATTGAGATCAACGGCGACCGTACCATCTCCGTAGCCCAGGGCAACAACCTGATGGCCACGCTCAACCAGAACGGCATCTTCCTGCCTTCTGCCTGTGGTGGTAAGGCCTCCTGCGGACAGTGTAAGGTACAGGTTCTGGAGGGTGGGGGCGAGATCCTCGACTCCGAGAAGCCCCACTTCACCCGTAAGCAGATCAAGGACCACTGGCGCCTCGGCTGTCAGTGCAAGGTGAAGGGCGACCTGAAGATCCATGTCGATGAGTCGATCCTCGGCGTCAAGGAGTACGAGTGTACCGTTATCTCCAACAAGAACGTGGCTACGTTTATCAAGGAGTTCAAGGTACAGTTGCCCGCTGGCGAGCACATGGACTTCCTGCCTGGCTCTTACGCCCAGATTAAGATACCTAAGTTCGATTGCATCGACTACGATAAGGACTTCGACAAGAGCCTCATTGGCGACGAGTATCTGCCTTCATGGGAGAAGTTCGGCTTGTTCCCGCTGAAGTGTAAGAACCCCGAGGACACCATCCGTGCCTACTCGATGGCCAACTATCCCGCTGAGGGCGATGTGTTCATGCTGACGGTACGTATCGCTACGCCGCCGTTCAAGCCCGATCGCTCTGGCTTCATGGATGTGAACCCGGGTATCGCCTCGTCGTACATCTTCTCGCTGAAACCTGGCGACAAGGTGATCATGAGCGGTCCGTTCGGCGACTTCCACCCGCACTTCGACTCGAAGAAGGAGATGATCTGGGTAGGTGGTGGTGCCGGTATGGCTCCGTTGCGCGCGCAGATCATGCACATGACGAAGACGCTGCATACCACCGATCGCGAGATGCACTACTTCTATGGCGCCCGCGCCCTGAACGAGGTGTTCTATCTCGACGACTTCCTGGGTCTGGAGAAGGAGTATCCCAACTTCCACTTCCATCTGGCCCTCGACCGTCCCGATCCCGCTGCCGATGCTGCAGGCGTGAAATATACCCCGGGCTTCGTCCATCAGGTGATGCTCAACACCTACCTGA
>Ga0129306_1003400_pt1 | contig 11978 bp, 6 predicted proteins | sample P827metagenome_FD_94438 | JGI IMG/M metagenome (GOLD analysis project Ga0129306, IMG submission 94438) | Capybara group fecal microbial communities from Wisconsin, USA - P827 metagenome | ecosystem: Host-associated > Mammals > Digestive system > Large intestine > Fecal | place: USA: Wisconsin...
AGAATAATGGTACTAGCCAATCTGATCTTGCAGATGCTTATGACGCTGTGGGAAATGTAAATGGTCTGATGGGGAATTTAAGTCTTTGGAATGAGTATGCTCAGAAAGCACTCTCAATGAATGAAAGCATTTTTGGAAATCAGCACACCAAATATGCCGAAGGATGCATCACTATGGGAACTTATTACTTGGCTGCTAACAAATTCAAAGAGGCTCTGCAACAATTTCAGACAGCCCAACAAATACTTGAACATAACTATGGCAAGAACCATGAGCATGTGGCATTGTGTCTCGCTCATATAGGCAACACCTATCTGACTATGTCAAAACCTAAAGAAGCATATAACTACTATAAGGAAGCATTAGATATAAGGAGAAAAATCTTGCCCGCCATGTCACCAGCAATCGCAAGAAACCAAAATCATATAGCAGCAACCTATATTGCCCAAGGGGCACCTCGAGCTGCACAAATATATTTGGCAATGGCACTGGGAATCTATCAAAAATGCTACGGAGAGCCACATCATGCTATTGCATTGCTATATCATACTTACGGTCAGACTTATCTCATGATTAACGATAATGACAAAGCCCTTGAATATTTCAAAAAAGCTCTTGAAGGATATGTTGCCATTTTCGGTGTTAAACACTCTGACGTTGCAACAGTATATTTAGGAATCGGGCAGGTATTTTATAACAAAGCAGAATATAAGTCTGCAATGGCACATTATCAATATGCCTTAAACATTCAACTGGAAACCATCGGAGCAGAACATCCTAACGTTGGTAAAACATGGGAGTCTATTGGAGCAGTGGCTTACATGCAGGATGACTATAAGAAAGCTTTGGAGTGTTATCGTAAAGCATTAGACATATACAAAAAAGTATATGGACCTAAACACCCTCTCGTAAAAAATGTGCACACATCCATCTCATCTATAAAAATGACAAGTGGTGTAAATAAACTTAATAAGTTCTTAAACTTGCTTGGTCCTGCAGATGACAAAAAGCAAAAGTAGAAAATGATGAAGATTTCAAAAATCATACGAGCAACTATTCTAATGGTCTTTATTCCATTGGTTGGAATTAGTCAAACACAGATGGGATTTGTAAAAACTGCTGGCAGCTACAATAAAAAAGGCAAGCACCTAAGCGGAGTAACAATAAGGGCGAAAGGAGGGCATAATGCTGTACTAAGCAAAGCTGACGGAACATTCGGAATACAAATTCAAGGTAAAGAATATGCCTTGCAACTTATACAGAAACAAGGTTATGAACTGAAGGATATTAATATGATTGGCCGTCGGTATGCTTATTCACAAACTGTTCCTCTGTCAATCGTAATGATTTCAACAAAACAACTTCAAGCCGACAAAAAAAGGATAGAAGACAATGCATACCAGACTGCAGAACGAAATTACAAGTCAAAGTTAGCATTATTGGAAGAACAAAAGGCGCGTAATAGAATAACAATTGAGCAATACCGTAAAGAACTAAAGGATTTACAAGACAAATTTGAAAATTATCAGTCGCTCATAGAATCGCTTGCCGATCACTATGCCCGTATAGACTATGATGACCTTGATGCCACAGAACAAGAAGTCAACAAATGTATCGCAAATGGCGAATTGAAGCGTGCAGAAGCGCTACTACAAAGATCGGAGTTCCTGAGAAGAATCAGCGAAATAGAGAAACTGAAGACATTTAGTCAAAAGAAATATGAAGAAACTATAAACCTCAAAGAAGACGTTCTAAAGCAGCAGGAAAGAGATGCTCTACACTGTTATCAAGCATATACATCAAAATTGCTTCAATTCGATAAGGACTCCGCGAAATATTATATCGAATTACGCGCTGAGTTAGACACGACCAACGTTGAGTGGCAATTAGATGCAGCTGAGTTTGCACGTGAATACCTATCAGATTTCCCAAGAGCTCAATTCTATAACAAACGTGCTACAAGACATGCAGAACCTGGAAGTTATGATTTAGCTAAATGCTTACTTTACACGGGAGATGTGCTACACTACCAAGGCAAATATGCCTATGCTAGGAAATTGTATGTCGAAGCACAAAATATTAAGGAAAACCTTTTTGGTGAAAACTCCCAGGATCTTGTTGAGATATTCTGTCGTCTTGGTAACATTGCATTTGCAATATCCCAATGGAACAAGTCCGATGCATTAGAATACTATCAGCATGGCCTTGAAATCTGTAATAGAACATTGGGGAATAAGGATCCAGAAATCGTAGCCACATGCCATTATGGTATTGGTCTATGCTATTTCGCCCTATCAGAATTACACTCAGTAAATAACTCCAGTCTGGCTAAAAAGGAGAAGCAAAAATCGTATGAGTCATTAATTCAGGCTAAAGTACTATACACCAAGAAATTTGGCGGCATTCATACATATATTGCTCACTGCGACAAGGCCTTAGGTGATTATTATCACTACCAAAGAAATTTTGACAAAGCTATTGAATATGCCACACAGGCCTTAAATATGTGGAAAAAAATATTCGGTGAATACCATCCCAAAGTGGCTGACTCCTATTATGCCCTTGGGGCAATCTATGGTTCAATGGACAATTATGAGAAATGCCTTGAATATTATCGCCAATCACTTGCTATTCGTTCAGATATACTTGGGGAGGAACATAAGTCAACTGTGACAGTTAAAGAAAGTATCAAGTCTGTAGAATCTAGAATGAATAGAAAGCAAGACTCTCTTTTTGATTTTTCACCTTTATTTGATTCACTAGATGATGCTTTCGACAAACTAAAGTTTTAGATTTAAATGAACAATTGGGGGTCTGTAATAGACTACTTCCCTGTCATCTTAGAATAAGATGCAGTCAACAAGAGTTCAATTTGCTTTACCTCCTTATGTTTTTCACCAAGTAGATTTTTGGCAATTTCATATGCAGCGGCAAAATTCATATATGCATCATCATATTTATCTTGCATAAAATAAGTTTCACCGAGGAATCGATAAGCTTTGGCGCATTCTATACTGTTATCCATGTCATAAATCTCTGTGACAATATCAAGAGCCTTGTCTGCATATTTCTGTGCTTCTACGAATTGTTTGTTGTTAAAGTATATTCGTCCCACCAACATACATGCATCTCCAGCAGTTGCATTTGCATCAATTTCTTTATCCCACAATTCTATTGCCTTTATCATACAGACCAAACATTCTTTCTGTTTGCCTGCTTGATATAGTTTGAGACCTTTTTTGTAATAATCCGATGCTTGTGGCTCATTACTTATAGTATACAATATATTAATTAGCATATTATGGCAAACGCTTTCCCCAGAAGAATTAACGACAGAACAGAGGAATAAAACCAATAGAATAATCAATTTTTTGTTCATAACTAAGTATTTTCTGCAAAAATACACAATTTCCGCACATTTTCAAAGCCTTTTTAAAAAAATTATTATATCTTTGCCAATAAATTGCATAATCAATAGAATATGGAACAGAAATTTAAGTATTTCGCTTTTATCAGCTATAATTCCAAAGATACGGAATGGGGCAAAAGACTACAAAAGAAATTGGAAGGCTTTAAAATGCCATCCACGCTGTGTAGCGAACGCGGATGGGACAGGAAACCCATCAAACCGGTATTCTTTGCGCCATCCGACATCCAACCTGGAGGGCTGACTGCAGAGTTGCAGGAAAGACTAAAGGCTTCACGTAATTTGATTGTTATATGCTCACCAAACTCTGCTCAGTCAGAATGGGTAGGAAAAGAAATAGAGTTCTTCCACAGCTTGGGACGTACTAAACATATTCATTTTTTTATTGTTAATGGAATTCCGAATAGCGGCAATCCCAATACAGAATGTTTCAATCCTGTTGTAAAAAAACTTGGTTTGCCAGAAATCCTAGGAGCAAATATACACGAAAAAATATATAGATGGCCATGGCTCAACAGGGAACGTGCATATGTTCAGACAATCTCAAAGCTATTGGAAGTTGAGTTCGACAGTATCTGGCAAAGACACAAGCGACAGCTTATCCAGAAAACAATAGCATGGATAATAAGTGTTATCATTGTTCTTGCTGCTGTCATTGGTGCTTGGAATAGGAATTTGCCAATTGATACGGAGATTAGATTAGTGGAAGCAACTCCACATAACCCAAAACTGCCACCTTTAAAAGATGCTATTGTTTCAATAACTCTTGAAAACGAAATGAAGCAGGATACAATTAAATCAATGGAGAGAGGTCTCATATTTACAAATATTCCAAAGCGTTTCTTGGGAAGAGAAGTGAAGATTTCTGTAACTTGTAAGGATTTCCTTCCCGTCGATACCACTTTAACCCTTAATGAGAAAATTACAATAGACATTAGGCGCGATGAAAATATTTATGGTGACATTCATTTCACATTGTGGAATTTAGACAAAGAAGCTCCAATGCCCAATGCCCCTATATCAGTCAATGGTATTAAAACGGTCTCCGATAGCAAAGGACGAGTCGAGATGTTTATACCAATTGAGTCGCAAGATACTGTTTACAATCTGCACTCGTCTATCAAGTTAGCAGATGAGTTCCTTTATGTTCCACATACAGAAGACGCAATAGTGATAGTACAATAAATACAGAACATGTTATGGCTTTCTTGTTGATTCTATTATTCTCATTGTTTGTTGTTTCAGCCAACGGCCAGGTGAATCAGAAAGGCCGTACGTTGACTTATACAAAGAAATCACCGATTCCTAACGTTATCGTTTCTGCAGCTGGCGCACAGGACAAGAACAACAAGACAAAAGAAGATGGTACGTTTAGTCTTTGGTTCAGAAATGCCCAAAAAGGAGATCCTGTCGGTGATGTTTACATTAGAAGTAACAAATATGTGTTTCAAAACAAAGACGAAATAAAACGTGCCAATCTTGGGGCTAATGACTTGATAATTTATCTACGTGATGCCCAATCATACAATAGGGAGAAACGCCAATATGCTAATGCAGCAATGGCAAAGAGAGAACGAGATTTGCAAAAGGAGTTGGCAAAAACGACTCTATCCACGCCTTCCAACAAGCAATCTGACGAAATAAAGGCAAAGTTCCTAAATGAAGCTGAAATAGAGAAGTATTCTGATTTAATAGCGAGAATAGACAGAGAAGCAATAGATAGCTCTCTTACATTAGCACTTGATTTATTTGCCAAAGGAAGTGTTGCAGAAGCAATCAAAAGGATTGGAGAGCTGAACTATATTGACCAACTGAAACAGTATATTCAAGAAGTTGATCCCTATCAGGCCGCCATCCAAGAAATTGCTGAGAAAGAAATCTTTAATGAAGAAGGACATAAAATCTATAATAGTATTAAGACCCAGATTTATCTGTATTGTTTAATAAGAGATTACGACAAGGCGAAGAAACTTCAGGTTTCTTTGGCAAACGAACTTAATACTTTTGAAGAGTTATTGTCCTGTGGCGAGTTATGTGCAGATATAAAAGACTACGATTCAGCTATATCTTATCTTAAAAAGGCATTGACCATACTGTTTAACAAAACCAACTTGAGTAAGACATATAAGTCTTATTGGGAAATAACTATTCAACAAGAATTAGCAACATTATATTTTACCTATAAACATTACAGCGAAAGTAGTGTCATTTGTCACAAAATAATAAATGACATGAATCAAATCTCTAAGGATTCCTTATCTCAATTCTCACCTCTCTTGGCCGAAATTTATTATTTAGCAGGCTGTTTGGACTATGAGATTTCAAATCTCAAGGAAAGTGGATTGATGTATGAAAACGCCTACAGAATTGCGAAAGGCCAATATGAAGAAATAACTCCAGCAAGTCTTGCTTTTCAAGCAAGAATATTGAGATGCTTAAAGGATGTTTATAAACAAGAACAAAATTGGGAAAAAGAACAGCAAGTGTATCAAGAGGCACGGATGTTGAAACTTAAATTAGATAACGATTCAGGGCTATCTTTACTTGAAAAATCATCTGTATTGCTGGATTTGGCCGAAGTCTACTCTATGCATGGTTTCGTTTATCGAAGTGAAGAAAACATGCAGCGTTCAGCAGTGTGTGACGCGATGCATGAAGAAGCACTGTCTATGTCCAAGACCATTGCGAGTGAAGATCCGCAATCATATGAGTCATTTTATGCTTCAATGCTTAATTCCACAGCACATTATTATATGACAGCATCGTCATCTCGTGAGGTTGGATACGGACAGAGAAGAAGTGAAGAATTATATAAAGAGTCACTCTCCATATATCACAAATTATCTTCACAGTATCCTGACATCTATGATGCCACGATTGCCCACACAAACAAGAGTCTTGCCTTTCTATATCTATCTGACACTTTGAGGTATCAGGAATGCGAAAAACTATATATTACAGCCCTTGAACAATATAAAGTACTTATTCGTAAATATCCCAATCTCTATGATGACGAATTAGCTGGATGTTATCAAGGTTTAGGCACGCTATATTTAGAAAATGGGAAGGAATCCAAGAGTCTTGAAATGTTTTCGCAAGCATTACAAATATTTAAAAGACTCTCTACGTCAAATCATTTTTCTTATTTAGCACAAGTTGCAGAGGTGTCAAACCGCATGGCCAGCATCTATAGATACAGTTTACACGATTCCCCTAAAGCAGAACCGTTGTATTATGAAGCAATTTCAGCCTACAAAAAATTAGGTATGCAATATGAATTATCCGGAAATATCGTCGATGATTTACTTTTCAATATCTCAAACTTAGAAGAACTGCTTTTGGAACAAGGTAGATACAGCAAACTCCCACCATTAATTCAAGATATGGTGCGTTATTTAAATACTGATATAGAAAAGTGGGAGAATGGCATTATTACATATCGGTATGTCGATTACTTAGGAGACCAATCGTTCTATTCAATACTAACAGGAGATTTTTCGCAAGCCGAAAGCATTTCAAGACGTGCTATTAGTTTACGACCAAATCAGGATTATTACTATGGCAACCTTGCACCAGCTTTACTTTTGCAAGGAAAATTCTCCGAGGCAAAATCAATATATGAACAATATCAGAACGTATTGAAGCAAGACTTTTTAAGTGATTTTGATTTATTTGAAACCGCAGGAATAATACCTCCCGAAAGGAAAAAAGACATTGAAATAATAAAACGTTTTTTAGGCAAGTAGCAACAATTAACTTGAGCAGCTTATGAACATCATCATCAAAGACGACCAGGGGCTTGATACCGTCCTAATGATGGACGGCTATTCAAAAGAACAGAGGAATGAGGCCCGGCAAGCCATCCGCGCTCAATTCAGAGATACAACCAACAAGGTGTTTTTGGACATCCTGGGCAAGCAGGTGCCAGAGACATTGACAGTCAATATGGCCATCAGCAACCGTGATGAACTGAAAGGCGAGAGCGCCGCCAGACTGGCAAACTATAATGTTGCCATAAGCCGAGTTGACTCTGCAGTATTCACCATTCGTGAGATAACCGTTAAGACCCTGCTGAATCATGAAGACCTCACAATGTTCAAGAGTACGGTGACGCATGAGATTATTCATGCCGCCGACAAGCAGATGCTCGACAATAGCCATCGCCTACTTGATGCCATCAGAAACGACATTGCAGAAGGGTACGACGATTTCAACAGACAAGGAGAGAACAGCAATATGTCTCTGCTCAGAACCCTGCAGGTTTTCAACCACTTTAGAGCTGAGGGTGTTGCAATCTTAGGCGAGTCTCTGCTTATGAAGCAAAGATTCGGATCGGTTAGTGATTCCATTGAGCGATTCTGTTCGCTCTTCGAACTGCTGATGATAAGGGCTCGAATGCGAACGGAAGGCGACAAGAGCAAGGGAGATATCTTCGACGATGCCACATTCCATCAGGCATACGCTGTAGCTCCTATTATTCTCCTAATAGTTCTTGGCAAGACCAAGAAGATTGATATTGAATTGACAAAGAAAGCCTTGGACTGCCTTGATTCTGGCAATTACAATCTGTCGGAAAAAGAGGTGATAACCATCATGCGTGAAGCACTTTCACTTACGCTTATAGGTTATATTCAGGGATTAACTAGCCTGGGCAACGAGATAGCCCCCATCCGTCCGTTTCTCGATTTTTGTGGCTCGCTACAGCAGGACACTGACGAAGACAACATGCAGGCCTACGAACGACTCATCATGCAGTCAAAATCTGCAGAGACCTTCAACGCTGCTATGGATCAGATTATGGGTAGCTGTATCTCAGAGAAGGAGTTGGATGACCTTTACACAAAGTTCATGGAGAGTACAGCCAACGACTCACAACATCCTCAGTTGAAGGAAAAAATCTCCAAGTTGTATTTCATACTGAAGGAAGATGAAAATCCAGATAGAAGACGATTGGCGCAGTGGGCCTTGACCTATTTCTTCGACGATGAAGACCTTATTTATGATGATGTGTCAGGCATCGGACTTATTGATGACATAACTATCGTTGACTATGCTCTCTCGCTTATGCAAGCATCATAGAAATCATTTTATTCGCATAAAGTGATGATTGATGACTTACTTTCTTCAAATATCAGAATCAGAACCTTAGCTATGAAGTATAATTAGTATATCAAAATGATTTCTCTGATCAGATACAGTTGTCGATCTGTCAGAGAAATCATTGTGTAAATTTTAGGCCATATTTTAAGATTACTGCTATTTCAGGATATACTGTGATGAATCAGGATATCCCTCTACAATATCTTTTATACCAATCCCCTGCTTCTCTATATGAATATGTTTGGAATATGTTTGTTCACTCAAATCAAATGTAACCCTAAAATCACCATTTCTGCTAGTTTTAGTTTCTTTATGACCAACTTTTACGTAGGCTCCATCTACTGCTTGGCCATTCGAGTCGGTTACAATTCCATAATAAATAGCAAAGGTGGAATCCCGTATCATTGAAATATAGCAGGTTTCCCCAATTCCAATACCTGGATTTATAACTTCCTTGGTTGGGAAGTAATATGTGGCAGTTATTTCTATTGGAATATCGCGGAATCGGTATTTACCTGGTATATCGCTTATGACTAGTGTTGTATCTAAAGAGTGAATAGGATATTCTGCTCCAGCAATTTTCACCACTATGTTCTTAGCCTTAGGCAAGCTGTCGTTAGGCATGAAATCCTTTATTTCAAGTGGCACTGATACGGGGACACCAAAATACAGACCTATCATCAACATAACTGAGAATAATGTTAGAACAGTTCTTATAACTCTTCTAATAAACTTGTTGTACGAATTCCAAACCGCACTAAAATTCAAATCGAGTGTTCTTGCAATTACCCTCACATAACTCTTGTCAAGCCGAAAAAGCCATGGTATTAGCCTATGCAGCAATCCTATTTCAAGTTCTTCTTGTTCATGTCGTATATCTAAAAAAACATAATTATCGTCTTCTTTTTGTTTTTTCGATATTGCTTCGGCAAGACTATCCACATAATGTATTTCTTTACCTTTTGTCGGAAGGACATAAGGGATCACATGGTCGAGATCATGATTTTTTAGAAAATGAGCAACTTCATTATTAACCCACTGCGTTTTAAGGGAATTCTCTGAACAAAATACAATAAGGTATTTAGCTGTATCAATTGCCTCTTCAATATCTGGTGTAAGTTCACCTCCAGAAGTCAATTCATCTCTGTCCCTCCAAACAGGTATGAGTCGACGCGAATTGATGAATTCGTTCGGTCTTTCGTGAGGAAGGATGTATAAGGACATTCTTAAACTTAACAGCTTCGCATAGAAACTATCGTTACGCTGATAGCTGATGAAGGCATATTTATTATATGGCATGGTTATTTGTTTGAGTCAAATAGTGATTTAAAAGGTGAATTGTTATATAAATCCTCTGGTATCTTGTGCCGAATAGAATTCCAAATCTTTTTTGCTTTCTTCTCTTTCCCCAAAGCATGATAGCAAACAGACTTATAATAAAGCAACAAAAGCTTGTCACTCTCGTGTTCCTCATCCATACCGTCTATAAATTCTAAGGCACCTTCATATTTTTCAGACTTAATTAATAAGTCAACAAATAACAATTGAGCATCATGCATCTGTTCAGGAGTGACATCGTCGCTATATAGTATCATGCACGGAATGAGTATATTTTTCGCTTCAATGAACTGTTTCTTTTGATAGTACAGCTTGGCTAATTCATATCTACTGACCCATTCATAAGGAGGAGCACATGAGTCTGGTATGTTCTGTTGAACAATGCTATCCAATCGAATTATACTTTCAAGAGTATTTATAGCCAAGTCCATCTCTTTATAGCGAGAGAAATGTTCATATTGAGAACGTAAAACAGTTACTTTCATCAAATCCGGTTTGTAAGCTTCCTCCTTTTGAGAAATAAAGCCACAAGCCTCCAATGCACTTGCAAACAAGGAGTCAGCTTCTTCACGATATCCAAAATTCGATTTTATATTTCCTAACATCATTAGCCCCACCACTATAGGTTCCATTGTCTGGGACACATGATTATAACTATATTCGAGTCTCAGTATTTGTTGTCCCTTCTCCAAATATGTTTGCGCGGTTGTAAAATCTTCTTCTTCGTAATACAAAGATCCCAAGAAAAATGAAAACAAGCTAAGAGGATTGCCGTATTTTTGTTCGTCTTTATCGTAAAGCGGTTGAAGTCTATAGATTGCATCTTTTAGAATACGTTTTGCCTTATTTGTTTTCCCTTGGCTTAAAAAAAGATTAACCCGTCCCATTGTTCCAAAAAAGATATCCATGATTTCATCTCCTTCCTCAACAGTTTCTGAAGAATATAGGAGATCCTGATATTGCTTATTCCATTTATCAATAACAGAACTTGGTTTGTTTTGATTATAACTCATTGCAAACGCTAATGCCATTCTTAAGGTGGATGCATTATTTTGTTTGTCTATACAGTAAAGACGTTGAGCATACTCCAAAGCCTTCTCGCTGGCAATTTCTGCATTTTGAGAGTCCCCATCTTTATTGTAAATTTGAGACATCACAATAAAGTAATTAGAAAGATTATATAAATATTCTAATGAATCGTTCTTGCTATACTTATCGTTGGCCTCCAATGACTTTGCTAGATATATTTTTGCACTATCATTTTCATTTAAGGCAAAGTAAGCATAAGCAATGCTGTAAATCATTGAACCAAGGTAATGATGGTACTCGCGTTCGCCACATTTTGCAATCATATGAAGATACTTAAGATTCTCTCTATGTCGATGATGTTCACGAAGAAAACTGGAATAAGCACTTAAGCCATAAAGATATGTAGTGTCATTATCGGCAATATCCTTATAACTTTTCTCTACGAGATTCAAATTCTCCCGTCCTCCTTGCATCATCAAAACATCATTTTTACGACGAATCTGCTGAAATATTGTATCTCGTTGTTCATTGCTTTTTTTCTTTGCTTGCTCTAGCATCTCTGTTGCCTCATTCAATTTTGAATAGGAATTTCTATTCTCTTTGAAATGTTCCTCTAGATGCATTTGCTTATAAAGACAGATTGCGCTGTCAATCTGTCCTGTTTTGACAAGCTTCACAATGTCCCTTTCTTGGTTAGATAGTTCAGAAAGGTCAATACGGGCAAAATGGTCAATATATGGACGGACGGACAACGACTGCTTATCGAACTCGTCCTGCAATTCTTGCAATTTCCTTTTATACTCTGCTTCCTTTAGCAAGCCTTTTTGATGTTCGTTTTTCAACCGTTCTTCTTCTTTCTGTTTCTGTTTGGCATAACTTGCAGAGGAAATCGTATTATAGTTGTCTTTTATTTTCTTGAATCGTTCACTAAGACACATGACTATTGTAAACGGTCTGGACTCACCGGAGATGTTCCATTGCGCTACAGCGTCTTTGTTAAACAACTCATATCCCAATTTTGATATTTCCACCAAATCCACATGGTCACCAATGTTTTTTGTTAAGAAACGAAGAGTCAACATTC